>Ga0315280_10001285_pt1 | contig 43537 bp, 31 predicted proteins | sample YL17G06_40_MG_FD_203697 | JGI IMG/M metagenome (GOLD analysis project Ga0315280, IMG submission 203697) | Sediment microbial communities from Yellowstone Lake, YNP, Wyoming, USA - YL17G06_40 | ecosystem: Environmental > Aquatic > Freshwater > Lake > Sediment | place: USA: Wyoming | collected...
ATTTTAAGCGTGGCTCTTTAATCGTGCTGAAGGGGTTTGGCTTTGCTGTTGAATGATTTTGCGAGGACAAGCGCTAGTAATGTTGCTACAAAGAGCATTGCGATCGGGTATTGGAATTCTGGTATTGAGTTGGGTTCTCCTTGGACTGTGCCTGAGATTATTCCGGATTGTTCGGTTGGAAGTTTGGGTAGCTGGAAATTGATGTTTGAGGTTACTTGTTTTTCTGTTACACTTACGCCGGTTCTGGTTTGGGGCTGGTAGCCTGGAGCAGAGGCAAGAATCTCAAAGTGAATAACTCTCGGCACATTAAACATCCTCTAAATTGCCCATTCAAAATGGCTCTTCAAACCTCTATAAAACACTTTAGATCACAAGATCCTCGCAAGATTTCTTGGGCGCTCAAATCATTAACACTCAAACTCTATTCCTATGCTTTGACAGGTCAAAAGAAAATTTCTTCCACCTGTCAAATCAGCACCGAGAACCATTCAAAACTAACAGTCGAATAGTGTTCACTATTGCCGCCGCGAAAGCGTTCACTATACTACCGTATCCCGAAAATTCAGATCCATAGCCTGCGATACAAAGATAAAAGCCTGATGCGAAAATGAACGATGCAAAACGGAAAGGGATTCCGTTGGTTTTAAGTTCACATTCACATAACATCCTAGGGGGAGGCCAAACTCACACGTGCTTGACATCATTTCAGTCGGACACTTCAGCATAGATTCCATTTTACTGCCAAGTCGACAAACGCCTTTTGTTGTTCTGGGAGGATCCGCGGCTTACGTATGTTTTGCCGGGAGACGTTTGGACGCAAAGGTTTCTGCCATTTCAAAGGTCGGCGGCGATTTTCCAGAGGCTTACATTTGGTGGCTCAGTCAAGAAGGCGTCAACCTGTCCGGGCTGGTTAAAGTTGAAAATGCGCAGACTACACGTTTTGAGCTTGAATACAGCAGCGACTTGTCAGATCGTGTTTTGCAGTTAAAAAGCAGAGCGCCTCCTATTACAGTTGAAGACTTGCCCAATTCCCTCAAGGCTAAGGCAATTCACATTTCACCCATAGCTGCCGAAATCACATATGAAGTAGCAGAAGAGCTTCGAAGCTGCGCTGATGTTTTGTCTCTTGATCCACAGGGTCTAGTGCGAAATTTCGGCGAAAACGGAGACGTCACTCTTGGCCCGTTGACAGACAAGCGCATACTAGGGCTTATTGACGTCTTCAAATCTTCTTTAAAAGAAATTGAAGCCGTAACTGGCCTATCTGAGCTTAGCTCGGCCATAAAAGCCGTGCATGACCATGGTGTAAAGATAGTCATCGTCACTCTGGGAGCGAACGGCGCTGCAGTTTCTGTCGAAGACACAGTCCATAATGTCCCAGCCTACAAACCTGAAAAACTTGTCGATCCAACCGGGGCTGGAGACGCTTTCATCGGGAGTTTCCTAGCTGAATACGTTCGCGGTGAAGACTGCGCCTGGTGTTCGCATGTAGGCTCTGCGGCTGCTTCTCTTGTTGTTGAAGGAATCGGTCCGACATTCTTTGGGGACAAAGAGGAAATCTATCGAAGAGCACGTGTACTTTATGAAAAAGAAATTAAGTAATGACGTGTATTCTATTGCGTTAAGACATCAGGTACGTGGGAGGCGTCAAGTTTGGGACGTATAGACAAGGGCGCAAAGTGCAGTGTATCAGGTTGCGGTCGAGAAGCCGTTCGTTCACTTTCAGCTGAGAAGGTTAAGGCTGCCGGCTTAAAGGTTGGCAGCGAAAGACGTGCTTACCTGTGTAAGGAGCATTATAAAGAGTATAAGAAGAAAACGAAAAAAGACAAGCAGCTTGAGAAATGGCGCTACAGCGCCTAAACTTGGGAGGAGAATGCTCAATGCGAATATTACAGTTACACTCAAACTTCATCACTTACAAACCTGTTCAGAAAGAAATTGCAATGGCTGAAGAGGCTGAAAAGAAAGAGGTCCGCTTGGAAGAAATAGTCGTGCTCTTCACGGCAGTCGAGGAAGGCGATGACAAAACCTCAGGTCAGAAAGCCATAGACGAAGTTCAGTCCTTCCTTGAAAAGCAAAAAGTAAACCGAATCTTGATTTATCCTTACGCGCACCTAAGCAGCAACTTGGCCAAACCGATAGAAGCGCTGAAAGTTGTCAAAGCCATGGAAGCTTACGCGAAGGAAAAGTGTATAGAAACGTTCCGTGCACCCTTCGGCTGGAACAAGCAGTTCACGATCTCAATAAAAGGGCATCCTCTCGCAGAGCAATCCCGAGTAATATTGCCCTCGGGAAAAGAGGAGAAAGAAGAAGAAAAGATTTCTGAAGCAGCGAAAGCTGAGGAAAAGCTGAAGTCGTTCTGGTACATTCTTCAGCCAGACGGAAAACTGGTGCCAGTTGAAGATTTTGACTTCAAATGCCACGAAAACCTTGAAAAACTTGCAAAATATGAAATATCGAAAGTGAGAGCAAGCCAGCAAATGCCTCCACATGTACTTCTAATGAAAAGACTGGAAATTGCTGATTATGAGCTGGGAAGCGATCCCGGGAATATTCGCTGGTATCCGAAAGGACGACTGATCAAGTCTTTGCTTGAACAGTTTGTAACTGCCAAGATGAGTGAATACGGCGCCATGGAAGTTGAAACTCCAGTCATGTACGATTTTCGGCACCCGAGCTTGGCTGACTACGTGAACCGTTTCCCTGCGAGGCAATATTTGCTGAAATCAGAAGACAAGGAACTCTTTCTGCGATTCGCCGCATGCTTCGGACAGTTCCTAATGGTTCATGATGCTCAATTCTCTTACAAGCAGATGCCGATGAAAGTTTACGAGTTAACCCGCTACAGTTTTAGAAGAGAGAAAAGCGGAGAAGTCGTTGGTCTAAGACGTTTAAGAGCTTTCAGCATGCCCGACTGCCACGCCTTCTGCACAGACTTGAAACAAGCGGAAAAAGAATTCATGATAAGATTCAAACTCAGCATGCAAATCCTAGACGAAATAGGCCTGCCCAAGAGCGTCTACGAAGCAGGAGTACGCTTCACAAAGGACTTCTACGAAGAAAACAAAGAATTCATTGCGTCTCTAGCTAGAATCTTCGGCAAACCAGTTTTGGTTGAAATGTGGAAGGAACGCTTCTTCTATTTCGTGCTGAAATGGGACTTCAACTTCGTGGACAATCAAGACAAGGCCGCGGCCCTTTCAACAGACCAGATTGATGTTGAAAATGCAAGGAGATACGGGATAACTTACGTTGATGAAAAAGGTGAAAAACAGTACCCATTAATTCTGCACTGTTCTCCAAGCGGTGCTATTGAAAGAGATGTCTATGCGCTGTTGGAAAAAGCGTACACAGAACAGCAAACCCACAAGATTCCGATGCTTCCGCTGTGGCTTTCGCCAACGCAAGTCCGTATGATCCCAATATCCGATAAATTCCTAAAAAATGTTGAGAAGACGGCTAAAGAACTAGAAGCCCATTGCATACGCGTGGACATTGATGATCGAACGTTGACCTTGCAAAAGAAGGTTCGCGAGGCTGAGATGGAGTGGATTCCATACATAATTGTTGTGGGGCAGAAGGAACTTGACTCTGGCGTGCTCCCAGTGAGAGACAGGAAGACCGGAGAGATGCGCAAGATGAAACTTGAAGAATTGATAGGCGAAATCGAAAGCCTAGTAGCCGGAAAGCCCTTTAAGCCGCTGCCACTGCCGAAGTATGTTTCAAAGCGACCACAATTTTATGGTTAATAATGGTGAAAATCCCCAGTTCTTTCCAAAAAATATATCAAACCTTGTTTTCATAGACTCAATTCCCTAGTTTGGGGGGCACAATGTTGGAAAAAGAGTTGGAAGTTTACATAGATGGGAAATACTATCCAAAATCGCAAGCAAAAGTTTCAGTTTTTGACCACGGACTGTTGTATGGTGACGGAATATTTGAGGGAATCCGTGCCTACGAAGGCGTAGTTTTCAAGCTGAAAGAGCATATTGACAGGCTTTACAGTTCAGCCCACATGATAATGCTGTCGATACCAGTAAGCAGAGAAGAGATGCTGAACATAGTTCTGGAGACGCTGCGAAAAAACAGTTTGAAAGACTCATACATTCGACTTGTAGTCACGAGGGGAGTAGGAGACCTTGGACTGAACCCGAAAAAGTGTTCTAAACCAACAATAATAGTGATAGCTGACACAATATCCTTACATAAAACCGAAGCTAAGGAACAGGGTGTCACCGCCATGATTTCATGGGTTAAAAGAGACCCGGTCGACGCAACATCACATGAGATAAAGTCTCTCAACTACCTCAACAGTATACTGGCAAAGATTGAGGCAAACATCAGTGGCGTTGATGAAGCAATTTGTCTTGACAAGAACGGCTACATATGCGAGGGAGTGGCAGAAAACATATTCATAGTGAAAAATGGGAAACTGTTTACTCCGCCAAGCTATACAGGTGCATTGCCCGGAATAACTGCTCAAGCGGTTAAGCAAATTGCCAGGAAACTGGGATATGAAACAGCAGACCAGAACATAACACCCTACGAACTTTTCAATGCAGATGAAGTATTCTTCACAGGAACAGCCGCAGAAATCGTGCCAGTCAGAGAGATAAACAAGAGGCAGATAAACGATGGTAAACCTGGCCCAATAACTAGGAAACTGATGGAAGAATTCGCAAAACTAGTTCGCGACCCAAGAGAAGGAACGTTGATCTATTAGTAGAGTGAAGCTAACAGAGAATCGAATCTCAGTTCTTATGCACGTTTTTTCATGAACCTTTCAACTTCGTTACATGCTTGTTCAAGTGTTTCAACTGGTGGGAGTACAACTCCTCTCACGTGTCCTGCACCGTATACAGGGTCAAATCCTGATCCGTGTACGAAAAGCACCCCAGTTTCCTTTAAAAGATCCAATGCGAATTCCATGTCTGTTTTCCACTTTGATCCTACTGCATGGATTTTAGGGAAAACGTAGAATGCCGCTTCTGGCTTTGCACAGGTTATTCCTTTGATTTCATTCAGTCTTTTCCAAGCGTAGTTGCTTCTTTGCCGAAGCTTTTCAACGGTCACTTTTATGTGGTCTTGGGGGCCGTCTAAGGCTGCTACTCCAGCCTTCTGAACGGGTGTGTTTGCGCAAAGTCTTATCCTAGCTTCTTTCTCGATGCATTGTTTTAGTTCTTGCAATTCTCCTTTTTGGCTGTGGAAGTACATGTAACCGAGTCTCCAACCTGTCATTAAATATGCTTTTGAAAAACCGTTTAACCCTATAACCGGAACATCCTTAGCTAGGTGCGCTGTGCTGACAAACTTTTTCTCGAATACTATTTGATCGTAAATCTCGTCTGATAAGACCGGAACATCATATTCGCCTGCCAAGTCTAGTATTTGTTTTACAACTTTTTCTTCGTAAAGTGCGCCGCAAGGATTGTTTGGATTAATAATTGCTATTCCGCGAGTTTTCTTTGAAATTTTTTTCCGAAGGTCGTCAACGTTCGGTTGCCAGCCGTTTTCTTCAAGTGTTTCGTAGGTTATCGCGTTTCCGCCGAAGAATCTTGCGTAGGAAAGGTAAGGCGGATAGGTTGGTCCTGGGAGAAGGATTTCGTCTCCCGGGTTGATGAGTGCAGCCATGACCATTTGGATGCCCTCAGAAATTCCTGAAGTAACAATCATATCCTCAGCAGAAACTTCAACACCATTGACTCTCTTCTCTTTCCGGCTGATAGCTTGCCTGAGCTCAGGCAGTCCTTCTGAGGGAGAATATGCGTTTGCGCCTTCTTCAACAGCTTTCACCAGGGCCTGCTTAATGTGGGATGGGGTGTCGAAATCAAACGCGTTGGGGTCTCCTATGTTTAGATAGTAGATTTTCTTCCCGGTTTTTGCAACTTGTTTTGCGTGGACGATAATGTCGCGAATAGCGTATTCTATCGTGCGCACCCTTTCAGTGACCTTTACGTTGGTCAAGACTATCTCCTTCCGGAGACTAGGGTTTGTGCGGAAATAAGATAAAGATTGTGGAGACGTTACCCTACTTTTAATGTCATCGAAACCTGCAAGCCGTCGGCAGTCTGCGCGACAACAGTTACGTCCTTACCGAGGTATGGACTCCAATCCCATGGACAAACCATTGTTACTTCCATTCCTGAGAAGAGCCTGTATCCTGTGGGACTTATCCTAGGGTTCGTTATGGTTCCATCAATGGAGAATGTTCCGTTGTCAGTTTTAACAAAAATTTGTGTGATCGTTGCATCGAGCCTTGAGAATTGACTGTGGTAGACGGTAACGTTCAAGTACGGGTTTCCAAGTTCAAAATTTGAAAATGACGCGTTCACTATTTTCAGATGTGGTAAAGTCAAGCGGTATGAAGCCAATGATTCATTCACTCCATAAACAGCGTGAACTGTTATTGTGGCATCCCCTCCGACAAAACTTGACCAGTTGAAGCCGCAAACCAAAGTTGCTTGCCCTCCTGCGGGTATGAGTGTGGAATTTATGGTTGTCAGATTCTGGTTCAGCTCTACCTTTGTAACATTGATTTCGTGAAGAGAGCACGGCTTGTTTGTTATGTTGACTGAAAAGTGCTCAATGTCGTCTAAGTCAAACCCTACATCGTCCACGTTCCAGATCACTGCAGAAGGTGTTATAGCCGTTCTGCTTGGCACATTGAAGTCCTGCTTTGTGTACACGTTAACTGTGATTGTCTCGTCACGATGCGTGTTCCAATCCCAGAGACACTTGAGGGTTAAAGATTGATTGGCCGGAAGGGGGATGGGGATGATGTTTAGCGAAGGAATTGTGTCGAGCTTGATTGTTGTGTTGTCTGGTAATGTTAGATTCACACTGTCCAGTGTTGCTGTCGCTGTGGAATCTGGTAGGCTGCTGAGGGTCATGTTGAAATACGCTGTGTCTGCGTAGTCAAACTTGATTTCATTTATGTAGATAAATGCGCCTAGGATATTGCCTGTCACATAGGTTTGCTGGAATCCTTCAGCCGTTTTCACAGTGATTGTAGCATTCTGTCCTATCATCGTTCCCCAGTTGAAGTAACAGCGAAATGTTTCATGGTCACCAGGTGCCAAAGTCTGATTTAATGGTGGGGTTGCATTTACTGAGAAATCGGATATCATTATTTCTGAAATTGTGAGGTTTACTGCGGATTCGCGAGTGTTTTCTACGGTCAGGTTAAAGTATTCTATCTTCTCAGAGGCGTCGAAATTGTATATGTACAATTTTGCCTTCGGGGTCGTATATGGATAGCTTTTTGTTGAAGCGTTTTCTGCTACTGGTTCGATTCTTACGGTCTCTCCGGCAAAGTTGCTCCAATTCTTTAGACATTTGAAACTTTGCCTCGTTGCTTTTCTGATTAAGAATGGAAGTTCGGGTTCCGCCGTTTCAATGGAGTATGTTTCATTTTTGGCCTCAATACTTAGAGTGAATTTCGTTATGTTTACGTCCAGAGCTGAATTTGAAGGATTGAGAATTGTTACATTAAAATATGCAAAATTGTTTGACGGAAAAACAACATCCTCGACCACAAGCAATGTTGCATTTTCAGGCATGTTATAGTAACCTGCCATGACCCACATGTAGGATATGAATGCGCCAATTATTGTGAAGGCCAAAATCAAAATGATTGCGAGAAAAGTTGAAATTGCTTTGGTTCCTTTTTTCATATGCAAATTTTTCCCTCAAATCTTTGGCGGTTGGTCTAAATCATATTTCCCTGAGGTAAATAAGCGTTCTCTATCCAGTTCTCAATGCTTACTCAATCTCACTGCTTCGCTCTATTCGGGTTTGCGAAAACGGGTTGATTCACCGAGTTGCGCGCGCAGAGTCAAAGGTTTTCCTGCATATAACTGAAGGCAACTGGGCATGTTTATATACGAAGAGTTGTATCAATGCCATCACTAAAATCCAATGCGTCTTTCGTACAGAGAGGAAATAAATGTTAGAAAAACTGGAAAAGTGTGTGGAATTTGGAGAGAAGTTGGGCGCAGAATTTGTTGAAGTGCGATTTGACGATCTTACGCTGAGAACTCTGCAAAGGATCAATGAGACATGGAAGGACGTCATCCTAAGGTTTCGTGTCGGAACCGGTGTTACCTGCTATTACGGTGGAGCCTCAGGTTACTCTTTCACCTCTGGTGAAGACAAGGAAGAGTTGGAAGAAACTGTGTCAAGATCATTCAAAATGGCTAAAGCCTCAGCCAAAGCGGCCTCATTAAAACTGAGCTTCGACAGAAGACCGGCAGTCAAAAGCAGGGAAACTGACACGTTCCCTGTCAAAGTTCATCCCAGAACCAAGGACTTAAACTACAAAATCGATATAGTCAACAGGGCTATTGATACAGCCCGGGAATTCGGAAAGAACATTAGTAACGTATCTGCAATGTACGGAGAACTGTACGGACGCAAATTGTTCACAAATAGTGAAGGCTCAATGGTCGATTGGAACTTCGAAGTAGTTGATCTGCGCTGTCTTGTCGTTTCTAAGACAGAGTCCGGAGATCTTGTAGAAGGAATCGGGCTTGCCGGCGGAACAATGGGCCTAGAACTCTTCAAAACAGAAGGATCAAGACCCGAGGACATTGGAAAAGAAGCCGGCATCAATGCCAAAGAACAGCTAAAAGCAAGAACCTGCCCAGCAGGAAAGTTTCGAGCCCTTGTAGAGAATAACTTGGGAGGCGTGTTGGCGCACGAGTCTTTCGGCCACCTGAGCGAAGGAGACTTCGTTGTCGTTGGTGCATCCCCTCTAACGGGAAAAATAGGATCAAGACTTGGCACTGAAAATGTCACAATCGTAGACGGCGGAACGCCGAACATCAAAGAATTCGGAGGCTTGTGGATGCCCTATGATGATCAAGGGACAAAGGCAGGCAAAACCACAATCCTCGACAGGGGAATACTCAAACACTATTTGCACAGCAGGGGAACCGCACAGTACCTGCAACAAGAACCTACAGGAAACTGTCGGGCAGTACATTTCGGTTTCATTCCAATACCTAGAATGACGAACACGTATTTCGCGCTAGGCTCCCTAACAAAGGAGGAAGCTCTTGAACTATTGGGCACAGGCATATACGCTATCCAGACATCAGGCGGTGAAGTTGAAGGAGACGGAAGCTTCCTTTTCAAGGCGATTCGGGGCTACTGGGTAGAGAAAGGCGAAATCCAAGCGCCTCTTCGTGAAGTAGCCTTATCCGGCAACATTCTTCGCCTGTTATCTAAAGTAGAAGGCGCAACTAGAGACCTTCGCATATATGCAGGGTACTTTGGCGGATGCGGGAAGAGCGGTCAATTCCCATTGCCAGTCGGAACAGGTGGACCGGAACTCGTCGTTGGAGAAGTCACGTTCGGAGGTAAAGCTGGCTAAAATAATCGAGAAGGTGATTATGCAATGGAGTATGAGAACCTAAAAGACGAATTGCTTTCGGCTGTCGCTTCCGGTTTGAAGTATGCAAGAACGGTAGATAAAGAAGCAGAATTCGAGTTGTACCTGTTATATCAGAGCAGCGCCACGGTCAATATCAAACAAGGCGTAGTTAACGCAACAGACGGGTTTATCAATGGTAACGCGGTGCGTGTTGCCAAGCAGAAACGCGTCAGTTTCGCCTCGTCCAGTGGTATCTCTGCTGACAGGATAAAACAAAGCATCAATGAAGCTGTCGCTAGTTTGAGGTCAGGATCATTCATGGACGCACGGTTCAAAGGATTCTGCGAACCCAAGAAACCAGGTAGAGAAGGCACTTTTTCAAGCAGAATACTGGATTTGAGTAAAGAGGACCTGATTGAATATGCTGGCAGTTTAGTCAAGGCTGGGCAGGGATTTGATGAAAGAATACTTGTGGCAGAAGGCGACTGTTCAGCGGAGTGGGGCGGGTTTGCCGTTGGAAACACGCTGGGCCTTCAACAAGCATCTAGATCAGCCTCAAACAGCTGCACGGTCTCTTGCATGGCTGTCGAAAATGAAGAGCGCAGAGTAGCCTATGAATACGACATCACACGAGAACGCCTCATAAAGACTGAGGGTCTGGGTGAAAGCGCTGCACAAAAAGCTATCAGGCTGCTCGGAGCACGAAGACTTGACAAAACAGCGGTTCTGCCAACAATCTGGGAGCCTATCGCTGCAGCTGCTTACATAGCTGCCAGCCTTGGACAGTCTGCAAGCGGTCGTGCTGTTGTTGAGGGGCTTTCCCCGCTTGCGGACAAAATCGGAGGAGAACTCGCCAATTCGAATCTGACGGTTATTGATGATGGGCAGAATCCTTCCAGCATCAATACAGAGGCCATCGACGCAGAGGGTCACCCGCAGCAACGGAACATCATAATCGAAAAAGGCAAACTACGCCAATTCATGTTTGACACCTATTATGCACGCATCTACGGCACAGAATCAACTGGCAATTGTTCACGAGGCGGCGGGTCTTTTGGCTCAAGCTTGCCCTACGAAACTTCACCTACAATCTCCCCCAAATCCGTCGAAGTCCAGCCAGGAAGCAAAAGCATAGACGGCTTGATCTCCTCAATAGACAGACAAGCGATATTGATAGTCGATGTTCCAATAGGCATATTCCACAGTAGCATTTCCACCGGAGAATTCTCAGCTGTCGCACAGTCTGCTTTCCTAGTTCAAAACGGTGAAAAGAAATGGCCCCTGCAACCAGTATCAGTTTCAGGCAACTTCTACAAAGGCCTCAGGCAACTCGTCGAGCTTGGCAACGACTTGAAAAAGACGCCATTTTCCGTCGAAACGCCAAGCCTAATCTTCAACGGTTTCTCAATTGTTGGATAAACACGCACGGCAAGCGCGCGCAAATCTGTTAGTAAACTTAAAGTGTTAAGGTACTCTAAGTAACGTTGAAAGAGTGAACGTGTTGGAAAGCGCACAAGTTTGCAGAGTCGGAGTTGACGTTGCCGCGGAAGGAATTGTGAAAGTGTATGGTTCAGGTAAAACAGAGACCGTGGCTCTTCGCGGGTTAAGCATGAAAGTGAATGCTGGAGAAGCCATCGCCATTATGGGGCCTAGCGGATGCGGTAAGACAACTCTTCTAAACATTATCGGCGGCATAGACAGACCGACCGCTGGAACCGTCACAACCGGAGAATTAGTGCTCAATGAGGCTACCGAGCGCGAACTGGAAAAACACAGGTTGCTCACTGTGGGCTTTGTGTTTCAAGCATTTAACTTGATACCCATGCTCAATGCTATTGAAAATGTGAAGCTCCCCATGGTTCTGGCTGGGATGTCTGGGAGTGAAATGGAACAGAGGGCTAAGATGCTCCTTGAAACCGTTGGTCTCGGTGGAAAGTTCTATAACAAGCCTGCAGAACTTAGCATGGGTGAGCAGCAGAGAGTTGCCATAGCGGCTGCGTTGGCAAATGACCCGCCGATCGTTCTGGCTGACGAACCCACGGGCGATCTTGACACTCGAAATGCCCTCCTAGTAACCGACCTGCTCGTTGAGTTAAGCCAGAAACATAATAAAACAGTGATAATCGCGACTCATGATCCAAGAGTTGCGGTGAGAACGAAGCGCATTTTAAGAATAGAAGACGGCGCTATTGCAGGGGAATACACGCCGCTGGAACTTCAGCAGCCTGGTGCTCACGCAAGCTTATCTCAATTGATACGTGTGAGGCTTGATTCAATGGTGGAAGAGTATGCTTCTTTGGAGAAGAAGTTAAGAAGTGGACAGCTGAGCACAAGCGAGTTTAATCTGAGATATAATAAGGTAAAGGATCTGGAGAGAGCGCTAAAAGATCTGCTAGCTGAGATAGGTGGATGAGCACCGCTACGCGTTATGGCCTAATATAGGTGTGAAAGCGCACTTTTTTCCACGTATATAAAGTTGGAACTAAAAACGCGAGAAGGTACGCGGTTATAAGCATTAACAGTTGAGCTACAAGCTCATAGGATAGAACAGGCGTGGCTTTCACAGGAAAGGCTGCTGAGAAGTAGGACGCATAGCCATTCGCCATAGCGTACCCTGTTAAAACGCCGATTATCAAGCTCACGGTCAGCGTGCATAAGGCTTCTGAAAGAGCCATGCTTAACAGTTGCCGCCGCGTGACACCTCTAACTCGCAGTAAAGCGTCTAGACTCAGTCTTTCCATTGCCTCACCGTAGCCCATAATTCCAAAAGCCAAAGCCGCGAAGACCAAGCCTATTAAGCTTGCTAACAAAAGCGTGGACATGACGCTCTCAACTATCAAAGGCGCAGCCATGCGCCCGCCAAATTTTGCAGCTATCTGAGATTCTGTGGCTACTGATAGTTTTAGCCTGACGCTTTCAGACAGAGCATTCATCAAGTCATCTACGAAGGCTTCAGGTTGCCTGCCGTTCACCCTCACAAGAAGCGTTCTGTATGTGATCGTGCAGTCTATGTGTTCTATCGATTCAGCGCTTATCACAGCGAATCTTTCTACAGACGGAATAGACAAAAGGCCTGGAACGTCTTTGACGAATCTTCGAACTACAAGTTCCTTTTCTCCTCCAAGCCTTACGGTGTCTCCGACATCTAGGAGGCCTATTTCATTGAAGAAGTCGCCGACGAATATGTCTCCTGCAGTAATGGATTCCAGGCCGCCGCTATTTGTTTTTGAAATGGTACCATAGCTTTCTGGATCAATAGCGTAGACCATGCAGCTTCCAAGAGGAGAACTTAAAGGAGAAGCAATTGTGAGAATTTGGGTATAGCCATCAACGCCGGAAATGTTGCCAAGAAGTTGAATTACGGGAAGAGACGCTTCTTCGGGCATGTCTATTCTGATGTCGGCGCCAACAATTTTTGCGGATAGGTTTTTCAGGGCTATTTCTACTCCACGGTATCCCATGTTTGCCGAGACCGTGTTGAATATCAGAAGTGAGGCTACGACCATGACAACCGCCATTTTAGCAGACTTAACACTCATGAATCTCTTTGACAACAACGACAAACGTGGAGACAACACTCCGGAAACCCATTGCGAAAGGGAGGAAAGAATCCTAGGGCGCCTAGACACGATTGTCACCAAAGCATAGATGAGCAACAAACCTCCTAAGGCATCTAAGATTGTTTGATCTATTAGTCTCACAAAGATTAATAGAGCAGAAATGAGTGGATTCGCCGTCTGCTCCTTGCCTACCAAATCGATTCCAAGCAGCCAGCTCAGAACCTTTACAGACCCCAGGAAGAGAGAAACCGCCAAAACCAGTTTCTCCATCAGCCCCATAGGCGTACTTGCGCCCATACCAGCTTCTTCTCTCAACGCGACTATCTTTACCTTCGAGAGAACTTGCCTTTGGGATATTATGGATGCCGCCAAGCCGAAGAAAATATAAAAAATTAATGATGAAACGCCAAAAGTCTGCATGATATCTGCTGTGGTTATAGGGACATCAAGAACGGCAGGGCCGATGTTTGTTGTTAGAAAGAAGCCGAGTAATAAGCCCGCGGCTGTTCCAATGACACCTGCAGCCACTACTATCAGGAAAACGCTTCTGGTTATGCTCTTTTGTGGGACGCCGCGTGTGCGCATCAGCTGCAGTTCTTTGATTCTGGCTGAGAGAGCTGTTTGGGAAAGTGAGGAATAGAAATACCATCCAACTAAGGCCACTGTGGCTCCGAAGGCTATGACTGTCAGTTTGTTTATGTTGATGAATCGATTTAACTCTCGGAATATTGTTGCTGCTGGAACGGCTCTCATTGAGAACAAGTCATACTCCAAACCTAGACACGTTGAGGCAACATTGTTAATATATAGCACTAAACTTTGGCCTACCTCTTCGAGTTTTGAAATGGTGATATCGATGTCCCATGGATTCAAGTATGTTTCTTCGTCGAATTTTACGAAGAAAGTGGCTGGAATGTTTGATAAGAAATGACATCTCACCGCATAGTCCAAGAAATATGGGTTCAATGTGTTGGTGTTGATATCGAGTAGAATAAAGGGATACTCATCAAAGGACAAGAGAGTTGTTTCCGTGTGTCCAGATAAGATTAGCGATTCTTGCAACCCGAGGTCATTGATTAACTGGCTGAAACGTTTTGGCGTGACGCCAGTTACATTGCCTGAAACATCATACATTTTAAGGGGTGTTTTTGATGAAATCTGCGCCAAACTAACCGATTCGCCGAGGGTGACATTGAACTTCTCGAAAAAGTTCTCGGAAACCAGCAGCTCATTTGACATCTGAATGGGAGAGCCTTGGGAAAGTGTAACGTTGAAGCCTCCTCTTTTGCCTACATAAAGGATTAAGACTCTGTGCATTCCTTTATCCTCTCCATTTACCGTGACGTTCAAGTCGATGAGTATCGCAGCTAACCCGTGCGCGTCCACGACGTAAGGTTTCGCGTTAATCATTTGGAAACACTCGCGCGTATCTGGCGCGCGCGCTGGAGCAAACGTCATTCCAGCCGTGCCTGTTGCCTGTTCGAAAACGACGTCTGCACGTGATTCCTTTGCGGCTAAGGACATGGACTTCTTGGAAGAGAGGAAGCAGAAGCCTCCTGTGGAAGATGCGACGAAAACTAATATTAGGGCTCCAATGGACAAGGTTAAAGCCAGAGGGATATTTCTCTTCACGTATACTATTAACGGTTTTTCTTTAACCCTTGGGTTTTTGTTTGCAAACTTCATGCTCTATCACTGAGTCCCTAGGTCAATCTCGCTTTTTGCGGCAATAGAAGCCAATTGAACGATGGAGAAGATCGCCAGAACAGTCGCAGTGAAGTACCAGGTTAAAGGACTGAGGAAGATTTGTACTGCGTTTCCCGTGAATAGAGGTGGAATAAGGCATACCATTGAGTTGACAAACCCTGTGCCGAGAGCCAAACCTATAGCTGTTCCAAGTAGACAAGCCAAGAAGCATACCAATGCAGTTTCGGGTAAAAATAAGGCGACGCTATCTTCCCTTCTGCCTCCTCTGATGCGAAGGAGAGAAAGAATGCTCTTTCTTCCCATCGTAGCCGTTAGGGTTACTGCTACGACGCCTCCCACAGATATCGCGGCGATTAATAGGTAGTTGATCGCTGTGAAGTCTAAACCTAAGGCCAGTCTTGGATACCCTTTTCTTACAACATCAACCGCCTCAGATCTCGTGACTACTGTGCTTCCATCATTGAGGATACCTCTAAGCTTCGCCGCTGCATCACTAGGATCAGACTCGGGCTTTAGCTTAATGAAGAAGATCGATTTTAAATGCACGTGTTTGATTTTTGTTTGGTCTTCCCATCTCATTGCGAATCCTCCGAAGCTGAACAAAGCTCCTTCACTTGTATGGGGCAACAAGACATCGGCTATATATGATGAATCGCTCATCCAAGGCATTGAATATGCCAGCTTCAAGGGTTCTAGATTTCCCTCCAAGGGAATCGCAGTCTCCATGGTTTTCATGGACTCGACCGTTCCCGGAAGAGAAGCGTTGAACCATTCATCTATATCAAAAGGTACCTCATCAAGATATCCAATACTCATTTCACCCCAACTTTCTGTAGCGTTAGCCGCTGTAAAATTGCTTGATGTCACTAGCTTCCCATCAAAATATTTTGCCCATTGGGCAGCTTTCAAACCGACAATGTGCCCAGGCTTCAAGGTGGATAGAGCCTCTCGGAGTTCTGGAGCGTTTTCAAGGTAAGCAACATTGACGTATGTTTCCGGATTTATCACTATAAGTTGAGTAAAACCTGCAACCCCACTGCCATAAAATGATGGTTGAAAAACTTCGAGTTCGCTAGCTGTAAAAAATTTAGAGAAATGGGATATTAGAACTTCGATTTTAGTGTAGTTTGAGAGTTCAGGGATTGCTTTTATGGTTTCTTCAACAGTCTGCGTGGCGTTGGGCAGGCAGTCCACTCTGAGGTCTGCTCCGGTGAATTCTCCTGCCAATTTCCACGCATGCTCAGCAACGGTGCAGTTGCTAACGTGACTTCCAACGCCGTAAGAGAGGACAAGACTAATCAGTGTAAATGTCACCGTCACACGCCAAATATCAGACAAAAGCAAACGAAACGATATCTTTCTCCGCCGCAAACCCGCCAGAAAGGAGAAGGGCCGCAACAACAAACCTATTTTCTCGGACTCAACAGATATCAGCCTTGCAAAACCGTAGGCCACGAATACCGGTGCGAGTATCGTGAGAGCATAGTTGTCGAAGGTTGCGAAGAGGACGAGGCCCATTGCCAGGAAAGGATTTGAAGGCAGATATTTTAAATAAATCAGAGAATTCCATCCAGTAAATTGCATGACCAATTTGACCAAACCCAAGCATAGGAGCAGTATTGTAAGTTTTCCCACATGGCCGGGCGCCTTTTCTTTCTTTTCCCTCAGCCTGACGGCTTCGGCTGGTTGAAGGGAGCCAATTGACTTGATGAGTTTTCTTACAGAAAGAATCGCCAAAACCACGCTGACAATCACGTACGAAAAGAGGCTTGAAGCATCCGGAAGTGCAAACCGGAATTCCCTCAATGTTCCTGTGTATTGAGGACCAACCACATGAAGCGAGGTCAAGATTTGTAAGATGTTCGCTTGTAGCAATGCTCCTATGATGCCGCCGGCTACAGCTGAAGCAGCAATCAAGGTTATGTATGCAAAATAGATGCCTCTTAATGACATCCCCTTGATTCTCAACAGCGCGATTTCGCCTCGCTTTTTCTCTACGAAAAGATCCGTGATTGGAGAAGCAACAAACCAGTAAAGCGGAAGAGCAGCTAGCATGAAGCTGCCAGCAATTACAGCGAAAAGGTTGACCTCCCATGTAGCGGTTTCGAAAAGCGTTAAGATATCGCTTTTAACACTAACTGGGGCATCCGACGCTGTTAATTCCACTCTGTGTTTAATTCTCTGCAAGTTCGAAATCGTCTTGTCAATGTTTATAGGGTCAACCCACCTCTCACGTTCAGTGTAAAGATAATGCCTTATGGAATATCCGATTGTTCCGGTCATCCCATATCTGTTAAACAGATCAACCGAATCTTCAAGAGATATTATAGCGAACCAATCAAGGTCGAAGATAGCGCCCTCTAAATACGGAACTAATTCTCCCGATGTTGTCTGGGCGATCTTCAGTTCTTCCAAAGATGAATACGATGGAAAGAAATGAAGCGGCAAATCAGGTTTTCTGAACTTCTGCTGAATAGTGCTAGAAGTCACATTTGTGAGCCCGCTTATTCGGAAAACCAACAGGCCATCTGACGTCTCGATAGTGAGGTTATCCCCTATGCCAATGTCAAGCAGCTTTGCGAGGTCCCTACAAATTATGGTTTCTCCAGGTTTGGGATAAGGAACCCCGAGGTCACTTTCATTGACCAACTTCTCCAAATCCAGATAGCTGCAGAAAGGCATTCCTGATGGAAAAATAAACTTTGTACCATTGCGAGAATACAATGTTGTCACGGGACCGCCCATGCCTGTTAAAAACCCGTCAATTTTCTCGGCAAAAACAACCGACTTCTCGAAACCAATGCGAATGGTAATTTCGCTGACGACGTCGTTCACTTCCTCCAGCATCGGTATTGTTTCATGTAAATCCTTCACTTTGCTTGCAAGGCCCTCTTGGTCAACAACAAAGGCAACCTTTGTAACATTCAAAAACTCCTCCGTCAAAGTCCTTGAATACCATTGAGAAAGACTGCTGGCGTTCGACAAAACACCAGAGGCAAAGGCGAAAATCAGTGCTAACGCAAGCATCCACTTTAAATTATGTTTTGCAACTAGCCAATAAAATCTCATAAATAAAAAGTGGTTATTCCTAAAATTTAAACATTAGTACTCTCATGAATGGAAAAGCAAATCAATAGTCGGATAAACACCCAACAGAAAATACGGGTGATAAGAATAGAATTGACCTGTAAGGGATTGCAAAGGCAGAAGTCGACTGGTGATAGATCGATCGATGTTCCTTTGATTTTGCGGAAAAGTTATAGCTGAATCAAAGCAATTATATTGAGATGAACTAAGAACGGTTTGAAGGGTTGTTTGATGGTCAAGAAGAAGTCAAGTTGCATCCATCCTGAAAAGAAACCCAAAAGCGGCGAATGTTCTCCCGAACAAATAGCTGAATGTCACCCAAAAGCCAAAACCCATCCATGTAAGTAAGTAATCTTCACGGAGAAGAACATGTCGAAACAAAATGCTCTCCACGTTTTTTCTTCTGGTGCAGTAGCACCGCCGATCAAGAAATGTGCAAAAGAGTTTAAAGCTAAGTTTGGGACGGGATTTGAGTTTACTGTGGGAAAAGCAGAAGGACTTATTGAAGAAATAGTGAAAACCAAGAAAGGCGACATATTGACATGCGGTTCAGAGTTCATACTTGACGATGCACAATTGAAGGGATTAGTTCTTAAAGAAACAAGAAAAAGCCTCGGTTTTAGGAAATCTGCTATTCTTGTGCAAGCTGGAAATCCGAAGAAGATAAAGTCAATATCTGATTTAGCAAAAGAAGGAATCAAAGTCGGGATTTCTACAAGCGGTTGTCTGCTTGGAGCGTCGGACGATATTGCAACAAAAGCTGGACTTACTACCCAGATAAGAAGAAACACTACCAATTACGCTGATGGATGCGGCGAATTGATGGGTTTAATCAATAAGAAAAAAGTTGATGCCATTCTCGGATGGGATGCCTTCAAGAAACTGCAAGAGAAAACCATGGATGTTGTGGAGTTACCAAAAGACCTTCAAGTGCATAGAAGCACAGCAATAGGCGTGATAGCCTTTTCAAAAAACAAAGAGTTAGCCAAAAAATTCATTGACTTTCTAGTATCGGATAGCGGTAAGAGAATCTATGAAGAATATGGCTGGTATCACGTAGGCTAGAACTATTCTCTATCATGGGTTTTGAGCAAGTTTGACCCGTTGGTTCCTGGGGAAAGCTTGAAGTCTAGACTAAGAGCGCGCGCTTGAAATAATGTTAATTATGAAGCGAAATACCATGAAACTTATCGGGTTATCGCAAGCAAAACACTAATTCGTTATTTACATTAATTGAAAAACTCAAATTAAGGCGCTTTTTGAAAATGCCATGTAATACACTCCCCCGCCATCAAATAAAGCCAAAACGAAAAAGAACGTGTACTTAGGGGTTCAGCGGAAAAATCCGAGCATTCGCATTCAATCTGAGATTCTCCTAAAGGTATAAGAACTGAAATAGACTACATAATTGGTTAGTGTGAATAAGAGAATTATTATTGTCAGCCTTGCGGTATTTTGTGCAGTTTTAACAGTAGTGGCGATAATCTATCATGCCAGCATTCAAAACGCAAGCCCTAATCCCACATCAACTCCTTCTCCATCGCCTACTCCTCCAACGGCTGAGTGGGGCTATATGCCCGTTGAATACTTTAATACGCTTTCCTCCACAGGGTTTGATAACATAGACCCGCTAAGTAACAAGGCTGAAGGGCAGGTCACTTTTACTATTTCTAAGGAAAAACGGGCATCGCAGTGCTGGATGTTCAATCCCTTTATACACTGTTTCCTCACGTATCACCATCTGGAAATTTCAACGTCTCCAATAACTGTAACTATGAACCACTGCCCAATGGGATTACCATCACTTTTGACCCAGCAAATGTTACAATTAACCCGGAACAAGGAGCTCAAGTAAAAATGAACATTACCATCGACCCAAACACTACGTTGACGGGCAAAGTGGAAATAGGCTATTGGATGATTAGCATAGAACCCGAAAACCCAGATGTTCCCGTAAGACAATCGTTTCATTTTGTCATTAACATTAAAAATTCGGAATAGGAGTATCTTCCATCTAAACCTATATTTCAAAACATCAGATGGTTACTTAGTGACCATATATGAAAACCCCTAAATCCGAAAAGTCTAATGTTATATCAATGTTAAGCGGGTTTACGGGAGATGTCGCCATTCTGTTGTGTTAATAAGCGTTCTCTTGATATGCCTTTGAAATGAGTTCGACAGCTAAGTTTAAATCTTATTCGACTTAATACGTGACTTCCGAATTTCGAGGGCTTAGCATGGCAGAATATGATGCAGTTGTAGTGGGTGCCGGAATTTTGGGTCTAGCTACAGCTTATCATCTTAAGAGCAAAAACCCTGAACTGAATGTCTTTGTAGTTGACAGACTAGGCGCGGCAGGTCAAGGGAGCACGGCTAAAAGCGCCGCAGCGTTTCGTTGCCTTTTTGCCTCTCGCACAAATTTTGCCTTAGCTGATTCTTCAGCTGAATTTTACAAGCATGTACACGATGATTTAGGTTTGGATTTGAAACTACGATGGGCTGGTTATCTGTGGTTTTTTGACGAAGACGGCTACCGCAAAATGCTTCCTGTTCTGAAAGATTTGGCTGCAAAAGGTTTCCGATACAAGGAATATGATGAGAGCGAATTAGCAAAGAAGCTTGATATGCGCACAAATTTTGCTGACGACGAAGAAGCGAAAATGATGGATTTAGGAAATGTCTACAAGGGAGTGCTGATTCCAAAAGCAGGTTTAATCGATGTCGATTCTCTTGTAAAGTTTTACGAAACAGAGTTCCTGAAACTTGGTGGAAAAATTCAGTATAACACTGACGTGAAGGAAATTGTTGTTGAGCCAAGTCAGCCTTTAGGAATGCCCGGGGAACCCTACTTCTGGCAAAACGCAATAATCACAGGAGTAAAAACCAATAGGGGTCTGATAAGGGCGAAGAAAACTATTGTTGCAGCCGGTGCTTGGCTTTCTCAACTTTTGGACCCGATTGGAATCGAATGTTTTGTCAAAGCCAGGAAACGGCAGATCTTTTCGATTAAAGCCAAAACCGAAGGGTTGAAAAAACTACTACTATCAAAAGAATTTACAAACGCAGGATGCCTGCCGTTCACGATTCTTCCCAAGCCAACTGCTTATATTCGGCCTGCGCCTGAGGAAGATGCTTTATGGCTTGCGTACGCTGATGAGTTTCCAAGGGCTTTCAAGATTGAGGATGAACCTGAACCTGAAGAAAACTTTTACAAATATGGCTTATACCAAGTTGTAGTCAAATATTTCCCGCAGTTCACGGATTGCCAGCCTTTCTCAGCCTTTGCTGGGTTGTATGAAATAAACAGCATCGATGGGCAGCCTGTGATTTTTGAAGAGAACGGTTTGATGGTTGTCGGCGGCGCAAGCGGCAGCGGCATATTGAAGGCTGATGCTATCGGCAGAATTGCAACTGCACTTTATAAGAGTGAGGAATACGCCGTTCTGTATGGAGACCGGAAGTTTAAGGTCAGCGATTTGGGTTTAAAGAACAGAAGTGTTGAACCTGAAAGACTGGTAATCTAGCTTTCATATACGAGTAAATTTATCTACTTTTAGATAGATATTATTAGGCACTCATTTTAGGGAAGGTTAGAAACATGTTTGGTTGGACTGGCAAGTTTCTTCATGTGAACTTGAGCAAAGGGAAGGCGGTTGCGGATGAGTATGGAGCGAGCATGGCGAAGAACTTTCTGGGCGGAAGAGGTTTTGCGGTCAAGATTCTGTGGGACGAGCTCAAACGTGGAATTGATCCGCTGTCGCCTGAGAACAGGCTTGTGTTCGCTGCTGGTCCATTGACGGGCTTTGCGTTGCCAAGCAGTGGCAAGCTTGTTGTGGCGGCAAAAAGTCCGTTGACGGGGGGTTATGGAGACGGAAATGTTGGAACTCGTGCTGTGGTTCAGATGCGTAAGGCTGGTTATGATGCGTTGATCGTCGAAGGCAAGGCTAAGAGACCGATGGTTCTGCTTGTTCGAGATGAATCTGCCGAGTTTCTTGATGCTAAAGACCTTTGGGGTTTGAACTCTTTTGAAACTGAAAAGAAACTGAGGGACATCTACGGAATGACGGCTGGCATCGTTTCTATCGGGCAGGCAGGGGAAAACCTTGTGAAATATGCAAATGTGGTTTCCCAAGAAGGTCGTGCCGGAGGGAGACCTGGAATGGGAGCTGTTATGGGTTCTAAGAATTTGAAGGCAGTCGTCTTTATCGGCTCCCGGGATTTGCCAGCGGCCTATCCAAAAGAAATGAAGGAGCTAGGCGCAGAAGCTTACAGAGAGGTTTTGACCAAGCCTAACTATGCTTTTTGGAAACGGCAAGGGACAATGAGCACCATCGAGTGGAGCCAAGAAAATGCGGTTCTTCCTACATACAATTATAGCGAAGGCGTCTTTGAAAAGGCGGAAACCATAGGCGGTTTCGCTATGGAGAAAATCAAGGTCTCCAACCGCGGCTGTCCACAGTGCAACATGACCTGTGGCAACGTTGTCAAAGATTCTGACAGAAAAGAGTCGGAGCTCGACTACGAGAATGTCGCAATGTTAGGATCAAACATCGGATTAGGCGACTTGAAGAAGGTTGCAGCTCTCAACAGAATTGCAGACGAATTTGGTCTAGACACAATTTCTTTAGGCAACGTTCTCGGTTTCGCTATGGAAGCTTCTGAGAAAGGATTAATTGACGAAAATGTTCCATGGGGCCAATTCAAGGCAACTAAAGCCTTGATTAAAAACATAGCTTATAGACAGGGCTTAGGCGACATTCTGGCTGAGGGCGTCCGATCAGCCTCTGAACAAATAGGCAAGAATTCAGGCCGCTGGGCTATGCATGTCAAAGGCTTGGAGATTTCAGCATATGATTGTCACACTACGCCAGCCATGGCATTGGCTTATGGAACCTGTTCAATCGGCGCGCATCACAAAGATGCGTGGGTGATTTCTTGGGAAGTCAAAGCTGGACGTGAGGGCTACAATGCAGAAAAAGTCGACAAAGTCATAGAATTGCAACGCATACGCGGCGGGATTTTCGAATCTTTAACCGTTTGCAGACTTCCATGGGTTGAAGTCGGCTTGGAACTTGAATGGTACCCCAAGCTTTTGCATGCCGCAACAGGTTTAGAGATGAGTTGGAACAACTTGAACGTGATTGCTGATCGAGTGTTCAACTTGACTCGAGCTTTCTGGATACGCGAGTATGGCAAGAAATGGACCAGCGAGATGGACGTTCCCCCGGCAAGATGGTTCGAAGAACCGCTGACCAAAGGTGCTTTTAAAGGAGCAAAACTTGACAGATCAAGATACAATGACATGCTGCAAATGTACTATCGGAAGAGAGGCTGGGATCAGCGCGGAATTCCCACAAAATCGACATTGAAAAAGCTTGGGCTAGAGGATGTTGCAGGACAACTTAGGGGACGCGTGAAGTTATCGGAATAGATCCTTTGAAGACAACTGAAGAAACTTGAAGTTGGTGTCTAGTACGCTCTGGCGAAGTAGACTACTTCTTTTGCTTCTTCTCCGCAATGCACACATTTTGAGAAGGTCTCTTCCTTTTCGAAGGGCACAATCCTGATCGTTGCGCCTGTTTCGTCCTTTATTTTTTCCTCGCATGCAGGATTGGAGCACCAACTTGCTCTGATGAATCCGCCCTTATTTTCCAGTGTTTTCCTGAATTCCTCGTAAGTCTTCACTGTTGTTATGTTATCTTCCAGCATTTTTTTGGCCTTGGCAAAGAGGTTGTTCTGTATCTCCTCCAGCATCTTCCTAACAACTTCTACTGCTTCCTCTTCTTTCACGGGTATTTTCTGGAATGTGTCCCTTCGGGCCAGCATTACCTGTTTTTGTTTTATGTCTCTAGGACCGATTTCTATCCTTATTGGCACACCTTTCAATTCCCATTCATTGAATTTCCAGCCAGGTGTGTACTCTTGCCTGTCGTCGAGAACGACTGCAATGTTGTTCTTCTTGAGTTTGCCGGAGATCTCTCTGGTTTTAGCCGTTATTGCTTCTTCTTGCGTTCCTTTGTAAGGTATTGGAACTATTACGACCTGTGTCGGAGCAATTTTCGGCGGCAGCACTAGACCCTTGTCGTCGCCATGTGTCATCACCATTGCACCTATAATTCGTGTTGTGAAGCCCCATGATGTTTGCCAAGCATATTGTTCTTTTTCTTCTCGGTCCAGAAACTTGATGTTAAAGACTTTTGAGAAGTTTTGGCCAAGCTGATGCGATGTTCCCATTTGCAGGCCTTTTCCGTCCGGCATAATCGCTTCCAGCGCTGTTGTATAGAGTGCGCCAGCGAATTTTTCCATTTCAGTCTTCACTCCTGCCAGCACTGGGATTGCCAAGTAGTTTTCGATGACTTCTCTGTATGCGTTGAGGATTTCCATGACTTCTTTGTCAGCTTCCTCCTTTGTTGCATGGGCTGTGTGGCCTTCTTGCCAAAGGAATTCTCTTGTCCTTAAGAAGAGTTTAGTTGCTTTGGTTTCCCATCTAACAACGCTGCACCACTGGTTTAGCTTTATAGGTAAGTCTCTCCAGCTTCTGATCCACTTTGCATAGGTTGCATATATAATTGTTTCTGATGTTGGTCTTATGGCAAGTCTTTCTTCCAGGGGGCTGTTTCCGCCTATTGTGACCCATGCAACTTCGGGCACAAAGCCCTGGAAGTGCTCAGCCTCGCATTTCAGGAAGCTTTCTGGGATGAAAAGTGGGAAATACACATTTCTGTGCCCTGTTTCTTTTATTTTACTGTTGAATATTTCTTGGATTTTCTCCCACATGGCGTAGGAGTCTTCTCGGAAGATCATGCAACCCTTGACCGGTGCATAATCGGCCAATCCAGATTTCAGGATCACCTGAGTGTACCACTCCGAGAAGTCTTCGTCCTTCTTTACAGTAAGTCCAGTGTCTGACATTTTCATCTCTCACCTCGTCTCTTAATGGTTGAACAAAATTCGGCTGAAAAACAAGTTCCACAGGTAGCTAAGTAAGTCAAGAATCTAGCAACGTGGAACGCAATCGCCCATTTTCAACCACTTGCCATGACATACAAAAATGAAACTATTAAATGTTTCCTTTGTCGGTTCTGTAGACTTATCGGTTGGTGCGAATTAGAGCCCACAGAGACTTTCTTAAAATTCCAAAACGAGCCCAATGCAATCTTGTCAAAGTGAACCATATAGACATTTCACGATTTTTCTTTTAGAGGCTTAACCCTTGCCATATCAACGGAAACACACGAAATACCTGAAGAGACAAGCAAGACGCAAAGTTTGCGGAACTCGAAGATAGCATAGGGCTCGCTTTTAAAGAATTGCACTAGGGCTCGTTTTCCGAGAAAAGCGTATGGCTCGTTCACAAGCCATGACAGATAAGTTTACAGTATCCCTTTGTCGGTTCTGATTCGGGTTCGGGAGTTTTTGCAGACTGATTCACGCGGGAGCGGACTACGTGCAACCAAACATCATTTTATTCAAGAAATACTGAACCGATTCGTTTATTCCACGGAGACCTAAAATCATCTGTGACAGCATCTTTCTTAGCTCTTATGTATTGAGTGATTTTAGCTCCCATCTCATCAGCGTAATACAGTGCTGCAGCTTCTGGCAACTTTGGTTCTTGACCTGCACCATATTCTTTCTTGCCAGAGTGACTCAGAATCATATGAATTAACTTGTCCTTTAGAAGCGGTGGAAAAGCAGGCAATCCCGAAATCTTTTCCAATATAAGCTCAGTCCCAATGAAAATATGACCTACTAGCATGCCTTTTTTGGACTGTTTTATGCTCATGGAAACTTCGTATTCTTCAATCTTACCTATATCATGAAGTATTGCGCCCGTGCATAGCAACGCTCTATCTAAAGAGGGGTGAACACTGGCCGCAGCTTCACAATATGTCAAAACCTCCCACGTATGTTCCAACAATCCCCCAACACAAGCATGATGGATACTAATCCCTGCAGGGGCTTTTTTAAGATTATTAACGAAAATATTATCGCTGAAAAAGGCATCCAGAAGACTTTTCAAGTGTGGATTATCAAGCGACTCCTTTGTTTCAATAATCTTAATCCACAATTCTTCAATATCTTGATTTGTTGTAACAATAAAATCATCTAACGCATATTCTTCAGGATTTGCTTGACGGATTTCTCCCGTTCCCTCATTAACATCGACCTTTTTTCCTCGAAATTCCCCAATTGTTCCAGAAACATAGACAATATCATCTGCATTGAATGAATCATATATCGCTTGTACCGCCTCTTTATCTCGTCCCCCCCAATAGGTGAGTTCAATTTCACCGCTCTTATCAGCGAGACCTACATCAAATCTGAAACCGTTTGCATACTCTCTTGGAGGTTTTCGGTATTTTACGCAAAAACACGATTTTACCTGAGTTCCCTTATCAAGTTCCCTTATTTCACTAATCAAGGCTTTGTTTTCAATTTTCTGCACGTAACCTTTCTTTCCAAACCCCGTCTTCTTTGAAGGTACACTGACCTGTATATGTCTTGAACTCAATTACTTATCAACTTCTACTGCGGATGCAACCTTGTAGATGGGTCATAGTTAGCCTTTATGAAATCAAAATTCATATCATAAAGTCGAGAAACAGATTTTTCTCTTGTGAACGAGGAATGCGCTTGAACAGAAGGATTTCTTTGAAAAGGAAAGCGTTGGGAGCGTGAACAGTATGTCACAATCGATCGATCGGGTTTAGTTCAAAAAAGAGTTGAATATTGACAGGCGAGGCTTCGTGGTGGTTTACATGACAGAATTCCATATGTTCACCGAGTATGTGCCTGGCACCACACAAGTCGTGAACTCGGACACAATTGCCGTGACTAATTCTTCCTGTCCATGAAAGGTCCTGGTCATGAAATTCTCAAAGTCCGCCAGGCTCTCAAACTCACCCATTTCGACATATCCGCCCGAGTTGCCACCAATCATTTGAGAGAATAGTCTCCATGATTTTAGTTCTTTGCACTTCTCTTTGTTCTTTTTGATATATACAACCCATTTCTTCATGATTGCCATGTACTCCTCCTGTTTTTCTGGTTTTATGACGTATGTTTCCACTCTGAAAACAGTCATTCTATCACTCTCTTTTCTTTTCCTATGCCACTTCAAGTAGTATAAATAATTTCAGAAGAATCTCTCATCATTTGAGTCCAGAAGAGTTAACAGAGCACCCCTTTGTTGGTTCTGTCAAGTTGTCGGTTGATCTGAGTCCTTGTCAAAAATCGGTTGGCAAGCTGATGGTGAGCTGTTGTTCGGAACTGATTTATATGCCAAACGCCTATGAAATAGAGGGTGTTTCAGATGGTTGAAGCCTTAGTTCTTGTACGTGCGGGTTCAAGCGAAACTTTGAATCTTATGAAAACTATCAGGGAAGAGATGTGCAAGGTCAAAGGTGTTAAGGAAGTTTATGGTGTTTTTGGTCGATACGACTTCGCCGTGAAGGTGGAGACAAAAACGACTGAAGAACTGGGAAACCTCGTCACGGACTGCATTAGAGGCATCCGTGGAGTCGTATATACCGAAACGCTTGTGATAGGCTTCTAGAATCGACACAATCGATCGATCCACATCATATCAATTTCAAGTCCACGTCCAATAGGTTAACAGTATTCATTTGTTGAGTTGGGTAAGAAAACAGCTGGAAAGAAGACGATGACATTCATGACTGAGGGATTACAATTCTTTTGCAGCGTTTGTCTAAACACTTAAGAATTGCCGTCAACAAGTATTACGTTAGGGAATACCTGTGTTTCCACCCCTGTGGGTATTCATATATCTGATTATCCCCCTTGCGATATTAGCTATTTACTACTGGATAGCACTGGATGAAATGAGAAATCAACACCGTGTTAGAAGAACTGTTTGGCTTGTAATCGTTCCAACATGCATCTTTCTGATTCCAATAACATATTTTATCTCCGTTATTCCAATGATCGTCTTTATAGCTTTAGGAGAGGTGTACGACAAACCTAAACCTGAAAAGATTGAAAAATCGAGCAGGCGAAGCCTGACCGTTGGCAAAAATTTGTCCTAGCAATTATCGTATGTGTATTCCTACTTTTCATGATATTCCCGCCTCTTAGACATCTTTTCTATTAGAAAGGAATTGAAATATCCGCATTCTACGCGCGCACTTAAGAGACGCAAGTGTTTTAACCACTGAGAATCTAAATCTGAGTGTCTCCGTTGATGGGAACGGCGTTGGTTAGGATTGAAAGCGATTCTACTTATTGCAGATGGCATGGCTGACAGGCCGATAAGCGAGCTTTACTGGAAAACACCGTTGGAAGCAGCTCGCAAACCCGCACTAAACCAGTTGGCAAAAACAGGAATCTGCGGCATAATAGATCCTATATCCCCCGGAACTCCTCCTGGAAGCGACGCTGCAACTCTGGCAATGCTTGGTTACGACCCGTTGAAAGTGTATTCCGGGAGAGGTGCTCTCGAAGCCGTAGGCTCCAACGTAAAAGTTTTGCCTGGGGACGTTGCTTTCAGATGCAATTTCGCGACTGTTGATAAGGATTTTGTGGTTTCAGACAGACGTGCTGGTAGAATTGCAAATGAAGATGCGTCGAAGCTTGTCGAAAGCCTTCGAAAGGTAGGGTTGAAGAAATCTTTTAACGTTGAATTCCTGTTCCAAAACACGATTCAGCATCGTGCCGCCCTGGTTATTCATGGCCCCAAGCTTTCAACTGCTGTAAGTGATTCAGACCCTGAGGTTGCTGGAAAGAAGGTTTTAGAAGTAAAACCTTTAGACAGCAGCCCAGAGGCCGAGCACACGGCCAAGATCGTGAATGAGCTTATGCATGAATTCCACGAGGTTTTGATGGATCACCCCGTCAACAAGGACAGAGTTAAGCATGGGCTACCACCGGCAAACATGGTTTTGTGCAGAGGTGCTGGCACAATTCCCCGCATCATGAGTCTTCGGCAAGTGTTTGGCATAAAATCAGTTTGCGTTTCGGCTATATCGTTGATTAAGGGTGTATGTAAGGTTGCTGGAATGAACGTGTTGAATGTTAAAGGTGCAACCGGCACGCCTCAAACGGACTATATGGCGAAAGCTAAGGCGGCAGTTCAAGCGTTAAAGGCTAATGATTTTGTGCTCTTACACGTGAAAGCCACGGATGTTGCAAGTCATGATGGCAATGCCAGACTTAAAGTCGAGATAATTGAGAAGATTGACAAGATGCTTGATTACATATTTGACAATATTGATTCAGATTCGACGTATGTTGTTGTAACCGCTGACCACACAACATCAACCGTTACGCGAAACCACGAGGGAGACCCTGTTCCTGTAGCAATCACCGGACCCTATGTTCGCCGTGACGATGTTGTCGAATTCGGCGAAAGAACGTGCGCTCAAGGTGGCTTAAACCGGATAAGAGGTATGGACTTGATGCATATTCTGATGAACCTGCTAGGAAGAAGTAAAAAGTTTGGGGCCTAATCTTCATTGAACTGGAACAAGCCGCCACTCTCTGTAATCTGTAACAACTCTAATGTATCCTCTCAGCATCCTGTCCGTTTCCACATCGCCAGTGTCAACCCTTAAGACGCTTCCTTCAATGCTTTGAAGTTTGCTTTTGGTGGCTGCAACGATTATCCGCTGCTTCGCAACATGTTTTATGACTTCTGGACTTATCTGCAGGTTTCCCCTTCCCAGAAGTATTCCCTGATGCCCGATTGGCGACAGAACAATCCAAGTGTTTTGCCAGTCTTTCACTTCTTTCAAAATCCTTTTCTCATCCACATCAAGAACGACTTTCCTCTTCCTGTAGATGTCCACACCTAAGATAGTCTTCTCTACGCCAAGTAGTTCTGCGATGCATTTGACGGTTGTTCCCGGACCAAGAATCCACGTCGAGTTCGCCGGTATTTCTTCTATGATGAACCGTGCTATCGCCATTTGATTCTCTCTTTCATCAGCAGTTTCAGGGCTTACTTGCTTGCTTCCTTGAATATGAGCTGGAAGGAACGGGCCTTTCAGAAAACCGTGCAGCTTCACAGCGAAAGCATCACTTCTAATAGCGTCTTCATCTGTGTCCATGATTTCAAATTCCGTGACTTCCGCTTGTTTTTGAGCGAACGCCAAGACCACATCTACAGCGTCTGTAGGATTTATTGCAAAGATGCCGCTGTACATTTTCACTCCAGATGGGACGCCTAGAACGGGTACTGGCTCACATCCTTGCATGGCGTCGAAGATGTCTTTAGCTGTTCCGTCTCCGCCGACGAAGACTATCAAGTCTACATTTGCAGCGATCAAAAGTCCAACCGCGGCTTTTGTGTCTTCAGCAGTTGTTTTCTCTGCAATTTTCATGGGCAAAAGCTGGGCTGGGAAGCTTGCATTTTTTGTTTCTTCTTCGCCCATGATTCCGGGGCAGGTCAGAATTTCTATTCGTGTTTCTGTCTTGTTTTGTTTCAGCCTTTGCAGAAATTCTTTTGCCCTTTTCGGAGCTATTGGTTCAGCTCCCCTAGCGAGTGCTTCGTCTAGAACGTTGTCTGTTCCTTTCAGACCTACTTTGCCGCCCATGCCTGCTATCGGGTTGACTATGAAGCCTAGTCGCATGATTCATCTGAAAACAAGATTTGCTGCTTAGGTTATAAACTGTTTTCATAAGGCGACTTTGCACCGAAATCCTATTGAGACATTAGTTTAAGAAGAAGGCTCCAACTCGTAAGGAATGATGTTAAAATGCGTTTTTTCTTGAAAATTCTTATATCTTGAATTCTAAACCGTTGCTTGCATTGAAAGAGGTTGTAGTATGCCTGCGAAAGGGACAAAGAGAATTCTTGTGACTGGTGCGACTGGTCAAATTGGTTCTGAACTGACCTTGGATTTGCGGAAGAAGTATGGCAATGATAATGTTGTGGCGGTTGGACACAGTAGGAAACCAAGTGATGAGCTGTTCAATTCAGGCCCGTTCGAGTTTATTGACGCCAATGAGAAAGAGAGCGTTGAGAAGATTGTAGAAAAGTATGACGTGGACACGATTTATCATCTAGCGGCAGTTCTTTCAGCAACTGGTGAACAGAACCCACAGCTTGCCTGGAAAGTGAATATGAGTAGCCTTTACAACGTGCTGGAGATCGCAAAAGAGCGTAACATTTTCAGGGTTTTTTGGCCAAGCTCAATCGCCGCTTTCGGTCCAACGGCGCCGCGTGTTAAGACTCCTCAGGAAACGGTTCTGACTCCTGGCACAATGTATGGAGTTACCAAAGTCGCTGGGGAACTGCTTTGCAATTATTATTTCATCAAGTTCGGCGTGGACGTGCGAAGTGTAAGGTATCCTGGCATAATAAGCAGCGAAGTTCTGCCGACCGGCGGGACAACCGACTATGCAGTGGCTATCTTTTATGAGGCTATAAAGAATAAGCGGTACACCTGTTTTGTCAGAGAAGACACAGTGCTGCCTATGATGTACATGCCTGACTGTATAAAGGCGACTATCGACTTGATGGAAGCTGACTTGTCTAGGATTAAGCGTCATGACGGCTACAACGTGGCTGGAATGAGCTTCTCTGCAGGCGAACTTGCGGCTGAAATCAAAAAGTACATTCCAGAATTCAAATGCGACTATAAACCCGACTTTAGACAAGAGATTGCAGATTCTTGGCCTATGTCAATAGACGACAGTGTAGCCCGAAGAGAATGGGGGTGGAAACCTGAGTATAACTTAGCTGCTATGACGAAAGATATGATCGCGAAGCTGTCAAAACGTTTTGCCGAAGGCAACCTATGAAAAAACAAATGTAACCGAGAAAGAGTTAAGTGAATGTGTACGGAGATTAGGGAAAAGAGGTATGAGGAAAATGCGAAATCCCACGTCATTTTTGCGTGAAGAATATCAAGAGTTAGTGAGGACCGAGCTTGACTGGAAAATTCGAATTCTCCAGGGCCCAAGTACTCCGTGGTGTACTGTTGACGGAAAAAAAGTGCTAATGTTCTGTTCCAACAATTACCTCAGCCTAAGCAATCATCCGCGATTAAAGGAAATGGCGATAAAGGCTGTTCAAACTCACGGTGCTGGTTCTGGTTCTGTTCGTCCTATCGCTGGAACCATGGACATACATATTGAGCTTGAGAAGCGGCTTGCAAAGTTCAAGCATGCAGATGCTTCGCTGGTTTATCAGACAGGCTTTGCAGCTAACGCTGGCTTAATACCTCAGTTGGCTGGTAAAGAGGATTTGATAATAAGTGATGAGCTCAATCACGGCAGCATCATTGACGGCGTCCGATTGGCACATGCTGAAAGGGCTGTTTACAAGCACTCGGACATGCAGGATTTACAACGTGTTTTGGAAGAAGCGGAAAAGCATTCTCCGCCATACCGGCGAATTTTAATAATTACTGACGGTGTCTTCTCAATGGACGGAGATATTGCGCCTTTAGATGGCATAGCTAAGCTGGGTGCCGAGCATGGTGCCATGGTTTATGTTGACGATGCGCACGGAGAAGGCGTATTAGGCGAAGGCGGAAGAGGAATTGTTTCACACTTCAAGCTAAGCCGAGACAAGGTTCACGTAGAAATGGGCACTTTTTCAAAAGCTTTCGGCGTAGTCGGCGGACATGTTTCAGGTTCAAAAGACTTAGTGAACTTTGCTTACAACAAGTCGCGAACGTGGCTACTAAGCGGGTCGCATCCCCCTGCGGTCGCAGCTGCTTGCATAGCTGCCATTGACGTTTTGGAAAAGGAGCCGCAGCACGTCAGAACTTTGTGGGATCACACAAGATACTTCAAGAAGGCGATGAAGGATTTAGGCTTTAACATTGGAAACAGTCAAACTCCTATCACTCCGATCATCGCGGGCGAAAGCGGTGTTGCTAAGAAGCTGAGTGCAAGACTTTTTGAAGAGGGCGTGTTCGCTCTGCCCATCGTGTTTCCAATGGTAGCGAGAGACAGGGCAAGGATAAGAACGATTATGAACGCAGCGTTGACGCGGAAAGACCTGGACTTTGCCATTAGTGCTTTCGAGAAAATAGGGAAAGAGCTTCACATAATTTAGGCTGCATACCTTTTCGTCTTTCTTTCTATCCGTGCTGACGGTTGAGTGGAAACGTGATGAACGTTAAAACAGCAAAGAAACTGTTGCGCGAAGAGATTTGGAAGCAGCTTGAAGTGCAAGGTTTTGCTAGGTTTCCGTTCCCATGTTTTGGGCGTATTCCGAACTTTGCTGGCTCTGATATTGCTGCAGAAGGGGTTAGACATCTGAAGGAATGGAAAGAAGCTAAAGTGGTGTTTGCAGGTCCGGATTTTGCTCAGCAAAAGGTTAGAGAATGCGCGTTGCGAGATGCAAAAACTCTCGTCATGGCCTCCCCGAAGCTGAAACATGGTTACGTTGTGGTTAACCCAGCCGCTGTTAAAGGTTTAGAAGACTTTGCCTCCACGATAAGAGGTGCTTTCAGATACGGAAAAACCGTAAGCGCCCAAGAGATCCCGAAACCAGACCTGATCGTTGAAGGATCAGTCGCAGTCGACAATCAGGGAAACAGACTTGGGAAAGGAGGCGGGTATGGCGATTTGGAGATAAAGACATCGAAGGGAATCTTCGGACCTATCCCCGTTATCTCAACTGTTCATGACATACAGGTTGTCGAAGCGGTTCCATTCGAGGAAAAAGATGAAAAAGTCTCGATAATCGTCACACCTACAAGAATTGTACGCATTTCAAGCTGAGAGAAGCAACTATTTTTAATTGTTTTCGATTATGAAACGTCTACTAAGCGCCGTTTCTACAAATGATTGGTTTCTTAAATACAGTTCAAGAACGTCCCTTAGGAATTCAGGTCGATATTTCTCATTTCGGTTGTTGGCTAAGTCTGGATATCCTGTTCCCCGCTGCAAATAATCAGATGTTCCTATCGTATACCATCTATCAGGTTCAAGAGGTTTACCATCCACAGTTATTGATTTTATCTTACGCGAAGATTTTCTATGTATATTGACTCTAACCTGAACATTATGTGAGACTTGAATGTTGCCCAAATATTTGCCTCTAAATCCTGGACCGCGGCCATCATTGAGCTGATATTCGCTTTGAAGAGACTTTTCTAAGGCGTTGCGAAGGTCAACGCCCTTGAGTTCAAAATATGTGGGATTCAACGGAGAAGGGCTCAGTTTGTGTAATAGTTTCTTCGTGATAACACCTTTTTTGACTCCTCCATTGATGACTCCACTGTTAATGATTCCAATTTCAGTTTTCAACATATCTTTCAACGAATCGGCTAACAGATTGCCGATAGTATTTTCTTCTGTGAGGGAGTGATCAAGAGACGTATCAAGAGAATACAACTTCTTGGAAAGATTCTTGTTTGCCTGTCTTGAATAATATTCGATGAATTCCACAATTTTGCGATGTCGCGGATATTTCTTTGAAGAGATGAGTCTCCCGTTGAAGTTGCGGATTTTCTTGTTCTCAGTATCGAAATCAACGTTCAATTCGCCCAAATATTCACCATAACTTCCTGCTTGACAAATTATGGTCTGATTTTCCACGAGAGGTTTTTCCAAGGTGTGATGGGAGTGACCGCCAATAATGACGTCAATGTTGGGGAACTTTGAAGCAAGTTCCTTGTCCCTGGTTAGCCCGAGATGTGACAATACGACCAGTAGGTCATACGGGATTTTTTCATACTCGACAAGAACTCTTCGTATTTCTTCTTGAGGATCTTTTACATGAATTTCAAACAGATGATAAAACACGTTGGCTGCTCCCGTTACTCCAATTATCAGGATTTTTAAGCCAGAAACACGCAAGATTACAGCATCGTCAAGAAAGTCCAGTTTTTGACCTTCCAAATTACACATGTTACATGTAATCACAGGGCAATCCGAGCTTTCAGAGATAGTTCTGCCATTTTCCTTTCCCGCAAAGCCCTCATTATTCCCGAAAACCCTTGCAGCGCATCTGATCTCATTGAGCAGCGCAGAACTGATTACGCCGTGTGTCCCTTCTGTTTCGAATCTGGCAAAATCCGCATTATCACCTGCATCAAAGATTAACGTATTCTCATCGCGTAGTTCTTCAATCGCTGAAGCGATCCTTGCGAGTTCCTCAAATCTGCTATGAATATCGTTCAAGTAAAGAATCTTCAGCTCCATTCAGGAACCTCTCTCCTAAACACTAAAAACAGGCCAATATTTAGATGCTTACAATTTCAACAAGAAAACGAGAGATTCCGGCTCCTTTCCGTCTAGTGATTGTTTAAACAACACCTCACGCAATTGAACATGACGCGCGATCGATCGATCAGAAGCGAGGTCTAGGCTATTTCGTCATGTTGTATGCTATCAAACCGACGTATCCGAGGGCTGTGAATACGGTGAACCACTCCAGCAAAGGTGTATTGGACGCAAAGATGAACGCCAAGTTTATTGCGGCCACAGTGAACCCGTAGTACGCGATGGCCTTGATGTACCGAGGATGCGTGAACAGGGTTGCTTCGACGAGTATTAGAACCAGGAAGTTAAGCAGGAAAAAGACTCCTGACCACAGCAAATGCAGTGAACCGGAGTCCTCCGAGAACACGCCGACCATAACCAACGCGAAGGCCGCCAAACACCCAACGACTTGCGAGATCAACAGGGACACCTTTCTCCATCGTTCATTCGTGTACCACTTGGAGAACCCGATGAAGAACGGGAACAATGCAACTCCCGTCAGCACACAGCCCAGATTGTAAAGAATCGCTCCTCTAGGATTGTATGTTGGGCTTGAGTTGCCCAGGTCACTTAACCAATTGGTCACCGGACTGTAGGCTGTTGAAAACAGAGCCCAAGAGGAAAACGTAAAGACACAGTATAGGACTATGACTGCAACACCCGCTAAAGAACTGATCGGCAACTTCAAGCAGTCTAACCTCGGACCCAACTGCAAGGTAGCTATGCTTTTATTTTTAACGCTTACGCAAGTTAAACATGAAAAATTTTATATCTATTTTCATCGCACACCTTGTTTTTCAAGATGAGATCTGAGGGTTACGGAATGGCAAAACTGACTATGGAAGACGTTTTTAAGGCTTTGGCTAAGCCGCTTCCCGACTTCGATATTAAGCCAGGGAAGACGGCTTTGCTTCTTATTGACATGCAGAAACTCGTGAGCTCAAAAGCGCTTGTTCAAGAAGCCTCCGATGCAGGGTTGCCTGAAGGAGAGACAAAGGAAGCTTTACGAGAATATGATCGAAGGGTCAAGAAAGTCGTGAAAAACGCGCAGAGAATACTGCAAGCTTGCAGGAAGAAGGGTTATGACATAATCCATATCAAGTTAGGGGCACAGACCAGCGACCCTAGGCATACAGCGAAGATAAACAGAAAAGCTGACTTTATCGTGCCAATGGACGCGGAAAAAGGTAAGTTCTTCGAAGAAGTAACACCAACCAAAGGAGAATTAGTTTTCCCAAAAACAAATGGAGGAGCATTTACCGGAACCAACCTAGACTTCGTTCTAAGAAACATGGATATTCAAAGCATAATTGTAACAGGATTCCTAACCGATCAATGCGTCCTTGCAACCACAATCCACGCCGGAGACATCGGATACGACGTTCTTCTAGTTGAAGATGCATGCACAGGAACCACCAGAGAAAATCATAACGCAGTCATAAGAATTGCGAGAGACGTATTCTTGAAGGTCAAATCGACCGAGGAACTCTTGCGGATCCTGTGAGAAGAAACCCGTCCCTGTTTCCTGCACTTCTTTGCACATGATTTCATGCATACAAAAGCTGGGACTGCGAATGTTGCCTCCACTCTGGAGTGAGTTCAAACGAACTCCCTTCATAGGAGCGAGTTTGGACTTGAAGTCGTTTGGGTATGGGGACCGGCAGCTCGCGGATGCTCTGAGTGTTTTTACCGGTTAGCGTGTACGGGTGCCACCCTCCGCACTGTTTATATGCGATAAAAGAATGAGGAGATTGTAGGCGAGAATCAACTATGAGTGAAATCAAGTGTTCTCGTTGTGGAGCACTGTTGGAGGACTATGGAATTCAAAAGTTGAGAATAGGCGGGGTAGGTGGAGAATGGTCGTATATTGTTCGATCGATCGATTACTAAGATAAACGGAAAAAACTATAAACAAACCATTATGCGACTGGTCAGCAATGCGTTTTCAAGATTGCGAGCAGCCAAACATACTACCAGCATATTTTTACCGGTAAACTTGGGCGGGGGTCGCGCGCGCCAACTCAATTGACACTTGAATAGCAGGCTGACGAAAAGCACAAGGGAACAAAGATCCTTCAAAAAGAGTGTCTTCATGGATAATTGATTCGGTATATCTTGCCCTTGCCTTTGTCGTAGAGTTTGGTGAAGTGTATGGGGTGCAATGTTTCATCAAACAATAATCGTAGGAGAGTCACCTGCGAACCGAGTGTTGTTGGCTTATAGGTGCTGCCATTCACGCTCAGGTAGTCTGCTCCATTGTAGCCTGCGACGTAGGCTATCCAGTTGAATTTTTGCAGGTCGTCTGGCGTGAAAACAAGAGCGTATGAAATCTCATAGGCCTGCATGATTTGTAGGGATTGATCTTCTGGCAGCATGAAAATTCTTGCCAGGTCGTGGATTTTTTCTGATGAGCCCCATGTACCAAATATTTGGGCTTCTAGTGCATGCAATGGGTCTCGGCTGGAGCCCATGGTGTTCCATATGTCTCTTGACGGGTATGCTTCTATTACTTCTCTGTGGCTCCACTGTCTGACTGCTCTGCCGTAGTCCCACCAGCAGAGTATTATCGAGTCATTAGGCGTCAATTTTTCCAATTCAGCAAACGTTTCGGGCATGCCTTTCTCTTGGGAAAAGTACCTGAGAACTGCGTCTTCTCTCTGGCCAAAATCTATTCTGAGGGCAACGAACAGTGACAGAAGAATCACTATTATTATGACGATTGTGAGAATGAACCACTTTCTACGCCAGAACCTTGTTTTCACGAGTTCACTCCTCTTCCAACATATGTAGTCGGTACCCCCTGATTTTAACTGTGCTGTGTATGGTTCTGGGTTTGCTTGTCGCGAACATGGTGATTGTGGATAGCAACGCGTGTACCTTCCACTGGAGCAAGAATTGCTTTGTCGATTAGTTTGGTGTCATCTTTGCTCGGTTTCGGACTTATCCTTCTTGTTAGATCCGAGACAAATAGCACATGTTGGCGCATTCTACCACTTGTCCTAAACATTAGACTTAAAAGTCTTGCAAAAGAATAACACATGATTTGAACATGCCAATGCTATATGCTATAACGCATGTTTTCCGATCATGGAAACTGTTCCTTGCACTGTTGATTGGCATAACGTTGGCATCCACATTTTTCGCGGGCATCGACATCAAAGCAAACGCAACCGCAAGACAAGCTCTAGAACAAGACCTAAGCCAAGTCTACGTTGACATGATTGCAGGCTTCCCTAACATGCATCCTGAGGACATATTAAATGTTACAAAAGATGTTGCAGGGTTGTCAGGAATTGCAGGAGTTGAAGCGATCTCCACCTTTGACGGACTCATAGGTTCCGAAGCAAACGGCATCTTTGACTATGCAAGAACAGTTGGAATTCAGAATCATTCACACGTTTATGACGGTTGGCTTGGCCGACCTAAAGGAATAGGCGAAAACGAAACCTATGTTCTTAAAGATTCAAGCTTGGCAAAGAGAGTTGCGGTCGGGGACATTATCCCCGTGAACTTTTCAGTCTACCAGTATGATGGTTCACCAGTCTTCGTTGCCTTGAATCTGACCGTGAAGGGCTTCGCCCAGCTTGATGACAAATCAAAGTCAATTCTCCTCGGATATTTTTCTATTCCCTATTACATAGGCTATACACCGCCCTATAGGGAAACAGACACTCTTATTGTTGATTGGGAAAAGACCATGCAGAGACTGCATGAGATGCTTTACCGTCTCAATCCATCCAGCGGGCAGATTAGAACAAACCTCTTGATCTATCTAAATCGAAATGCCCTGATAAGTCCATGGGATATTGACACATCGATCAACAACATCAAAGTCTTGCAGGCGCAAATCCAGACCAGACTCCCAGCAGGTTACTACTATCCAGGTTACGACTTTCAAGGTTACTCCTTTCAAAACAACCTAGACATGGTTCTCACCAGTTTTCGATCGAAGTCGCTGAGAATTCAGTTTACATTCACGTTTCTTTCTCTTCCCATATTCTTCATGGCTTGGTACATGGGAACCACGGTTTCAGACGTATCGTTCAGTCTTCGAAGGCGAGAGATAGGGCTCTTATCCACAAAGGGCTTCTCAAGAGGACAGATTCAGAGAATATTCTTGACCGAAACTATCATGTTGGGACTGCTGGGGGGATTGCTCGGCGTCCTACTAGGCTTTCTGCTAAATCCACTCTTCACTCAGCTCAGAACTGAAATGTTTCTCAATCCGCAGGTAATCAGTCCCTACACGCTTGTCTCGACCGTCATTTTCGGAGTCATCATAGCCCTACTTTCAACCTACAGCTCTGCCAAGAGAGCCTCCAGACTTCCCACTGTCGACGCACTAAGAGAGTATCTTCCCACAGAGGAAATGAAACCCTACAAGAAAAGGTGGCCCTGGGTCGCGTTCATCCTTGGAACATACAAGTTAATCATTTTCACCTTCGGCATAAATGTGACAGTTCTACTGACCAAGATTAGCATGGCAGGACAAAACTTTATTCTCGTGATTTTCATCGGACTCGCCGTTGCCATTGACTATGTCCTAACTTACGTCGGGCCTTTACTGTTCTTCTGGGGAGCCACAAAACTGTTCATCCAAGGCTCACTGAAGTTTCAAGAGCTCACGACACGAGCAGCGAGATTTTTAGGGGATCTAGGCGCGTTGGCAACTAAGAACGTAAGGAGAAACCCTGCACGCTCAGCCGCAATCGCCTTCCTGATAGCATTGATAATAAGCTATGGCGCCCAAGTCACCACTCAATTGGCCAGTGAACAAGACTTCACCACTCGAAGAATCTATACACAGGTAGGCGCGGACCTCAGCGTTTACGTCAATTTTCCAAATGAGGCAAAAGACGTCTCCTCCATGATACTGGCAAACGTTTCTACAAGTGTAGAAAACTCAACGATAGAATATTCTTTCGGTGCCACGTCAACTGGCGCCAACTACATATCTGTAAACATAAAGGCAGTCCAGCCTGAATCATGGCTCAGAGTCGCGTACTACGAAGGCGACCTGTTCACCGGAAACAATGCCGAAGCCGCCTTCAAAAGCCTGTTAACCAAAAAAAATGCAATCATCTTGGAAAAAAGCGTTGCGAAACTTTTGAATCTCAATGTCGGCGACTTTATCATGCTAACCATTGGCAACGCTTCAAAGAGAATGGATGTGGTGGGCTTCTTTGGGCCAGAAGCGGGAGATGAACAGGGCACGATCTCGCAGTACTGGTCTTTCGTTTCTGAAGAACTCTATAAGGAGGTCAGCAGTTCTGTCAGCGTTTACAACACGAGGATACTGCTCAAGCTTAAACCTGGAGAGAGCGGTACAGAAGTTGCGGAAAACATTCGTAGTCTTGGTTTGAATACAAGTCGAGTGGATTCGTTTGCTGAGGAATATGCACGGTCTCAATCAGACGTTTTTACGGTCGGGTCGCTGGATGCTCAGCGACTGGGCATTGTCTTTGCAGTTCTAGCTGCATCAGTTGGGACAGCACTCGTGAGTGTGGTAAGCATGAGGGAGAGAAGCCGTGAAGCCACGATAATGAGTGTTAAAGGCTTGTCGTACAAGCAGCTTGTGATAATGTTCCTAACGGAAAACCTTGCAGTTGTGACTTTTGCCGTAGTCTTGGGGATTTTTGTGGGGTTTGTTGCGGCGTATGGAAACATTTCTGCCACCAACAGTTTCATGGCGTCCACTGCCATAATCAAACACCGATTCATATTCCAGGTAGACGCAATCCTCATGCTGATTTCGTGCGTTGCACTCATTTTCGTCTCAACAATACTACCAATATTGGTCATATCGAAGGGATACGTAACCAAACTTGAGAGGATGGTTAGACTGAGATGAAAGGTCTAGACGTGAGAGTCAACAATCTGGTCAAAGCGTACCGGCTTGGCAAGATTGAGGTGCAGGCTCTGAGAGGATTAAACATGGATGTCAACGTCGGCGAATTCATTGCCATCATAGGGCCAAGCGGAAGCGGAAAAACTACTCTGCTCAACATATTGGGCGGCTTGGATGTTGCAACCGCAGGCACCGTGCAGGTAGGAAGTGTAGATCTGACTAGCATGACCCCAACACAGCTCGTTGATTACAGGAGAGAAACGGTTGGCCACATATTCCAAACACTAAACCTGATTCCAACGCTGACTGCAACAGAAAACATTGAACTTCCCATGATTGCACGTGGGGCTTCAAGAAAAAAAAGGAAAGAACGAGTGCAAGAGCTTCTTGGAATAGTCGGCCTGACGGATCGTGCCAATCACAAGCCAGAAGAGCTTAGCGGTGGAGAACAGCAACGCGTGGCTATGGCTGCGGCACTTGCGAATGACGCCCCGGTTATCTTGGCTGATGAGCCTACAGGCGAGTTAGACACAGTCAATGCAAAAGTCGTTGTGGACTATCTGTTGAAGGTGAACAGAGAACTGGGCAAGACCATCATAATGGTTACACACGATCCAAGCGTTGCAAGAAGAACCGATAGAATCTTGCGCATAGAAGACGGCGTGATAAAGATGGCGTTGGCTCCAACAGAAATGATCGGCGAGGAGAAAGCCGTATCATATGTTGATCAGTTGAGGGCGAGAATAGGAGAAATAGATGCACAAATGGTGCAGTTGGACAAGGATTTCAAGTCCGGCAAGATTAGTGGTGACGAATACGCAGAAAAAAGACAGAGTCTCAAGAGAACAAAAGACAGTCTGAGAGAGGAACTGCACAGAATGGGCGTGGTAACCTAACCAGCAACCTTTTCTCCACTTATGATTGTTTCACGTTTCAACAATTCTTTCATAATCACTCAGTCAAGGAGAAGAGATAGAAGTCAAGTACGACACGTTTGCGCGTGCGCGCTAGTGCTCTATGGTAGCCCGGGAGTTACCGTTCCCAGACTGTAATTTATACCAAAATTCCCTCTTTTTTGTCGAGCCTTCAGCCCCGTGCGACCAAGCGAGTCTAAATCCTCAACAAAGTGAAGGTGTCTTCCGCAAATCCCATTTTTGGTCCAAAATTGCGGAGAGTTAGGTTTACATCTCGGTTTAAATTCCTCGGAATTTTTCGCCCGATTTGGGAAGAGTTTTTAGAATACTTAGAACACTCTATTATTGCCAATAGCATCGGAGATGACCAACATGGTCAAGCTAAGTAAATGGGAAGATATCAATAAGGCTTTATTCAGAAGACATCTTCCCCAAACAATCTCAGCTAGAGAACTTTTTGTCTTCCGCCAGTTTGACCTTATTTTCTCCAATAAGTTGGAAAACGCCGAGGCACATCAGTGTTTTTGCGGTCAACTTTTTCTGATATCTAAGAATCATCTTCGAGACATTAAAAAAGACTTCTTAGGCAACCCTGTTTGCCCCAAGTGCGCACAATCCACCGAAGACTACGAAGATCGAGAGTGGCGTCGAAAATTTGAGTTATTTAGAAAGCTCACTGAGGCGATACAGGCGCTTGAGAGAAGTCCAACGGAACAAAGAGCAACAGCCGAAAAAAGAGTCCTAGATTTGAGCAAGGGTTTGTTCGAATATAAAGATCTGAAGCAGCTTTATCTAGAATATTTTAAGTTAATGGATGAACTTGGCGCACAAGAAGACTATATGTCTAAGCTTAAACCCGATATTCGCTTATTGATTGAAGAACTTTTCAGTCAAGGCAAGAAGCGAAACTTAGTTGAATTCATCAAATTTATGTTTTCGCCAGATCCTAGTCAGACACAGCAAATAAAAGACACTATTTGGGAATCGAATCTTTCAGTTATCAGAGCAGAGAAAGATTACTTCTTAGAAAAAATATCGGACTACCCACTTCTGATCAAACCTATTGGTAAAGAAGATCTTGCGAGGGGTCAACTAGTAGCTCAATTGCTCCTTTACTGTCACCTTATTGAAATGGACGCCCTATACGACCTATCTTTGAATTTAGCAGAGATAGCAAGAGGCGGACATTTTAAAGAGAAGCCTTTTCCTAGCTCGATAAAATATCCTGGGAAAAAAATTGACTTGATCGAAAGATCAAATGAACGTTTGGGCATTATCCTAAGAGAAATCTATTGCAGGGAAGTTAGAAACGCTTTTGCACACTCAAAATACAAGATCGAAAGAGGCTATTTCATAAAAACTGATGAAGATTTTCGCATAAGTATTGAAGACCTTCAGGGTAAGATTAACCTTCTTAACGCCTATTGGAGTTTTCTTTACTACAAAATAGGTCAGGAACAGGTTATTGCAATGAAAGAGGGAGAGATGAAAACAAAGAATGGCGATGTTATAAAAATAAGTGTTGGATTGAAAGAAAATCAGAATTAATTTATCAAATCTTAGTGCAGACAAGTTTAAAACCGAGAATTTAAACGTCGGCTGCGAATTCTAGTGCGGGGGGGTTAGGTTTGAACTCCCAACAAGTGGCGATTTCTCCCGCAAAATCCCACCTTTTTCTAACTCTTATTCGTAGCACACGCTCAAAGGCCGATCAATGCGTTTCAGAGTTGTTGGCTCTTGGATTCGTCTATATGATATGTCCTTCTTAGGCTGTGTGCAAACTGTTTCAGGTTAGGCTCGTATGAATTCTTCTTCAAAGTAACTGTAAGCTTTCTGGAATAATCTGTTAAAGTCGTTTGCA
>Ga0315280_10001286_pt1 | contig 43524 bp, 33 predicted proteins | sample YL17G06_40_MG_FD_203697 | JGI IMG/M metagenome (GOLD analysis project Ga0315280, IMG submission 203697) | Sediment microbial communities from Yellowstone Lake, YNP, Wyoming, USA - YL17G06_40 | ecosystem: Environmental > Aquatic > Freshwater > Lake > Sediment | place: USA: Wyoming | collected...
CTTTTGCCTTGAACGCGGCGCTGTGATTACGTCTCTTGTTTTGCATAATTTGTCTCCTGAAAGTTTTATCGTCTCAGGCGACAAATCCACCTTAATCATGCGCCCAGTTTTTGGGGAGTATTATATATAAAAACATTTTTTGTGCCTAAAATCTGGGTTGACAATAAAGGCTATCTGATGAAACAAGCCGCTCCTCTTGTAGAGGAGTTGGCACATCAAGGTTACACGCCATCTGAGGCAATGGAGCGTTTAAAAAAGGAAGGTTTGGTATTCCCGCCTCACGAAAAAGTTGTTCTTGATTTTTATGAAAAAATTTTGGAATTGGAAAAAGAGGGAAGGAACGGTATTTGGGCCCGTTTTCTGAAAAATGCTTTTGCTCCGATGGTTGCAGAGAAATTTGACTTTGTTGTCGGTAATCCGCCGTGGATTCGGTGGGATTATCTTTCACAGGAGTACCGAGAAGCAACACTTGAAATGTGGAAGGATTACGGACTTTTTTCTCTCAAAGGTTTTCAGTCACGTTTAGGTGGTGGAAAAAAAGATTTTTCTATGCTGTTCACTTATGCAGCAGCCGATCATTATCTCTGCCGCAACGGGAAACTCGGATTTCTTATTACGCAAGAGGTTTTTAAATCAAAAGGTGCTGGCGAAGGTTTTAGAGGGTTTAAATGGGGGAAAGTAGAAAATAACTTCATTAAAGTTTTAAAAGCACACGATTTTTCATCTTTTCAGCCGTTTGAAGGAGCAGCGAACAAAACCGCAGCAATTATTCTCAAAAAGGGTGAAAAGACAGAATATCCTTTGCCTTATTTTGTTTGGACAAAGAAGAAACGTGTTGGAAAGATTCCGGGGGATAAATTGCTAAGCGAAGTTTTACCATCACTTCAAAAGAAAAAACTTATTGCTAAACCGCTTAACACCAATAAACCGGAAAGTGCTTGGCAAACACAACCAGAAAAATCAGGCGGTTTAGAAAAGATTCAAGGAACTAATAAATACAAAGCCATTCTCGGGGCAAACCCCAATCCTTACGGTGTTTTTTGGTTAGAGATTAAACAAGTATTGTCTGATGGAAATATGATTATTCGCAATCTAACTGAAAAGGGAAAATTGGAAATCCAGAAAGTAGAAGAAGCCATTGAAACCGATTTGGTATATCCGGCCATAAGGGGAAGAGATATTGAGAGATGGGGCACTAAACAAGAGGTCTTTATGCTTGTTGTACAAGACCCTGAAACCAGAACTGGATTGACTGAAAAATATCTAAAGAGCAATTTTCCCAGAACTTATGGTTATCTCCTTAAATTTAAAGATATACTTTTAGATAGAGCTCTGTACAAAAAATATCATCAGGAATCAAACGCGCCGTTTTATAGTCAGTTCAACATATCAAAGGGAACTTTTTCTAATTACAAAGTTGTTTGGAAAAGAATGACTAACGATTTAATAGCTTGCGTTGTCTCTCAATACAAAACACCAATCGGGTACAAAACTCTCATTCCACTGGAAACAACAGCTCTGATAGCTACTGACAAAAAACTCGAAGCACACTATCTTTGTGCAATTATAAATTCAACGCCTGTAAGGAATTTTATCAAATCATTTTCCTCTGCCGGACGGGGTTTTGGCACGCCGTCGGTGATGGAGAATGTAGGAATACCAAAGTTTGACCCAAAGAACAAAATTCATCAAAAACTTGCGGGTATTTCCCAAAAATGCCATCAGTTAAAATCTAAAGATGATGATAATGAAATGGCAAAACTAAAAAAAGAAAACGAAATAGCAAAACTAGAAAAAGAAAATAATGAGTTAGCAAAAAGACTCTTTGGGATTTAATTTTTTTGAATTCGTGTGAATCCATATCAAAAAAGCGGAGTCATAAAATAGGATATAAATTATGTTTTTTGTCGTGGACAAACCCAGACTTGAACGCATGATATCGATTGTGCGGGAGGACAAGACTCGCAAAAAACAGATGGAAGATGTCCCCTTTTTGCGAATCGAAGCAGTTGAGAATCAATTATCTGTTTCGGGAGACAAGGTTTCAGCAACATTTCCAGCAACAGTTTATGAGCCGGGCGTCCTGTTTTTAAGGACAACGTATTTTCGCAGGTTGGTACGTACATTCAAGGGTGAAAAATTTCTTGCTTTTCAGGTTACAAAAGATGGCTTACTTGTCGGGAATGTTCTGATGCCGTTTGAAGGGTCAGATATGGTTTATTATCCTAATCCGGCTGATGCTCCGCAAAGCTGGCCTCCGAAAGTCGAAACGCCAGAGGCAGAACAAATTCCTGAGAAAAGAGAGCCAACTTTGTTTGATTTTGAGAATGAGGGGTGCGGATAGATGGAGTGATGACGATTTGAAGGGAAAACGCCTTATTGGCCGAAGCGGAAAAACTTATCGAGGGGGAAAAGTAGTGAATTGAATATCGAATATCGAACAAAGAATGTCGAATGAAGAAGGGTAAAAACCCCGAAGCGGGCTTCGGGGCTAAACAGAATCTGAAAACCCCGCCAACAAACGACAATCTCGCCTCATTTCCATTTTCTCATCAGGATAAGATTGACTTTCGCCGTGAAATTTTGTACAAATGTGTTATCAAAAGATACTTTTTTAGGATAATTTGTTATGGAATTGCGAAAGATGTCTAAAAGTTATGTGCTGGCGGCGCTTTTTGAGATAGGTCTATTAGCGGTTACTGCCAGAGGGGCGGATTGGCCTAACTTCCGCGGGCCGAGTCATAACGGCATATCGAGCGAGACCGGCTGGTCTGTAACCTGGCCAAAAGAAGGGCCAAAAGTGCTGTGGAAGGCCACGCTCGGCACGGGATTCTGTTCGATTGCCGTAAGCGGCGGCCGGGCCTATACAATGGGTAACATCAACAATAAAGATATCCTGTATTGTTTTGATGCCAACACGGGCAAAGAGATATGGAAGCAGGCGTATCCCTGTCCATTATTTAAGAAAGACCACGAAGGCGGCCCTTCCGCAACGCCTACGGTAGATGGCGACTCAATTTACACCTTTAGCAAAAATGGCGACGCACTGTGCTTCAAGGCAGACTCAGGTAAGATAGTCTGGCAGAAGAATCTGCCGAAGGAATTGGGCATCAAATTTCCTACCTGGTATTTTGCAAGCTCGGCATTTGTAGCGGACAACCTTATCATTCTTAATGCAGGGACAGCGGGTCTGGCTCTCAATAAAGCCGATGGCAGCGTGGTATGGAAAAGCGGGGACGGCCCGCCCGGGTATGCGACGGCGGTGCCTTTCACAATGGGCAGCGAAAAATGTGTGGCGTTCGTCGGATGCAACGAAGTTATAGGGGTGGTTGCGGCAACGGGAAAGCTGCTGTGGAAATTCCCCTGGAAGACAAGTTACGACATTAACGCCGCAGACCCCATCATTTCAGGTAATATGGTGTTTATTTCTTCCGGGTATAACCACGGCTGCGCGCTATCAAGAATCGAGGGCGACAAAGTTGTGGAAGTCTGGAGCAATAAGAACATGCGGAACCACTTCAATAGCTGCGTGCTGTGGGATGGATACATTTATGGATTTGACGAAAATGTGCTGAGATGTCTGGATTTTAAGACCGGCGAAGTGAAATGGTCTCAGGAAGGGCTTGGAAAGGGGAGTTTGATGATTGCAGATGGCAAGCTTATCATCCTTAGCGAAAGAGGCAAACTAGCCATAGCGCCGGCTTCGCCGGATGGGTTCAAGGAGCTTGCCGCCGCCCAAATTCTGACGGGTAAGTGCTGGACCGTCCCGGTTTTGGCTAATGGCAAAATTTATGCTCGGAATAATCCCGATGGACAGTTGGTTTGTGTTGACGTGAGCGGCAAATAATAAGGGGAGATAGTCGATTTAGGATTTCAAATTTCAGATTTCAAATTTGAAATTCGCATGCGAATTCTGACTTGAGTGAGGAGACAGGAGACAGTGAAGTGTGGAAAATGCTATTGAAAACAAGAAACCGCAATCCGTCGGTTTGTCCGAAGACAGGTAAGTATCTCGGGCACAGCAGGAGGTATCTGTGGCTGCGGTGGCTATTTCCAATTACAGGGCTGCTATCGCTTATCTGGTTTTTGGTTCGCGTGGTGCCGAAGCCTTCCCGTGCGATGTATCCCTGCCAGCGGGTGGCAGCACCGCTTGCGAGCGGTTTTGTGGTTTGGATTACGGGGCTGGTTGGTTCAGCTTTGGCCTATCGTAAGGCCAGGCGATTGCTTCATCAATCGCGATACTTTGTTGCTGCTGTTTTTGCTGTTGCAGGAGTTATGATGGTGTGGTGGTCGCTGAGCATAAGCGCCGGCAACTTGGCGGGTGCGGGGTTCACACCGAGCGACCCGCCGAATAACCCGATGGGTGTGGCAAAAGGGATTCATCCGGGGCGAGTTGTGTGGATATACGACGCCAACGCAACCAGTTGGAATGGCACCACCGGTAGCTGGTGGAGCGATACTAATACCAATCAACTCGTAGTTAATTCTATGATGTCTAAAGCCATCCAGTATCTGACGTGCGAGGTAACTGATGCGAAGGCATGGGACGCACTTTTCAGACACTTCAACCGGACTAATGGCTTTGGGGACGTTGGCTACCAAGTCGGAGAAAAGATAACCATCAAGATTAATATGAACCAGCAGGACAATTGGAATGCGTGGGCAGCGGGTGCCGGCATGCCCAGCCCCCAGGCGATTTACGCCCTTTTGGACCAGTTGATAAATGTGGTGGGTGTACCCGGCTCTGCGATTACCATTTACGATGCTGCGAGGTATATCGGCGACCCGATTTACAACAAGGTCAGGAGCAATCCTAATTTTCAAAGCATTACCTTTGTGGTCAAGTCTGGCCTGGCAGGCAACGGGCGTATCGCAGCAGCTCACGATGCTGGTAATCCGCTCTATACGCAGGGTCCACCAACCGCTTACCTGCCCACGTGCGTTACGCAAGCCAAGTACCTGATCAATATGGCGCTGCTCAGACCTCACCAGTTGTATGGCGTCACATTGTGTGGAAAGAACAACTTTGGGTCAGTGTATTTTCCGAACAATGGTGGTTGGACACCTTCGCCGCTGCACAATTATGGCGGTCGAAGTAAGGCGATGAATACATATAACTGCCTGGTCGAGTTGAACGGACACAGGCATCTGGGCGGAAAGACGCTGCTTTATATGGTTGATGGACTGTATCCGGCGGTCCATCAAGGCGGCAATGTGGTAAGGTGGCAGACTTTCGGCAATGACTGGTGCTCCAGCATATTTGCTTCGCAGGACCCGGTGGCAATTGATTCTGTTGGAACAGATTTTCTGCGAACCGAGCCGGCGTGTAACGCGGATGTGATTGGCAATCCCGATAACTATCTGCACGAGGCGGCACGGGCAAATAGTCCTCCATCAGGAACGGTTTACGACCCGGAGCATGATGGAATCCGGCTGGCAAGTTTGGGGGTCCACGAGCACTGGAACAACCAAACGGACAGGAAGTATACTCGCAATCTGATGACCGGAAACGGAATCGAACTTGTGACGCAAATGATATGGACGAATCCGGATGGGCCGGTTCAGAATCTGACCGCAGGAAAAAGATATAATTATATTCAATATGCCATCAACGATGCCCAGCCGGGCAACCAGATAGTTGTCGGTAAAGGGGTTTATTACGAGAACATTGATTTCAAAGGTAAAAACTTGACTATCAGCTCGACCAATCCTAATGACCCGAATGTCGTGGCCGATACCGTTATCAATGGCGGCAGCCAGGGCTGGGTGGTGACATTCCCTGGCGGCGAGGATGCAAACTGTGTGCTTGGCGGTTTTACCATTACCGGAGGGGAAAAAGGTATTTACTGTTCCAGCAGCAGTAGTCCGACAATTAGCAGTTGCACGATTGACGAGAATGGCAGTGTTGCTATTGAATCGGCGCGAAGCATCAAGCCGGTAATCATCGACTGCACTATTATTGGTGAGGTGAGGGTCCGCGAAGTTGAGAATCTTAATACGGGAGAAAAATACGATTATGTCCAGGATGCCGTCGATGGTGCCGCAGCCGGCGACCATATCGCAGTCGGTAAAGGAACTTACCAGGAAAATATTGATTTCAAAGGCAAAAGGGTAACTGTCAGTTCAACAAATCCCAATGATTCAACCATCGTGGCAGATACCATTATCAAAGGCGGCAATGCTGCGGTGACTTTTTCCAGCGGTGAAGATGCCAACAGTGTGCTTTCCGGCCTTACTATTGCCGGCGGAAGCAGGGGCATCTACTGCTCTGGTTCAACGCCGACGATTACAGGATGTATCGTTGCCGAAAATACCGCACAGGGCATTTACGTCTATGGAAGTGACTTGACACTGACCCACTGCATAATTGCAAGGAACGCAGGTGCGGGTGTTGCCGCTGAAGGCGGCAGTGAGCTGGTAATCATCGATTGCACCATTGCAGGAAATCGCGGCAGCGGTATCACAGTGAGTATGAGCACCGCAGAAGTTGTGAACTCTATCGTCTGGGGTAATTCGCCTAAGCAGATTACAAGCTTTCTCAGTACCATCTTGATTAACTATAGCGATGTTCAAGGCGGCTGGACAGGCCAGGGACAGAACAACATTAATGTTGACCCATATTTCGCCGATGCAGCCGGTGGTGACTACCATTTGCAATCCGCTGCCGGCCGGTGGGTGCCCCAGCAGAATCAATGGGTCCCCGATGCCAACACAAGTCTGTGCATTGATGCCGGCGACCCGAATTCGGATTGGACCGCCGAATTGTGGCCGCACGGCAAGTGCATAAATATGGGCGCATACGGTGGCACGCCGCAGGCAAGCATGTCGTTGTCTGACACGGGCAATATAGCTGATTTGAACAATGACAACACAGTTGGCCTGATGGATTTTGCTATCTTTGCTGATAGCTGGTTAATTGAGCAGGTGCTGATGGCGGAAAATCTTGACCGCACCGGATTAGTTGACATCAATGACCTTGCAGTCTTCATAGAAAATTGGCTGTGGCAGGAGCAGTGACGCCAGCCAAAAACGTCGAATTCATACCCGTATCTGAAAAACCTTTCGGAGAATAGATACAAGTGGACCAAAAGACATCGGATGATAGCAGCTACAAAGACTGCCAACCTGAACGCAAATACTCACGTGCACAGGAGCTTGTCAGCAACCTTCCCTACATAGTTATGTTATCGCTCGGGGCAGCTATTTTCCTGACGGGCTTTGAGAAATCGGCGTGGTCCTGGTTACTGACCGGTGCGTATTTGATATACGGCGCGGCCGGTGTCTGCTGGATTATGATATTTATATGTCCCTACTGTGCGTATTGGAACACAAGGTCCTGTCCTTGCGGGTATGGTGCTATAGCAGCGAAGCTCCGAGAAAAAGGGACTGTAGTCCAATTCGACCAGAAGTTTAGCAAGCATATATGGGTGATTGTACCCTTGTGGTTCATACCGGTATTGGCCGGCGTGCCTCTTGTCATCCGCAGCTTCTCCTGGCTGATGCTGCTGTTACTTGCTGCATTTGTTCTCGATGCATTCGTAATCTTACCTCTGCTTTCGGTCAAACATGGCTGTAAAGGCTGTCCGCAGAGAAGTTCGTGTCCCTGGATGAGGCCCAAAACAAACCGTCTATAGATTAACCATCGTGAGGATTTTTGAAGGAAGCAGAGGAGCCGGAGAGCTTCCGCGGGGTCGTCAGTCTTACTTTACCTGAACTGCTGTTCGCAGAGTAGCTTCTTTTAACCAACAATACAGAACCGGCACAATAAGCATTGTAAGTATCTCTATTGTCATCCCGCCGAATGATGGTATCGCCATTGGCACCATAATGTCGCTGCCTCGCCCCGTCGAGGTGAAAACTGGAATCAACGCAAGTATCGTAGTCGCAGTTGTCATTAACGCCGCCCTCACTCGCCGCTTACCGCCCGCTATGGTGGTCTGGCGAATCTGCTCGATTGTCGTGGGTTTTTTTGCCCGAAACACTTGATTTAAATATGTCCCCATTATCACACCGTCGTCGTCGCTGATTCCGAATAGCGCCAAAAATCCCACCCAGACTGCTACACTCAAATTGATGGGGTGAACCTGGAAAAGCTGGCGCATATTGACGCCGAACATCGAAAAATTCATATACCACGGCTGAGCATATAACCAAATCAGAAGAAAAGCACCGGACCAGGAAACTATTACACCTACAAAAACCATCAGTGTCGTCGATACGGCCCTGAACTGAAAATACAAAACCAAAAATATCGTAAATAGCGAAATCGGCACCAGAATCATCAGGGTTCTGGCCGCGTGAAGCTGATTCTCGTATGTCCCCGCAAAGGTAATATCCACCCCTGCAGGCCTGACAAATTCTCCCGATGCCTCCTTCTCTTTTATGACTCTCGCCGCATTTTCGACTACGTCAACCTCAGCAAAGCTGGTCTTCTTGTCGAACAGAACGTATCCCACCAGCACCGTGTCTTCGCTCTTTATCACCTCAGGCCCGCGCACGTAGCGAATATCAGCAAGCTGAATAATCGGTATTTGAGCGTCGTCCATCGACGGCACTAAAATTTTGCCTAACGTCTCAATCTGGCCCCGCAGCTCACGCAAATATCTCACTCGCACCGGAAATCTGTATCGGCCTTCCACTGTTGTTGTTATCTGTATCCCCCCTATGGCAACTTCCACCACACGCTGGAACTGCTCAATCGATACTCCATACCGCGCAAGTGCCTGCCTGTCAGGCACAATCTCCAGATAGGGTTTCCCGATAATCCGGTCAGCGATAACCGTCGATGGCTCTACACCCGGTGTTTCCCTGAGTATCTTTTCCACCTCGAACCCGACCTTTTCAATTGTGCCCAAATCAGGTCCTTTTATCTTTACACCCATAGCGGCCCGCATACCGCTTTGAAGCATCACAAACCGTGCTGCAATCGGCTGCAATTTCGGTGCGCTGGTCGTGCCCGGTATCTGCGCCGCTGCAATAATCTCCTTCCAGATGTCGTCGGGTGTCTTTATGTGCTCCCTCCACTGCCTGTAAGGCCTGCCTCGTGGGTCTTCAATAAGGTCGCCGTTGGGGTCTCGCACATATTCTCTTTTTTGTTTGTCATATCGGAAGTTCACCCGCCTGCCGGCTTTGTCGAGGATATATTCATCTTTATAGTTTATGACCGTCTCAATCATCCCTACCGGCGCCGGGTCGAGTGCAGATTCCGCCCGCCCGATTTTGCCCACCACCAGCTCGACCTCCGGTATGTTGCTTATCGCCACATCCTGCTTCTCCAAAATATCCAGTGCCTCGCCTATCGATGCGTGAGCCATCGTTGTGGGCATATACAAAAACGACCCCTCATCCAGAGGCGGCATAAACTCCCGCCCCAGCCCCGGAAACGTGTGCGCCATCGCCGACCAAGCACGATTCGCTCGAAGGGCGCTTGGCACAAAACTAAACATCCTGTCAAACCCAAACCAAATAAATGCGCCCAGCACCACCAGCATCGCAGGTAGCGACAGAAATTTAATCTTGTGCTCTAAGCACCACCCAAGTATTCCCTCATAGAAATGCTGAAACAGCAAAACCAGAGCCATCAGCCCGCCGATTAAGACAACTACAAATATAAGATTAACCGACAAGCCCTTTTGCACGCCCAGTGGATGCCAGTCCGCCGTAAGCAATACTGCCACGAGTATCAGGACTATGACGTTTGCGGTCATTGGCGCCGCCTTTTGAATACGCTGGGGAATCCTGTCCCTGAAAAGATGAAACGACGCAAAGCCGATAATCGCAAGCCCCGCCAGCCAGCTGAATGTAAAACAGGTTGCCAGCCCGACGATGGCCAAGAGACCGTATAAAAGGGTTCTCGCATATTTGATGCCGATCTTGCGTGGGAAGAAAACGATATGAGTAAGGGGTGGTATGATAGTCAATGCAATCACTATAGAGGCAAACAACGCAAAGGTCTTTGTAAATGCCAATGGTTTGAAAAGCTTGCCTTCCGGCCCACCCAAAAAAAACACGGGGAGAAAGCTGATAATCGTCGATGCGCACGCCGATAGCACTCCGCTTCCAACCTCGGCCGCCGCCCGGTGTATCACCTCGGCTCTCGGCATATCCGGGGGGTCCTCATCAAGATGTTTGAGAATATTCTCGCAGATGACAATCCCCATATCCACTATCGTGCCTACTGCTATTGCAATACCCGACAGCGACACGATGTTGGCATCTACTCCGAACGTCTTCATCGCGATGAAGCAGCCCAGCACCGCTAACGGCATCACCGAGCTTATCATTATGCTGCTGCGAAGATGCATTACCATAATCGCTATAACGATGGCAGTCACCAGGACTTCCTGATATATCGCATCATTGAGTGTTCCTAAGGTCTCGTAAATCAGACCGGTTCTGTCGTAAAATGGCACAATGGTAACCTTGGAAACCGTCCCGTCGGACAGTGTTTTTGCAGGCAATCCCGGCGAAATCTCCTCTATCTTCTTTTTGACGCTCTTGATTACTGCCAGCGGATTCGAGCCGTAGCGAGCCACGACCACGCCCCCCACTGCCTCGCCGCCGGCCTTATCCAAGGCACCCAACCTCACCTGCGGTCCCCATACCACCTTCGCCACGTGCTTTATCTGCACCGGCACATTGTTCTTCACCTTGATTACGGCATCCTCTATATCCTTAATTGTTTTGATAAACCCTATTCCGCGTATCAGATATTCCACTCGATTCAACTCGATTGTCTGCGCCCCCACGTCGATATTGGACTGCCTTACCGCCTCGAACACCTCCTCTATGCTCACCCCGAACGCCCGCATCGCATCGGGGTCAACGTCAACCTGATACTCCCGAACAAATCCTCCTATCGACGCGACCTCGCTTACTCCAATCGCCGACCTGAGTTTTAGCCGAACCTGCCAGTCCTCTATCGTCCTTAGCTCTTCAAGGTCCCATCCCCCCGTAGGCCTCCTGTCTTTGTCCCTGCCTTCAAGCGTATACCAGAATATCTGCCCCAGTGCAGTAGCATCCGGTCCTAACATCGGCTGAACCCCCGCCGGAAGCGTGCCGGCAGACAGACTACTTAGTTTTTCCAGGACTCTGCTGCGAGTCCAGTAAAAGTCCTTACCCAGCACTAACTTCTCATAAAATGAAAAGTCCTTGAAGATGATGTAAATCGAGGAAAAGCCAAACATAGAGCTGCTGCGGATTGTTTTTATGTCCGGAATGCCCAGAAGGGCGGCGGTGAGCGGATAGGTTATCTGGTCTTCGACGTCCTGCGGCGACCGACCCGGCCATTCGGTGAAAACAATCTGCTGATTTTCGCCGATATCGGGAATCGCATCCACCGGCACAGGATTACGAGGGAAATGTTTGAATTCCCAATCAAATGGAGCAACGTATATACCCCAGGCGACAAGAAAAAGGGTTATCAGTCCGACTACGAGCTTATTATATATACAAAACCCCAAAATCCTTCCGACGAAGGACTTTTGCTCAGGCGTTTGCTCGTATCGAATCTCGTTGGTGCTTGTGGTCATTGCTCTAACTCACATCAGTTTTGAAACTGCGGTAACTTTGGGACGTATTTTTCTGGTTCTTTTTCAAACTTATCCTTACAACTGGGGCAGCAGAAATAAACTTTCTTACCTTTGTACTCAGTGAAGATATTTTTGTTAATAGCCCCACCCATTACGGGGCAGGTCGTCTGCTCGGTTGCTGGTGGTGCAACATCTTTGATTTCTACTGGTGCGGTGGGCTGAGTTTTTTACAACCAGTTAGCGCAAAAGTACTGATAAGCAATAGAGTTATTAAAACGAAACCGATTACTATTGGGGCTTTTTCGCTTTTCATTTTGCTTTCCTTTTCTAAAGACGTTTTTCACTTTCGATTCAGTGTTTATGTTCGGGAGGCCCAGATGGCATTTTTTCTCCTTCGGGGTTCATCATACTGGGTTTGGCCTGGATTTGCAGGGCAGAATCGATTTTGAAATTGCCTTTGGTTATGACAAGCTCCCCCTCGGCCAAGCCGGATTCTACTATGTAGTACTCGGCTGCTCTGGGGCCGAGAGATATTTCTCTACCCTCATAAGTGGGTTTTTCTGTGTTTGGTAGCCGGACGTATACGACCGCACGCTTGCCTGTAATCAAAGGAGCAGAAGCAGGAATAACCAGAGGGGCCTGAGCAGAGGTATCAACTTTGACATACCCGAGCGATTCGGTTGTCACCAGGTCCATCCCGCAAATATCACAACTGCCGGGAGCGTCTTTGACGATATCCGGGTGCATAGGACAAATCCATTTGCCCGCCATTTCAGGCGCCATAACCTTGCCGCCCTCAGCGACGTTCGAGTTCGCGACAGCTCTAACAAACATTTGCGGCTTGAGTTTGCCCTGAGAGTTGTCCACGTTGACGCGGAGCTTAACGGTTCTTGTTTTGTCATTGAGGAGGGGATCAATAAAGGTTATTTTGCCTTTGAAAATCTCACCGGGGTAAGCTTCTGTTATAATCTCAACCTCCTGGCCATATCGAATCCACACCAAATCGGACTCGTAAGCGTCCAGTTTAACCCACAATCTGGAAAGGTCCGCAATGGTGTAAATCGGCGTACCTGTCTCAACATACACACCTTCCGTAGCATTTTTCACAATGACTACTCCGCTTATAGGAGAGTAAATCGTTATGTGGGTATCGGGTTTGCCTGAACCTTCGATTTTGCTAATTTGCTCATCGGTAAGGCCGAGCAAATGAAGTTTTTCTCTGGCTGCTTGTAAAGTAGCGGAGATTGTTCTTTTAATGAGGTCAGAGCTTTCGTTGCTGATGCTGCCGGCAGCTTTTAGTGCCTGAAGGAGTTCTGCCTGGGCGCTGATTAGCTGGGGGCTGTAAAGCTCAACCATGTGGTCGCCTTTATTAACGGTGATGCCGGTAAAATCCACATACAGCCGGTCAATCCTCCCGGGCACCCAGGCGGTAATGTTCTTGACTCGCGTTTCATCGAAGTCTATTTTGCCGACCATTCGGACCTCGACCGCGACAAATTTACGCTGCACGGTTGCGGTTTCTATTTCCATAAGTTTGGCGGTCTCTTCGGAGACCACTAATTGGCGGGGTCCTGCTCCGGCAGGAGAGCCGACCTCTACCGGAATCAAATCCATAAAACAAATCGGGCATTTGCCCGACTTCGGCTGGCGAATCTGCGGGTGCATCGAGCAAGTCCACATCTTTGGTTCAGCTTGCTCGACACTACTGTCGGGTTGCTGCTGGTTGTCCGACAGCAAACCCCGCACAATATACCCGACCGCAAAGACCACCAACACCCCTATCGTCCACTCAAATATCTCAGCTACAAGTCTGGATTTGTTAATGCCATCCCTCATTTTTCCCTGCCTTTCTTTATATCTTTACCTTTTTAACAGGGATGTTGTTCAAAAGTACCCACCTATTACCCAAATAAATTCCTCATCTATTGTGCCATCACCTTCGATTTCTTTTAATATAAATCTTGCAAAAAAAGTGGGATTATTTTTTCTCCATTTCTTTAAGTGTCGGTAGTTGCACGCCTGCTAACATCTCCAGCTCGGCCAACCTTTGGGCATTCTCAGCAATAGCTTTCTCATATTCAAGCTGATATTGCAATAGCGACCGCTGCGCATCTACCAAACTTAAAAAATCTATTGTTCCGGCTTGATAAGCCGTCTCTGATACCACAAGCATTTCCCTGGCTTTAGGTATGACAATATCTCTATAAAGCCGGATTTCTCTGTCGCTATTTTGATGCTCATACAAAACCCGCCGGACTTTAGCGGCAAGTGTATTTTCCAGTTGAATTTTTTCCTGGCTTGCCTTGTTTAACTGTGCTCTTGCCTGACGCTGGCCAGCTTTGTAATTATCTGTCCGTATTGGAAGTATAAGCGATATCTTGGCCATAATACGGTCGTCGCCGTCATCACCCATACCTGAATCAACACCGAGTCCAACACCAATGTCAGGATAAAACCTTTTTTTAGCCAGCTTTTCATTACTGCGGGCGGTTTCAATCTCATAACCGAGGGCCTGCAACTGCGGATTATTCTTGGCCACAATAGTCTGCAATTGCTCAGAATCGATTGATATCTGTTCGTAGTCTGGAGGCTCCGGCCAGGGCAAATCGCTTGTCGTTGGTCTATTCAAAATACCGTTAAGTCTGGCGACTATAGCAGGCCTCAGTTCCCTTAAAGCCTGCAACCGGTTCTCCATCATCGCCAGCTCTATTTGAGCACGAATAAGATCTGGATGGGGAGTAGTGGATGTGACGTATCGCGAGAGAGCGACTTGCTCGAAGTGTTTGAGGAACTCAAGGTTTTCATTAGCGATGCTAATGGCTTTGGCCAGGTAGCTGTACTCATAAAAGGCCTGCTTGACTTCGTAGAAAAGCTCGAGCTTTTTTGCCTCGAACTGTTTGAAAGCTGCCTTCGCTGCAGCAGATGCAACATCCGCACGGGCCTCGATGGTGCCGAACCACGGAAACATCTGCATAGCATCGAACATCTTCCGCTGGGGGGTTGATTCGGTTGCATAACCATAAGTCAGTTGTGGCTCAGGCAGCGATTTGGCCTGGGGAACTTGTTCTACCGCAGCCCGCCACTGTTCATACGCTGCTTTAAGGCCGGCGTTATTGGAAGCAGCGCATCGCAAATAATCCTGCAGTTGCTTGGGAGCATTAGTATCGAAAGGACCGTTAGATACGTCAGCAAAACCCCTGCAGGTAATCAACGCTATTATACATGCAGTGTAATAAATTGTTGGCTTCATCTGTTGTCTCCTTCAAAAACGTACCCAAAATGGAGGAAATGTCTTACTGAGATACCAAACATAAAATATAAAAAACCGCCTCTGAAATCCGCTTGTTGACAACGATACACTTTTCTCTTTACTGGTATTGGGTATTGCGACTTATGTTAATTCGTATTCATTTGTTCGACATACGTTTTCATTTTTTGCAGCCTGGCTTTGAAAGCATTATAAAGCCCATCTGAGCTCTGGCGTAAAGTCCTCTGCGAGTTGGTATGCGGATTGATTGAGGTGGCATAATCGACCTGCCTGGCCAAGTCCTCGGGTATATGGCCGCCACCCGTTAGAGCTCCGCTAATGCCCGCCGCCACTGATGCCAGGCAATCTGTGTCCCTGCCCATATTAACGCTGGCTTTCATCGCCTCCCACGCATTTCCTTTTGTCATTTTGAATACACACACAGCTTTTGTGACTACTTCGTTGGCATAGCTGTGGGAATAGGGAATACCGCTGCCGCTGTATATCGTGTCGAATTTTTTGCGCATATCCCGGAAGTCCGCACAACCTTCGGTAAGTTTTAATCCCCTGTCCATCTCGTTACATATGCCTGCTTCCTTAACGAACCTCTTATCGGCCTTGTCACAATTATCGAAAATCGCTCCCAAGACGCTTTCAACAGTAGCATTTGGTTTTGTAGCTGCGGCGATTGCAACAACGACAACTTCTGCCCAGAGGATGCCGTGACTATTGGCTGTATTATAAAGCAGCCCTATATCCCGAATATCGTTGATGGCCCCCTGTATGTCCCCTGCATTAATCAGTCCGATCGGATGGCAGGACCTTGACAGCGAAACCAGCCCCGAATAGTCACAGTATTTACCTATATCTGCTGCCGGGATTTGCGTTTTGGCCATCGCCAGCAGCGCTCCCTCGAACGGTTCTGATACCACCCCCGGCGCGTTGGGGTTCATATGTTCCACCCAGGTCCGTCGCAAATCTTCGGCGTTGATTCGGTCCTGCTTTTCGATAATCGCCGTAATCATCAGCTTTTGCCGTTCCACGCCGTCTTCAGTTGTTCCCGGTTCCCGCATCCAATTACTTGTGCCTCGGTAATGCTGGTAGGGCAGCAGTTTATTTAGTGCGCCATATTCGCGTTCGATTTTTTCCCAGCTCCATCCTTCGACCGCTGCACCCATTGCCGAACCAATGTGGCAGCCTGCGATGCAGCCGAAAAATTTTTCCTGCAGCCTCACAGGTCCCAGGTTGTCTTCTTTTGTTTTCTGCTCTTCTTTAGCCAAGCTCGGGGAACCTGACAACGTAACGGCCGAAGCTGCCATCAGAGTGCTCTTTAGAAAAAAACGACGGTTCTTTAGCTTGTTTATGTCTTTCATTTCTTATTCTCCGTTAGTCCTTTTGGCATATTAGTCGTGCCTTTCAATGCCGCCGTCTCGCAGATAGATTACCTGGTTGGCAAGTTTCTCGGCTTGAAGCTGGTGGGTAGCCAGGATTACAGTGCCTCCGCTGCGATGAAATTCAGATAGATACTCGATTACCGAAGCTGCATTCTCCGGGTCGAGATTGCCGGTAGGCTCATCAGCGAGAATAATCTTCGGACGATTAAACATCGCTCGGGCTATCGCAACTCGCTGTTTTTCGCCGGCACTGAGCTGGGCAGGTTTGTGAAAAACCCGGCCTTCCAGACCTAATTGCCTCAACAAGTCCCGGGCCTGAGCCGTGTTTCTACTTCTGCCGGCCACTCCACCAGCAAGATTAACATTTTCGATGACATTCAAATATGGGATTAGATGGAACATCTGGAAAATAAAGCCGATGTTCCCGGCGCGGAATCTTGCCCTATCAGCTATGCTCATTTTATACAGGTCGTTTTGGTTGACGCAAACCCTGCCTTTAGTTGGTCGTAGCATCGCCGCTATGGTCATCAGAAGGGTTGTCTTTCCGCTGCCGCTTGGGCCGCATAGAACGGTGAACCGGCCCTTTTCAATGTGGAGATTGACGTCACGCAGCGCTTTAACTATACCACCGTGCGTGTGGTAAGTTTTTTCGACGTCCTCGAGAACAACCATACCTATTCTTCCCTTAGCGTGACCGCCGGGTCATAAGTAACGGCAATCATCGCCGGAATAAAACTCGCGACCGCAACAAATAAAGGTGCAACGACAAGCGAAATCATAAGCAAAGATAATTCGGGTTTTATCATCGCTTTAGCCGTTATCTTGAATATGTCCGGGCCAAATTTCATAGCCAGAGCAGTCCCCACGAGGAAACCAACCGCTGTGCCGAGCAGGCCGATTACTACTGCCTTGCCGAGGAATAGAGACGTGATTTGCCCCGAACCATATCCCAGTGCCCGCATAATACCTATTTCCTGCTGTCTGTCCCGGACATTTGTTATCGCCAGCACTCCGACCGATACACCGCACGCGATAACAACAAGGGGCAAAATAACAGCGAAAAGATTTCCCACCATTTGTCTTGTTTTTGCACGGGCTGAGGCAATAGTTTGGGTATGAAAGACATGAGCCTGAGGCAACAGTGAACCAATTTCTTTTCGCAGGACATCGGCAGGGTTATCCGTTGGCGCAAAACACAGGCAATCTACTGCCCGAATTTCGCTGATTTGGCCGGGGAGTTTTAGAATGTCCTGAGCGTCACGCAGATTGCATTGAATCCGAATGTCATCGGCACTGCCGGACTCCGCCAGGCATTTGGCCACCTTCAGCGTTTTACCTTCAATTTCCACCGTGTCACCATCTTTGAGGCCGAGGGTTTGTGCGACTCTATATCCAACGTAAAGATTACCTGGTTCGATTTGATAACTTATGGGTGACTTTTTGCTGTCGGGCGAACAAACCTCAGAAGCCAGGCCTGTTAATATCACCTCAAGCCCTCGCCACGATATTTTTTTCTGTAAACTGGCCAGCAGGTGATTGTAGGAAATTGCCTGCTGGGAGGCCAGTTTTTCGATGTACTCTTCCGGCATCGTTCGGTCAGCAAGTCCTGTAAGCAGGAAGTCATTTATATTTATGTCTTTTGATACGATGTGCACATTAAAGCCCATAGAAAGCATCAGACGAGCAGTTTCGCGCTCCGAAGCTTTACTGGCGGCGAAAAACGATATGAGTAGCGCAACTGCTGTCACTACCGCCAGTAAACTAAGCAGGAAGTTTACCTTGCGGTGACGAATTTCTTTGAGGATAAGGCCGAGTGTAATCATATATGCTTTTACCTTGCTCTGCTCATATTTTTCTCGGTCTTAAGAGAACTGCAATACCGATAATTATGACAACTATGACCAGGCCTATCGTCACCAACGACATAGCGCGCAACGGTGGGTAAATATCCGCAATAGGTGGATTGTCCGCATCTGGTTTCTTATCAGCAGCGGCAGGCGAAGTAGTATTTTTAACCTGTGCAGGCACAATTTGCCGGCTATTATCTGATTGGTATTCAAACGGAACGCCGGGATATGAAGAACCTCCAATACCCCTGCCTACTATCGAGCATATCTCCATTTTTATCATCGGGTTTTCAGGGTCGAAGCCCAGATTTGCTGCTGCTTTGGCCTGTAACTTTTGGTCCCATTTGACCGGCAGCATCGTTCCCTGCGCCCATCTGTGGTCCAGCCCGCACTCGCAGTCGTCGCCGATTATAAAAAGCAAGTTGGTCAGGTTGGCTTCGGTTAGCTGTTCGCCCTTAAACAGCGGCCCAATCCATCGGGCCTTTCCGTAAATTATGGCTATATGCGGAGCGGTAATATCCTGTGCATTTAGACCCAGACTCCAGAGAAGCACTTTTTCCTGACTGAGCGATTTCGAATCTACCACAACCATCACCGGAGGCCGAGCGATTGGCTTAGGCAGTATTTCTATCTGCGATTCTATTTTTTTAATGGCATCATGGGCGATGGCTCTGGCCTCTGCGTTTTTTTGAATATTGGTCCCCTCAATCAAGAGTACCACACAGTAGGCCTCGATGACGTGCTGGAGGATTTCCTCACGCTTCGGCGAGGAAAGGATGTCATCAATCGCTGACTGTAGGGTGTCTCTGAACGGACGATTGGGTTCCATCACGGTCACTGTAAGCAACTGCCCATCCGGAGAGACCAGAATAGCGGCAGGGAATGATTTTATCTGTGAAGATTTGAGATACTCAAGTGCTGGATGTTGTTTTTCCTGGTCGGTGCTGATTACCTCGGGTCTGATGTTACTATCCATAAAAGCTGCGGACAATACCCCCTTGAAACTGGAGGCAATATCTGCCGGCGTATCATTTTTGATATATCCGTAGAAATAATATGGTTCGACTCCCAAATCAACAAACCCCGTCTCACGGACGTTGTATTTGCAGCCCAAAGCTGCAGGAGCCCAAAAACAACTCCACAGGCAGGCAAATAGAACTAATCTTTGAAGTTTAATCATGGCAAAACCTTATATACTACAAAAGTTTTGGTAGAACAACGCAAAAGCCCTTATGCAGGTAACACGTGGATGTTCTCAGAGCGTAATATAGCAACTAAGTCGGTCCCCTGTTTGACCTTCAGGTCGGCGTAAACCGCGTCCGTCAAATGAGCCACCAGATTGAAAGGGCCGTCCAGTTCTACCTTGATATAACCGCCGTAGTTACGCCAGCGGACAGGCTTAACGTAAATTTCGTTTTCCCCTTTGCTGCGCCCCTCGTAGTTTGAGCGAATGAGCACATCTTCAGGACGAATCATCAACTTGACCTTACCGCGGTGCTCGCCCGGCACACACAGCTCAATGTCACCAACCCTCACCCGAGTTTGCCGCTGCTGCCGGGGCGAAGCCCTGGACGGGGTCAAGCCCGCCTCCGGCGGGCCTGGCCCCGTCACCTCGCCATAAAAGATATTATCGCACCGCATAAAACGTGCGACAAACTCGCTGTCAGGTTTCCGCAATAGTTCCTCCAGAGTCCCTACCTGCTGCAGGATGCCATCGTGCAAAATAGCGGCCCGGTCGGCTACAGAAAATGCTTCCTCAAGATTATGACTTACGTGGATGATGGTTACACCGAGGTGACGTTGAATGCGGAATAGCTGGGCGCAAACCTCCTGCCGGGTGACCTCGTCCAGGGCGCAGACAGGTTCATCCAGCAGCAAAATCTTCGGCTGCAGGACCATCGCCCGTGCCAGAGCGACCTGCTGTGTTTCGCCGCCGCTGAGACCATTTATCTTGCGTGACAATAGATGCCGAATACCCAGCAGGTCTGCCGTTTCGGTGACCCGCGTGACAATATCTTTGTGAGCGTACTTGCGGACACGTAAGCCAAAAGCGATGTTTCGTTCAACAGTAAGATGCGGGAAAAGCGCATAATCCTGAGGCACGTACCCGATGTTGCGAGCGCGAGGTTCGAGAAAAGTAACATCGCGTTCATCGATGTATATTTTACCTGAATCAATTTTTTTAAGGCCGCACAGGCACTCTAAAAAAATGCTTTTCCCTGAGCCGGGCGGTCCCAGCAGAACAAAATACTCCCCAGTTGCTATCTCGAGACTTGTGTTCTGCAGCCGGAACGCGCCAATATGAAAAGAGATTCGTTCGATGCGAATCATAATTTCACCAGGGCCGAACCGCCGACAAGGCGAATGAAGGTTAACGCCACTAATGCCACAAAGATAAGCAGCAACGCTATCGCTAATGCTACTTCCAGATTGCCTACCGATTGTTCAAGAAAAATGGTGGTGCTTAAAACTTCGGTTCGGCCACGAAAAGACCCCACAAAAATCATCAGCGGTCCAAAAAGCCCGAACGCACGGGCCCAGGTTAAAATCCCGCCTGCAATAATGCCGTTGCGAGCAAGCGGCAGAGAAACGCGCCAGAAACTTCCCCACCGGGTGCAGCCCAGAGTGAGAGCGACATTCTCGTAACGCCAGCCGACATCGTCAAAAGCGGTCTTTGCTGAACGGATTGCAAAACTCGCCGCTGCCACGAACTGGCACAGCACGATGCCCTTGGGCTGAAAGACAAATTCCAGACCCAAATCCTCCTGTATCCATCGGCCGATAGCAGTTTGTGAAAAAAATACCAAAAGCGTCAGCCCCACGACCAGCGGAGGAAACACGATGGGCAAATCCACAATGGTGTCCGCCAGGATGCGGCCAGGAAATCGCAGACGGCTCAAGGCGAATCCGGTCGGCACCGCGAAAAATAGCGATATGAAGGTCGTAGCAAAGCTGGTCCAGATGCTCATCCAGAGGGCGTGAGCTATAAATCTCGATGTGAGGACTGTTATGACAGCTTTTTTATCGATGTAGAAAACATCGGCGGCAATGAGTATCAAAACAAAAATGACGAAGATGCATGCAAAGAAAAATAACACTGCCTCGAAAATACGGTCTCGCCAACTTTTTACAGAACTGTTCATAGCCATTTTTACCTGAAACTTATTTACACCTTCTGGTTATAGAACATCTCTCTATAAAACAGGTGTTGACCTATTTTGGAGGCTCGACTCTATAAAGGTGTTTCTTGAAAATGGCCTGTCCCTGCTCTGAAGCGGCAAACTCCACAAACTTTTCAGCCAACGACCGGTTCTTTGTAAAGGTAAGTACCCCAACGTCCACTGTGGAAATCACATTGTTTTCTGCAGGGATGGGAATCTCCTCGCCATAATCATTGTAGTATCGAGCGATGGCATCCCAGACAATGACCGCATCGAGCGAGCGGGCCTGAATCTGCATCCCCAGCTCATTTACGGTCAGGGACAAAAAGGCAACGTTTTGCAGGATAACCTCCCACACAATATTATTCTTGGCGAAAATTTCCCTTGTCTTTCTGCCAATGGCACAGGCATTTGGGTCACCCAGCCCTATTTTCAAACCGCTCTGCAGTAAGTCCTGCAAGCTGCGTATATTTTTTGGATTACCCTTTTGCACCAGAATAGTAGGCACGAAGTAGCAGACCGGCTGTTGCGAAAGTATCATCCCTCTGCTGGCGGCCTGCTCGATGTAATACTCGTCACCGGGCATATAAAGGTCGCCGCGCCGGCTGAGCTTTATCTTGGGTAAAAGCACTTCGCTGCCTGCATAATCGGTGGCAATCTTTACGCCGTGCAGGCGCTCAAAGGTTTCAACCAGCTCATCAACAGGCGGGCGGATACCGGCACCACAATAAAGTAGTAGTTCTTTTGCTTCAGAATCTGGCTTTTCGGAGCTTTTGATTCTGCAGCCGCAAAGCATCATTGATGTGACAACAGTTACAACTACGGCTAATCGTTTCATTTTGCCGCTCCGGCGTATTCTTTTACATAGCCGTGCTCAGCAAAAATCTCAGGACCCCTATTGCGGGCAAATTCGATGAACTTATCGAGCATGTCCGGCTGGTTGGAATAGCTAAAGCCAATAATGTGCACCCGAACGTCTTTATCATATTCATAAGGCATTCGAACTGCTTCCAGACTATCGCTGAAGGTATGGGCCACGCCATTCCACATAATGACTGCATCCACCGTTTTTGTTTTCAGAAAGGTTCCAAGAGTGCTGTGGCCTTTGGTCAGGCGGTTTTCCACATTTTGCATCACCGCATCTTTTATGCCCTTCTTCTCCAGAAGCGCAAATACCATTTCGCCGCAGGTTGAGTATTTCGGGTCGGTCAGCGCAACTTTCAATCCGGGCCGGGCCAAATCCTCGATGGTTTTTATGCCTTGCGGATTTCCTTTCTGCACAGCCAGCACCGGGGCTACAAAACCAACCTCAATGTGGTCCCCCAGCGAATCGGCCTCTGCCACATAATCTAAGTATGGGTCGTGCGTTATAAGAATATCACCTTTCCGGCCCACCTTGACCAGAGGCAAAAGTTCTTCACTGCCTCCAAGTGTAATAACGACCTTGACACCGGTTTCAGCGGTGAACTGCGAACACAACTGCTCGCTTGGCTTGACAAATGAGCTGCCACACAATATTACCAATTCCTTCCGTGTCTGGGCCGGTTGTTTCCTGCTACAACCAACCACGATAATCAATCCAAGCAGAGCGATTGGAAATAAAAGGCAACCCTGCTTCTTTACACGCGTCCGTTTCGACCGAAACATAAAACCTGTCCATCCTCAAGAGTAACTATTACACGACCATCGCGGTCAACAGCCGCACCCCAGGTGACAGCAGGCGATGGAAGCGGCTGCGACCACAATACTTTCCCATCCTCAAGGTTTAGAGCGACAACTTCCGATTTGCCGGCAACCACCACAGCGTTGCTGCAGACCGCTAAAGTAACGCTATCCTTATAGTCTTGACTCCATAAGGGCTTATCCTGGATGCCGAGTCTTCTCCAGTCAACACGAAAACGGTTCTGTGCATCGGCCATTTTCTTGCTCAATAGCTCTCTGTCAATTTTATTAAAGCACAGGACCTTACTGCTGCCCTGATTGCTTACCCAAACAATATCACGACCGCTGCTTGACGTAAGGAAGACCTTGCTAAAAATGGTGTCGTCGAAAACATCATACTTTGGATGTGCATAGAAGGGCTTGCCGCACGCTACGACCTGGTTTCCGAGTACATAAAGTTCCCATCCCCGGGGACTTCGTGAGACACATTGTGCCAGCGGCGATGGGTCATTGAGGCATTTTCCATCCTGAACATCATATACAGCCGGTGAGATGGAACTACCGCCTGCCAGATACAGTTTGCCATCGTAAAGCAATTGATGGCCCTGTACACTTACCCCCGTTCGGGCCTGGTGGTCAAGGTGACCTGATGTATTATTCTGCCACTTTATCTGGCCGCTTGCCGCATCGAGTGCATAGACGTATGTGCCATCGTAATTAACGATGCCTGCAGCGACGTAGGCGGTGCCGTTCTCAACCAATACGCCGCTTGCCGCCGGCCAGGTAGATAGCAGCAAACCGTACACAGGTATCCTGCGCTGCGCAGGGGCAGCACGAAACCGCCAGAGGAGCTGACCTGTTGCTGCCTCGAATGCGTAAATCCAGCCGTCGCTGGAACCCACCAGGGCACGGCCTTTCCATATAGTCGGCGCAATCCTGACTGCACCACCAGTATAGGCCTTCCACCGAAGCTTGCCGGTCGCTGCGTCCAGCGCTCGCACAATACCATCAGGACCACCGACAAATACTGATCCGCCCGCTGCAACCGGCGCCGTAGGTGGAGGCGTACCCGGAGCGGGGGTCGTCCTTGATGCAACATGCCAGAGTAGCTCGCTTTTGTCAGGAATAATTGCTTTCGTTGTCGCACTTGCTGTATTGTCTGCCCGGAAGGTTGGCCAGTCATTCGGCGACTCAGATAGCTCTGCAACCTTATCTATATCACCGCTGCCTTTCTCTAAACGTTCTGTCTCTGTCGCGGCAGGAGTGAAATCAAAGTTGCCTGCCGGGCCAAGGCAGGTAATACCGTAGAGTGTAAGCTGACAGTCGCACACTGATGGCCACCAGTATAGTAAACCGTTGGCAATAGTCACACCATCGTGACAATTTGGACGCATCGGCGAAATCCACCCCGGACGATTGCTGGCTATGTCCAGACGCACCGAGCCATCCTCCGCGCGGAAAAATATAGCATCTGTGGAGCCGGTCGGACGAGTGCAGGCCCGGCGGGGCTTATTAATCTCGGCCAGCACCTGGCCGGTCAGTGCAGCAAACTTCATACTCGGATGATTGTCGATTTGTCCGCTTATGCCATATAGGTCATTATCTCGCAGAACCAACTGGAAGTTGCTGTAAGGATGCTCCCAGAGAATACTGCCGTTTTCAGTAGAGACGGCAAGAAGCTTGCCGACCGGCGGTCCTGCAAAGTATAATGCTTTGTCACTGCACTTTAGATAGCAGGTCGTTCGCCAGTTGGTCCGCCAGTCCTGCCGGTTCTGATAGGGCCCCAGCGACTCAAAGAGCTTGGGGTCGTTGTCCGGCGTTTTACGCCATACTTCCTTACCATTTTTTGCGTCCAGACAGGCCAGATACGCCCCAAATCGAAAGATATAAATTCGCCCGTTTTTCATGCACATAGCCCGGCTGTCAATCGGCTGGTCCTCGTGGTGACTCCATAGAACCCTTTTCGTTTTCGGGTCAATGGCAAGCACATTGGAACCGAATCCCCACGGATGCTCGGGCTGATTGAAACCCTTTGATATCGGGTCCCAGGGCCAGCCGTGCTTATCACTGTTCCACCGCATTGTTGGGTCCCTTTGCTCCTGCTCTCCCATAAGCGCATAGAGTGCACCATTTTCCATCCCCATCCACTTCCAGAATGTTCCGCCGGCCAGTTCTACCGGTGGGATTATCTGGTCTATAAGCTGGCCGGTGGCTGCGTCAATCACCTTACAGGATTTATCATCTCCCACGTACAGTACTGTTGGTGTTGCTATCATTGTATTGCGGTGTATCATAACACCCTCGGTTAGGTCACGCTGCCACAGCATCGTGCCGTTGTAACCATTAAACGCTACGAGCTTGTTGAGGAACGGCTCCTCCCTGCTTTTGAAGGCCACGTGGCCGAACGCCTTGAATACTCGACCTGCCGAAGCCACCGCCACCTGTGGCAGCGGCGCATAGCGAGGCTCAGCGAGAAATTGCGTCAGATATGGTGCTACTATGACACGGTCCTGCGATTGAGGATTGTTGTCCGGCCCGTGATATGGATGACTCCAGTCATCTACTCCTGCATGTGTCGGCGCAACTTTAACTTTGGTTCCAAGTATGGCTTTACCTCCGGGACGCAGCACCCGCAGTACCTCCGCCTCCGGGATACCTGCGGTGTCACTTACAACAATCAGTGCATCTGCCAGATTGTCGCCTAAATGCAGTTTCGTCAGTGCACCTTTTTCAATAAAGATGCGCGTCCCATAGAATCCCGCATCGTCAACGAGCCGACACGCTCTCTCTACATCCTTGTCCAGTGGCAACTGGACATAAATAAGTAGCTCGCTGTCCCGTGCCAGTTCCAGAGCAAGTTTGCAGCTTGTATCGCCGAGCACTACACATATCCCGCTCGTGATGCCTATTTTTTCAAGAACCGGCTTCTCTTGCCCCGCCGCGCAAACAAAGCCTCGACAGAACAGAATAATGACCGCTGCTGTCACTGTGTGTATCTTTATCTTTCTCATTTTTCTCCCTTTCATTAAATGAGCAATTTAGAATTATGTGGGTTTAAGCGCCTTCAGGAGTCGTACCACCGTCTCGACTAACATTTCGCCGCCGCCAGGTGCAATGCGAGAGTTGACTGTCTCGTAACTGCCTTCGGTGAATGCCTTCTTCGTGGGGATGTAGCCAGGCGAATCCTGGCACAGTTCAATCACCATAGTTACCGGGAAGGGGCTGGCATGCTTGATTGCAAGACCAAGTTCGACAAATACCTCGCCCGGCAGCCCGACGATGGCCACATCATGACTGAACCGAAAGACCTGGACTTCCAGCCCAAGCGTGTCCACTCCGAGCTGCTCGAGCGCCAGTATCTTATAAGCCTCAACCTGTTTGAGGAAGGGCAACTTATCACTGCCGACATTATTGATATTCTCACGCGCCCAGGCAATATCCTGTGGTCCGTAACGCTGAAGCGGTACCTGGACAATCTCGCTCTGCACCGCCAGCGCCGGCTCGCCGGTGGGCTTTAGTTCTGCTGCCTTTGCCTTGATAGTTTCCGCAAGCGTCCGGCCAATGAAATCGGTCTTGAGACGTTCTTTCCTGGTGACATCGATATGGTTTATATCGCCGCATGTGCCTGTGCCGAACAGCGCAACGAGTTTCTCGCCGAACGTTTCCCGAAGCGATTGCTCGAGGTAGAACGGATAATCGGCCGAGTACAGGGTTCCGCCTACTGTGTCGAGGTGACAGGCGAAGTTTATCATCGCCGCGATAGCCCTATCCCCATCCGGCTCGCGGAAAAACACAACCCCGACCTCTGGGTCGATTGGGCCGGCAGGCCGAACAATATCAGGGTTCAGTACACCGGGGTTGAACCGGACCGTTCCATCCTTCATGTGGAATCGGCGATTGAACGAAAGACCTTGCTGCTCGATGGTACCGGCTTTCAGTCGGACGGGTTTTGCTGCTGCGTCGGCTTCCATTATCACCTTGACAATTTTCGCAGCCAGTTCCGACGGATAATCCACCTTCTCATACGGGTCGCTGCCATGTTTGGCAACAGCGATGTCGTGGAAGTGTTGTCTCAAAGTGTCCTTATAGAGCGGTCCGGTATGTGAGTGGGTGGCGGCAATAAGGATATTCTCGGGCGGGATGCCGGTTTTATCAGCAGCTTGCTTGCGGGCGTGTGACGAAACATCCTGTGACAGTCCGATGATATCGCAAAAGACCAGAGCCGCTCGCTGGCTGCCCTGACGAAGGACAATGGCCTTGGCGTGCAGCGGGTCCAACGTACCGGTGTTTAGCCTCTCGTAAAAATATCCGCTCATCCGGTAACCGACCGGCGGGGTAATGTCTGTAACCGCCACCCCCGCGGTAAGATGAGCAGTCGCGGCGGCTGCGAGAGTTGCCGCCGACGCTGGTGCCTTCTGCCCGGTTAGCTCTTCCAGAAATTGCCGGGCCTTTTTGGCTTCTGTTAGTGTCTGCTGCAGGTCTCCCGGCTCGAGGCACTCCACCAGCAGCGGCCCGTTAGTGAACCCGCCCTTTTTAAGGCGTGCCATAACCGCAGCGAAATCTACCACACCTGTCCCCGGTGTCACCAGGACATTCTTGGGCTCCCTGTAGTCTTTAACGGACATTCCGACCACAAGCCCATCCACAGTGCCTGCGTCGGTGGCAGGGTCGAGTTGGCCGTCCGAATAGTAGAGTATATTTCCCGGGTCATACCAGATACGGAAGTTCTTGTGACCGACCAGTTCGATGGTTTTGCGACATTGTGGGCCTGTGGCATTGAGACCGCCGTGTGGCTTAATGCTGATGCCGATGCCTTTTTCGGCTGCGTAATCGCAGCACTCGGCAATAGTCTTGTAATATGGCTCGTAGAGCTTCTGGTCACTGGTTCCTCCCATCAGTAAGTTTTTTGCGCCGCAGGCGGCACAGTTGTCGATGAGTTTCTTAAGACCCTCGATGCCCGCTTCGAGTGATTTCGCCACAGGAATGTCACCACCATATACTGATAGGACCGTCAGACCGCGTTTTTTTAATTCCTCGCCGATTCGCTGGGCTTCTTCAAGCGTGGTGGAGACCGAAATTACCAGATGTGTCTGGGAGTTAGTAGTCATCAGCCCTGCATACTTAAAACCGGCCTCGGCAATAGCGTCAAGTGCTACACGATAATCATACTGGTCCCAGGGACGAGTGTAGCAGCCGATTTGCCACGGGCCGGCAGATTCTTCGGCAGCAGGAGCAGATGCTGCGATTAGTGATACCGCGACTCCTGCTGAACCAACTCTGATGCTCTTGCCCAGAAAGTGTCGGCGAGTCAGGTTGTCAGAAGAATTCATTTTTGTCTCCTTTTTTACGTACAGGTCAAGAGATAACCCAACGTATCCCTATCCCTCACGAATCTGGCGTTTCTGGGGGTCATAAATCATTCGCCGGCCGGTGTCGTATGCCCGCACTGCCATTATGCAGGCTACCGCGTGCTGATAACCGGCATCGATAGAGGCATTGGGTGTCTGGCGGTTCCGCAGGCACTGGAGCCAGTCAAGGAAGTGGTCCGGCCGCGGGACATCCTTTACGGGATTTTTGCCTCGTATTTTTCCTCTTCTTTTACCTCCGCCTTCAGCCGTAAGGACCGGCGCCATCCAGTCAACCATATCCAGCACGCCCTCGTCACCGAAAATCTTGAAGCTGTTGCCGCTGCCGTTCCCAAAGTTCGTTGAGTAACTGACCATAAAGCCTTCGGGATAAATCCACAAGGCGTGAACATGGTCGGGACAGGTGAATTTGTGCTCGTCTTTCCACGTAAATGTCCCGCCTAAACACACACAACTCGTGGGGAACTTTGCGCCCGTGATATAGTGCACAAGGTCGATGAAATGGCTGCCAAGCCCCGGGACCGGCCCATCGGAGAACTCGCGGTAACCGTACCAGCCTGAGTACAACACGGGGTCGAACGGACGCATAGGACGGTCCATCAGAAATTCCTTCCAGTCAACGTCCTCTTGTTTGACGTCTTTGACGTACGAATACCAGTAGGGCTGCTCGCCGTTGCGGCATTGTTCGATCCGGCCTACTGTGCCGAGGATGCCCGTTTTGTAAAGTTCCCGGCATCCAGTAAAGCTGGGAAGACTCCGCAACTGCGTGCCGATTTGGACGACCGTTTTTGCCTCTTTGACGGCATCGTAAGCCCTGCAGAGCGTCTCGAAATCCATCGCCAGCGGCTTTTCACAGTATGCGTCCTTGCCGGCTTTGGCGGCGGCCTCGAGGTGCGTGGTGTGCTGGTGGTCGCACGAGGCAATCATAACAGCATCCACATCCTTCAAGGCCAGCAGGTCACGGTACGATGAGAACTGGCGTGCCTCCCGGCCGTACCATTCTTTGACCTTGGCGGTGGCCTCCTCACGACGCAGTCGCCACGGGTCGCACACAGCCGTGATTTCGATGTTCTGGTCTTTGGCGTGCGTGTTTACGCCGAGCATGTGGGCGCCAACCCCACGGCTTCCACAGCCGATGATGCCGATTGATATCCTATCGTTGGCGCCGACCACGCGAGAATAACTTTTCGCGGACATTGCCAGAGCAGCGCTTCCGGCCGCAGCGGCCTTTAGAAACTTTCGACGTGAGTAAGAACCTTCCATAGCAGGTCCTCCTAAAAGGAACGTTTGGTAAATAGTTTTATTTTTGCACCGCTATAATTCAATCATTTAAGAGGCTTCAACTCAAGTAATATTCCCAAAATAATTAATGTTTAAAAGTATTTAGTTCAAGTAGCTAATGCCTCAATTTCGCTATCATTAAATTTGCTTCTCAATCGGCCACAATTTTATTTGCGAATTTGCTGCGACTCCTGGCAATCTCTATCCATCCTCCCGCTTGAGCGGTTGTAAAGGTGATTCTCGCTTTGCCGACTGTTACGGTGACCTCGTCGCCTTGAACTTGTGCAACCGCTTTTTCGACCGAGGTGGTATTGGCATCGGTTGCTGTCAGCACATGCAGGAAATAATCAGCAGTTGCTTGTTGAGAAGGTGATATTTCGATACGACACTGGGGCGCAGGTCCGGTGTCTCGCTCCGGGGGATACGTTTTGCCGCCATAACTGTACAGGTTTGCTCCGCTAACAAGCTTCACTGCCGGGTTGCTCGGCAAAATGGTCTGGATAAACAACCGGCCATTACCGTTTGTCACTATAAGATTTCGGTCGGTCTGGTTTGGAACCTTCATTGCCTGAAGTAACCAGGTCTTTTTGAAGTCGGGGTCTTTGGAACTCACCCGGTCGAAGATGACAAATGTGCCGGGTCGCAGGAATACAATCTGCCGGGTGAAATATGCAAGCTTTTTCGGCGAGTATGCCCGTGTGCAGTCTCCTGCTACGTACAGGTAGGTTCCTTGGTCCTCAAAAGCTAAAATGTCCGCGATATCGTATAGCTGACTTCCTCGCTGCCATTCTGCTGGGTCCGGAACAGCGCCGTTATGGTGAGGCCAGGGGTGCCACTGTCCTCCGTCATTTCCCGAAACAGGACCGGCACGCATCTGCGGCCAGGTTTCGCATGGGTCGTAAATAAGTATCGTATTATGCGCAATGGTGCGGAGGTGGTAATTGACATCGTGGTTAGAGCCAAATGTGTCGTAATGGCCGCCATCGCCCGCCAGTTCTGCGTGCTTGTAAATCAGGAAATGTCCCACATCGAGGTGCTGATGCGCTGTGAAGCGGTCTCCGCATTTGAAGAAAAAATACGTGGCGTCTTCATCCCAGGAGCTGCGTGCGTAAACATAACCGGGGCCGGGGCTGATGTGCGACAGCTTAAAGCCCTTCAGGTCTGTCTTTTTGACAGTAGTGTCTCGCCACAGAAAGTCTTTATACGCGTAAACACCGACGCTTGAGCGTGGGGTAGTCTCGTTGAACGTGTGCACAGCCCGGTGATTCGGTTCATCACGAAAGTAGTTTACGAGGATGCGTCTTGCCGATAGTGCCTTATCGCGGTCGCCTCCGAATACCCTGCCTCCGCCATCGCCCATTGGAATCGGCCGGCGTGAGCCGTACTCGCCGATGCCTGGATATGCTTCAAACATACTGGCGACGGCACGGTTCCTGAAAAAGTTAGGTGCCTGCGAGTAATAGTCAACGCCCCCACAACAGCGTGCGACCTCGCAAAAGAACAGCCACTCGTATAACCAGTAGTTTATATAGTAGCCTTCGGCCCACCCGCCGCCGTCACCTGCCATATCAAGAGCCGGCGCTGCGCGAGTTTGCCAATCTTCCTCGAGGGTTCTGAGAAGTTCGGGTGCGCGGGCGTTTTCATAGTAGGTCGCGTAACAGGCCAGGCCGATACCCCAGTTCTTATATCCGTACCAGCCGTTGTGAAATACATGCGTTTCGGAGTCGATGTTGGCGTCAATAGTTTTGTTCATATACTCGTGGAAGCTCGCACGCTGGTCCGGCGTCCAGTATTCATAACACAAATCATAAACGATTGCACAAAGAGCAAGGTCGTGGCCGAAGGTAACATGTCCCTTTCGGATAGGACCGTTGATGTATTTAGTTGCCATTTCTATAGCGGTCTTGCCGAGCCGTTCGTCCTGTTCTATCGCGCAGACCAATGCCATTGAGAGTATTTTCGAATGGTCGTCGGCCTCAAGTTCGCGTGCAGCTCGCACCACTCTCTGGTATGCGTCCGTGCGCTCCCTGGCCAATTTTTGCAAACGCTCCCGGGAACCAAGCAACCGCGGATGTTCTTTGGGAACAGTGCTTCTTACATTCTGACCGGCAGCGCACAGAATGGGATTTGTCCGGCTCCAGAGCCAGATAGTGCAAACAAGGGCAAATGAGAGCGCTAATCTTCTGCTCATGTGAATCCTTCCGGCATCGTGTTTTGCCTGCCCCTGCGTCTCCCGACGCAAGTCGGGGCAGCGGGCCGAAATCGCCTTGCTCGTATAGTTATGCATTATCGTGGACATTTCACAACAGAATATCGAATTAGCACCTGCTTGGCAATGAGCACTAATTATTGCGATAGTCGATAAGGTGAGAAGTGCCATAAAATGCGTGCATTATGGTCATCATCAGTTGGTTTTAAATAATACTGTTGCACTTCTCACCTTATTACCAATATATTTGTCTCGGCAATGTGCCGCGGAAAGTGAGCAATAAGATGCAATGGGTAACAACAACTCAAGTTTTAGAAGGTCTCAAAGGCTCTAATGAGCCGGCATGGCAGCAATTCTGCGATCATTTCCATCCTATCGTGGCTAACTTTGCCAGAAAACTTGGATTGTCCGCGACTGATGCGGAAGATGCAGCCCAGGAGACAATGGTAGAATTCTTGAAAGCATTCCGGAACGGGAAATATGACCGAGAACAGGGTCGGCTATGTAATTGGCTTCTTGGAGTGGCTAAGCGTGTGATACTCAACTTGCGAGGAAATCGGCCTTTGGAACGTTTGATAGCAGATAAAACAACAGGCACATCGTTCTGGGATATGATAAAAGATGACCACAGTATAAAACATACATGGGACACCGAATGGAGGCGGATGGTGCTGACCAGATGTCTTGAGCAAGCTCGCCGGGAGTTAGACGCGAGGGTCTTTGAGGCATTTGAGTTTTATGCGCTTTCTGAGATGCCGGTTGATGAAGTTGCTCAGCAGCTTGGGATGTCACGAAACGCAGTTTATATTGCCAAGAGCCGTGTGCTGTCAAAATTGCGTCAGCTTGAACACCAGTTTGAATAACCTTACGAAGGGGCTGTCACATGGATTGTCCTGACCAGGAAAAAATAGAGTCCTACATTTCGGCTCAGCTCACAGGCGAAAAGCTGACCGAATTCGAAAACCATTTGCAAGTGTGTACTGACTGTAGGGCTAAAGTGAGTGAATCTCGTGAAAATGAAAAATTGCTTGTTGAGTTGCGAACCTTCGAAAAGGACGACCGGCAGCCTGCTATACATGGTGATGCAGAAGTAGCAACCGTAAGTCGCGCGCAGTCACTTTTGGGGCACAGACATAGGGTGATTAGGAAGGTCGGGGAAGGTTCTGCCGGCGAGGTGTTTCATGCTGTCGATACTGTCCTGGAGCGGCTGGTGGCAATCAAGTTTCTGAGGCAGAAAAGTCCGGCTAATGCAAGTGACAGCGAAACCTGGCGAGAAGCCAGACTAATGAGTCAGCTTAATCATCCCAATATTGCCCAGGTTCATGAAATCGGTGAGGTTGACGACCAAAGATTCATAGTCATGGAATGGGTGAATGGACTGCCGTTAACTGATGCCTGGAAAGGATTACAGCTCGAGCAAAGATTACGCATTTACTTGAGTGTATTAGATGCTGTGGCTGCGGCACATCGACGAGGTATCGTACACAGGGATATAAAGCCCTGGAATATTCTGGTTACTTCTGACTTCAAACCCAAGGTTCTGGACTTTGGTATTGCGGTCGAGGCCCACTCTTTGGAAAATGTTGAACGGGGATTATATCGGGGGACACCTGCCTATAGCGCTCCGGAACAGGTCTCGCCGCCTGTCAAAGTTTACCCCGCAACGGATGTTTTTGCCCTGGGTATTTTACTATATGAACTATTAACAGACGCTCTGCCTTTTCCACAAACAGAGCCTAAAGAGCTGTTCGAAGCTATACGCAACGATTATCCCGAGCTGCCAAGTGCAGTGCAGGAAAAAGTGCCTATCCCATTGCAGAATATTTGTCTTAAGGCCCTGGAAAAAGAGCCTCACAAACGATACTCCGATGCCCAGAGTTTGTCCGACGACATAAACCGGTACCTCAGAGGCGAAAAGGTTTGGTCCAGACCGTCTTTCCTGGTAGATAAAATCCAGCAGGAGGTGTTCTATCATCGTCAAAAGCTGAAAGTCTGGCATGACAATGAGCTAATTACACAGAAAGAGCATGACAGGTTAGAAAACATTTATGAACGTATGATATCTCCGCCGGACCCATCAATCATCGAAGCCAGGAAACTCTCCCTTTCGCAGGTCTGTTTATACCTTGGCGGGTGGATAGCCGTACTGGGCAGTTTTGTGCTTTTTTACAAGACCTGGGACCAAATCCCGATATACTGGCGACCTTCGCCCGCTATCGCGGCAACGACACTGATGACCATATTCGGCATCACAATGTGGCTGAGAAAAGAAAGCCAATGAAAAGCACGAAGCACGAAATCCAAAATCCGAAACAATATTAAAATTCAAATGTCCCAATGCTCAAAACGTTTGGAATTTTGGATTTTTGTCATTCGAGTTTGTTTCGGATTTCGATATTCGAATTTCGGGTTTATACGATTTGGCAGGTGTTCATTTGATTGTAGGCAATCTCCAAGTGTATGTTTCTTCGGGGTGCTGGCTTGCGTTTTCGCTCATTTTCCTGCGAGCCACTCGGTCGTCAATTTTTGTGGTCTTTAGCATAATTGCGTTTCTGGCCTGGCTGACAACCTGCTACATAATAGGCGGGATGGAAAATTGGCAGTAACCGCCGGCAGATACTTGTTTCCAGGAATCGGCATGTTCATAATGGGAGCGGTCCTGGACCGGCGCGGATCAAGCCCGCCTTCGGCGGGCACCGGATCAAACCCACCTTCGGTGGGCGCCTGGCCGCTGTGTGCGGCTGGGTTGGTGCTAATTATACTACCTCTGTCTGCTATTGCTCTGTCGGATAACACTTTATTTGGATGGGTATATCGCAAACCTGCATATCTTACCGAAACCGAGCACCGTCTGCTGAGTTTTGTGTGTAATGGAATTGTATATCTTGGTCTTGCCGGAGTCACCTCTGACTAAAATCCGAAGCACAAAATCCAAAATCCGAAACAATATCAAATTTCAAAAATCTCAATTTTCAAAACAAAACTTGCTCCTGCCCGCCCTTGGCAGGTTTTGGTCATTTGTATTTTGAATTTGTTTCGCATTTCGATATTCGGATTTCGAATTTCCCCGCCACCGCCTTGTTTATCGGTTCCTGCCGCCAATAGCTTCGTTTGCTTTTGTTTTCGGCAGCGTGGCACGCCAGATGAAATCCTTCTTTTTCTCCGGCCTGGCCGGTATTGCTGCTGCGGTGCATAAATTTACTGTTGAGCATCTGGATAAGTTCTTTGCCTGGCCTGTTTGCCTGATAATTGCCGGCATGGTCTGGATGTTCGTATCCTGGCTTGTACCCCGCTGGCAGGCCAATTTGCGGCTCAAACGCAGGAAATGAAGCCGTAATCAAGGTCCTTGGATCAAACCGGCCTTCGGCCGGCCCTCTTCTATCTGTCAGCTCTAATACGCCATCGTGCGTCGTGCGACGCAATACGCAATACGCAATACGCAATACGAAAAGAGCGGTTGGCAAAAATTTTTGCATTTTTCAGAAAGATTTCCCGCCAAAAGAACCAATATCCATTAATCGCACAAGTTGCGTGTATTGAAAGGAGCATAATCATGGAAAACTATGCCGAAGCAATTGTTATGATGGAAGAATCTGATATTGGCTCTGACGACGTTGCCACCCCCGACAAAGTCATTCGGGGGCTGCTTGACTTCCTGACCGTTGCATTTAGGGTCCGCCTTCGGCGGTTCGACCGGGTCCTGTTTTTCGTCAAGGCAGTTGTGGAATACGCCTTCGGAATGTACATAGGTGCCATTGCTGGCGGGCTGCTTGGGCGGTATGCCGGCAATGTTTATGTCACACACTTCGAGCCTGTTTCTTTATATGATTTCAATGAACTGCAGCGATGGGGGCTGATGCCCTATGAGTTTGCCGGAAATGGAGCAGTTATTGGAATGGTTGCAGGTGTAATCGTGGTAGCAATTATAAATTCTATCTTGCTAAGCCAGAGGGTAGTATCTTTATACCACAGCGGAGTTACCGAGCCGAAAGATATTGCACAAGCCTTTGGCAAAAGCGCTCGACTAATTGGAAGAAAAATAAACAGACTCACTAAAAAAGGAAAAATAACCTGCCAAAAACACGCTTTTCAGAAAGAACTGGCTCTTATATGACCAATACTTGTTAGAGTTCGATGCTTAAATGATTGCCAAAAACACTATGATTGAGAAGGAGATTAAAATGAAAACGAAAAAGGTTGTTTTTTGCTTGCTGGCTGTGGTAGTATTAGTCGGTTGCTTTCCGTCACTTTCGTTACTTCCGTCACTCCATCCGCTTTACACCGATGACACAATAGTTTTTGAAGAAAGGCTGGTGGGAAAATGGGCGGATGGAGATGTAATATGGCAGTTCAACCGGGATGGCGAAAATGCCTACAAACTCAGGATTGTTGATGATAATAGTAAGGAAGGATATTTCAACGCGCACCTCGTCCAGCTCGAAAATATGTTGTTCCTGGATGTCTTTCCAGATGGCAAAACCTTGGAGGATGTCCAGCCCTTTTACGCAATCCATCTTTTTCCTACGCACACGTTTATCAAGGTCGAGCAGACCGAGCCAAACCTCGTGCTGCGGATGATGGACATTGAGAAGGTTCACGAGATACTGGAAAGGGATCCCAACCTGCTCAAACATGAGATGGTGCAGGATGGGAACGATAAGAACCTTGTTTTGACAGCGTCAACCGAGGACCTTCAAAGGTTCGTTGTTATGCAATTTGCCAGTGCCGAAGATGCGAATGCTGAAGATGTGTTTGGTGATGCGATGGTGTTCTCCCGCCACGAGCCATTGTATACTGACGAGGATGTGATTTTCGACGAACGACTCATAGGCGAATGGGAAGGAAAAGGTGGCGAAATATTGGACTCTATACAGATGGGAGAAAAAGCCTATGATATTATATTCACTGAGGGAGATGGCGAAGAACATCAGGTCTTTGCAAATCTGGTGAAGATAAAAGATATGACGTTCCTGGGTATGTTCTTTAATAAATCCTGGTTCGAAGACAAGGATTCTAACGGTTTACATCTTATACCAGACCTATTTATGAAGGTTGACCAGATTGAGCCGAAACTGCTGCTTCGAGAGATGAGGTACGAAGAGATTGTCGAATTGCTTAAAGACGGCCCCGAACCGCCTGAGCAAGAATCCCAGAAAGCTGATTACGCATTTGAAGGATTTCGCGTGCAGTTGTAAACCTCGAAAATCAATACTTCTAAAAAGAGAAGGGAGGATTAACTTATGGCTGGATTAGTAGTCTGGAGCGTGTTGGTAGCATTGACCGGTGTGATTTGTATTGTGGTGGTATGTGCCCTTCGAAGGCCGATGGATGAACTGTTAAAAGCCAACTCGTATATTTCCCCGGCGAGGAGTTTTTATCTCCGGGCCTTTACGATACTGGTGTTTTTGGCGGCGCTGGCTACGGTTTGCAAAACAGACACGCCGTCGAGTGATAAAGAGTTTTTGGAATATGTTTGGTGGGTTGTGGCGGCCTTACAAACCACTTTTTGGGCGTTGAGCTTTTGGCTTATAGGATATGTAGCGCTTTTGACCCTATTGTTTGTGGTTCTGGGACGGTATCATGACCAATGAGCAGTATTTGTATGTTTCGTATTTTGCTGCCGCTGTTGGCGGAGCCGGTCTGGCTGCTCTAACTGCAATGGTACTTGCCGGTCCTCTTCGGAAGGTGACAAAAGCGGAGATACTGCCCCAGCTTGGCAAATTACTGAGGCGTGCCTTCCCATCCTGGCTTATCCTTACGGCACTGCTGGGCTTCATATCCGTAACCTATTTTGACTGTGCCCATCATACCTACGCCGAAATTGTGGCAGACCGTGCCCATCATATTGATAAAACTCAGGAGCAGGTATTTGCGATGTCTCTATTTTTGGCCGTCGCTCTGATTACCTATGCGGTTGTGTTGATAGCGTTTCTGTGGGCCAGGGCGCAGCGACTGCGGGCCAGGATAGAAAATCCGCGCAAAAACTTAGAAAATTGCTCGACAAACATTATCAGATAATGTAAACGTAACGTGTTATTCGAAACCGGCGTATAGAAAGGGCAGGCCCTTCGTCACGCTGTTGAGAAGGGCAGGTCAACACAAAAATGAAAAAGCGACTTCTTACAGTTATAATCTCCATATTGGCAATAACTGGTGCCGCAACTGCTAAAAAGCAACCTGATTTATCCCGCGGAACAGTTAAAATTCAAGAAGGCCTGACTGCGGTTGTCATTAACAGCAGCGATGAGAGTATTACCATCGGGTCCACACAAGAACCGCTGCAACTGCCGGTCGGAAAGTACCACATCGATTATTGGACTATTGAGCGCAAAGACCAGGATGGAAACCTCTGGAATCTTAAAGGCCGACTCTCCGGCAGAAAAGCTCGTTTTCTTGTCAGCGAAAGTCAGCCCGCAGCCCCGGCCATTGGAGAACCCATTATTTCAACCCTGTCAGCAACAAAGAATGATTCAGCATACGGTTTTGACCAGCACTTGAAAGGAAAATTGGGCGAAAGCATAGAAATCACCCGCAACGGCGAACGACCCAATGCCCCGAAGCTGATTATCAATAACCAGGACGGCTCATACAGCGAAACATTTGACTTCAAGTATGGGTGAGGCGGCACATGCTGGCTCTCGTGGCGAGAGCCCAATGATATAAAAGGACCATTCACCGTAACCAGCCGGGTCCCAGGCCCCTTCAAGGTCGAAAGCAAATCCTACGACCTGGAAACCCTGGTCAGGATAACGGTATGGCAGGAACGTCTGCGAACACTCAAGATTTGGGGACCCATCTTAGGAATTCTTGGACTGCTGGCCGTAGTAACGTGGTTCGCCAGAAAAAGATGGCCTGTCATAACCGTCTTGTTGTATGCACTCTGGGTTACTGCCGTTTTCACGCCTGTGGTACTTTTTATGGGCTTTTGGTTTGGCAGGCCAAGTGACGTGGACTTGGGTGACTTCGATGAATTCATCTTCAGCCTCTACGGTGAATTCTGGCTATTCTGGATATTCTGCGCGGTTGTAATCATAAGCCAGATTCTGCTGTTAATAATGCCGGTCAGAATTGTAAAACAAAGACCCAAGCCCCAAAGAGGCCTGTGGGCTACCGCCATAGCGGCGGCGGCCCTGTTTGCCATAGTGGTCCTCGGTATTGTATGGTCAATCGTTGCAGCAATATCCGGAGATTTTGCTATTGAAAGCATAGTGCTCCTGGTTGCACTGGCTTTTCTTCTGCTCAACTGGATTGTATGGTCCTGCATATTCCGGCTTTTTGCCCGCAACACTGACCCACATAGCTACATTCGGAGACTGATGAAATGGCTGCTTCGCGGAACCATACTTGAACTGCTGGTCGCAGTACCCAGCCACGTAATCGTAAGACACAAGGATGTCTGCTGTGCTCACGGGGTTACCGCCGCAGGAATAGCAGCCGGCCTTGCAATCATGCTTATTTCCTTCGGCCCAGGAATATATTTCCTGTATGCCCAGAAGATTGAAAGCAAGAAACCAAAGACGGGAGATTCGGAATCAACCCAGCCTGTTCGGCTATTCGAAGACCAAAAGTGACCCTGCTAATGAAAGGGCAGAAAATGAGTTATCGACTGCCAATTCGCATAATTCTGACAATCGCAGGATTTTTTGCTGGGCTATTGAGCACATACAGTTGCTGTGGGGCTACCTTTGAAATATATCCGGCGACTGTGGATTCCCAGGAAGAATTTGAAAATATAGCAAATTCGCTCAAGCCGGGTGATGAGCTGCTCTTGCACGGAGGAGTCTATTCCCAAAACGGCCGTCGGGCAGTAACTGCTAATGGTACTTCTACTCAGCTAATTGTTATTCGTGCTGCAAAGGGCGAATCGCCGCTGCTTACTCGTCCCGCTGATAATATCGACAGGCATAACAACATTGAGTTCGTCGATTGCTCTTACCTGGTCATCCGGGGACTGCGTTTTCGAGGCGGCAGCTCCGGCATACGGTTTATCAAAGGCCATCACATCACGTTTGAAGAATGTGAAATCTTCGAGACCGGCAACAATGCACTGACGATGAATAGTGGAGATTGTAATGCCTTTACTATTCGCAAAAATCATATTCATCATACGGGTCTGAGTAACTCCGGTCCGACCGAGGGAGAGGGTATGTATATCGGCTGCCACGATGGGTCGTGTCGTACCACCAATACATTGGTTGAAGGCAATTACATTCATCATTTGCGCAGTACCAGCGACGGCGGAAACGATGGTATCGAAATCAAATTCGGTTCATATAATAATACGGTCCGGGATAACGTCATCCACGATACAAACATTGGCCGGCAATATCCCGGTATCTTTGTGTATGGTGGCGGCCCCAAGGTCAATATTGTGGAAGGAAATGTCATCTGGAACGCCGGCGAAGGAATCCAGGTGGTTTCTGATGCGATTGTAAGAAATAACATCATTTTTGATTGTTCCGTAACAGGAATCACAGCAGCACCGCATGCCGCGGTGTCTCAGATGCGCAACGTCACGATTGTCAATAATACCATTGTCAATCATCCGAGAGGCGCTTTGATTCGTTGGTCCAAAGCAAGCAACATGCTGTTTGCTAATAACGCCATCTATTGTCCTGAGTCTACGGCGATTGATGCATCAGGAATTGACAACAGCACATTTATCGCCAACTATGTTCAAGGCCGATTAGGGGGTATAACGATTGATAATTCTCGTTTTTATGACGGGGGAATTATTTCAGCGGCTTTTGTGTCGCCTGACCAAAAGAACTATTGGCCCAAACCAGGCTCAGTGCTGCTCAATCATGCCAATCAGGATTTCGCTCCAAAGCTGGATTTTAACCATACTGCAAGAAAATCTCCGTTTGATGTAGGTGCTTATGAATCCGAAGGGTCCGCGCAAAATCCCGGCTGGCAGGTGCAAGCGGGATTCAAAGCCGGTCAATAACTACGTGGAAGCCCTTAGTTGTTCGCTGAGACAAGGTACGTTTGGCCGACTTTCGTATCAAATTCAACAACATTTTCTTCAGGGCAGATGGTCCTGATGGGACAGCCAGGGCTTTTTAGTTTGGTTTATTATGCTCTTCCCCTCTTATCTCATTTAGTATTTCGATTTTGGTCTTTAGCTTAATATACTCTATATAAAACATGATCCAAGTGGTTAAGAAAAGTGACGTTGTTAATCCTGGATTACCTGTATCCCGTATAATTACGACCACTATTAAAATTCCCACAATACTCATTGTTATTAACCGATAAAGTAATTCGCGTTTGTATTTTTTTATTTTGTCCATTTCTGTTCTCCTAAGTAGAACCTGTTCCTCATTAACAAAATAGGTTTGATTCTCATATCTATACGTATTATACGGATTATTGTTAATTCACTCATAATGCCCAACTTGTACAACAGCCACAGATAACGCTGTGCGGATAAGTTGATTCCATAATATCGCTTAAATGTATAAATGAACTAATCAAAAAGCGTATAAATCCGATAATCAATAAAAAAGGGCCTACACCGAACTAATCAATGTAGGCCCTGCTGGTACAAGTTTACTGCAAAACCTGTGGCCCTATCTGGATGCTGTTACCACTACGGCCACAATATCTCCTCAAGCCACATATCCGCCAGAAGAGCATAATCTCTGAAGTCAATAGTACCATCCTTAATAATATCAATACTCATGGGTTTGCCCGCAAGATACTCAATCTCAGCCAATGATAAGGCACGGCTGTAAACACGAAGCTCGTCAATGAGACCGCTGAAGTAAGAGTTCTGCCAGCGCCCCATACGGAACGGAACGGTGTCAACCGTATTCAACGCCACCGTCTGAGTTCCGACGAGGACACCATCAGCATACGCCCTGCTCTCGTTCCCAGCGGTATTGCCGTCATATACAAGGGCCATATAAACCCAGGTATTCAGCGATGGATACTCAAAGTCAAAATCATAGGTTGGGTAGCCAAAACGCTGTGCTCGCCAGATGTTGGTAGTGGCCATCGTCCTCAACGAGAAATTCTGCCCATTGACGTAGTCGCCCATATCGAAGATACCGCCATCATTGAAGGCGCGTGTATAGACCCAGGCGACCACTGTCTTGGGTTTGCCATCACCGATGCCGAGGCCGGAGGCATTAACCTGTGTCCCAATATAGTCATCTATACCATCCAAGCTAACTGCCTGGCCGACCTTACCAGCCGCATAAGCCGGTGCGCCATACGGGTCACCATGGCGGCCCTTGCCGGAGCTGTCCTGCAAATTACCCTCGAACATGTAATATGCCTCCAGGCCAGAATTGATCGAGGATGCTGGTTTAATCAGCCAGTTGTTCGTCAGTATGTCAAGGTCTGCATACTCAATCAGACAGTCGTTGTTGAGATCGCCCGCATGTTTTATACGGTCAGGCATACATCTGGACGGATACAGACTGATGTCGTCAAAGTACAGTGTTCCTATACCAACGGGCTGCGGAGCACCTCTGTTGCCGACACCTATAGTTATCTTCTTGATAACTGCTAAGTTCACATCGGCAAAATCGCTGAGGGCAATGTCCCACGGCTGCCAGGTGTTTGTCAGAACTGTATTGGGGTCGGGGTTGGTTACCGTTGCCGAGTTATTGCCTGAATCCTGCAAGGTCACATACAGCGGTGCAGCAGTGTTGCTCTTCATACCGATGTCTTGAGACGTCCACGTCGACGGCGATGTCCCTGCACTTGAGGAGACATTGCTGAATACGGCCGTGCAGACTGCCGCAGCGTTGTGAGAAGTCAATGCTAAACCTGTACAGATCGGGTCAGGCATTGGGATAGACACGCCAAACGTGACCCAGCTGCCACTGGTGCCATCAGGCGAATGAGCGGCAGTAAAGACGTCACCGATGCGCCCCAGCCCCACCCAGTACGGAGCGGTAATCCCGGACCAGTTGATGTTGGTAATGGCGCCGCCAGTTGTGGCACGATACTGTAATGTAACACCATTGGCAGGCGTAATATAAACCATTGCATGTACGGAGTTGGAGTCAGTCGAATCGCGCATCATTATACCGGCCTTGGCCCATGGGTCGGTGTTGCTGACGCTCTGAACCTTCGCTATAATCAAGCAGTCGCCGTTTGCCTGTGTGTAGGCATAGTGGAACTCATCGTGGTAAGATAATGGTTTCCTCAAGTCCGGCACATCCCCGATGTCCGTCCCGGAAGCGGTCATTGTGTAAGTGCCCGGAGGAGACTCTACAAAGGTGCCGGCAGCTACTGCCGGATACCCTCTGAGCCACAGTGTCAGGGCCTTAACACCTTGTGCAGTCCAATCCTGCGGAGTATCAAACGTGCGGTCAACTTCTGAGTAGTAGGGCGGCTTAAGGTTGTTGTAGTCAACCGGCATTGACTGCCTGCCCCCGTGAACGATGGATACTTCAGCATAATCGGGGTCGCGGTAACCTGCCTTTGAGCCGGTCCCGTTGCCCGGACTGTAGCCCAGTCCATCTTTCCATGTCTTGTATATTATGTTGGGGTCGGAGTTGGTGTAGCTCTCAAAATCATCCACGACAAGGCACGGTATCGTGCTAAAGCTCCAGAGACGACCTGTAACGGTGGCAGAGCCGATTTCGTCAACCCGCCACTGATAGGTCCGGCCTAATTCGAGAGTGCCGGGGTCATAAGTAGCACCGGCAGGCGACGGCGTAACTTTCTTCATAGCTCCCTGTTTACCGAGCCACAGGTCGCGTGAAGTGGCAAAAGCTGCCTCTTTCCAGTTCAGGTCGGCATTCAGAGAGACGCCGGTAGCGCCATCGGCAGGGCTCGGATTAAATGCTGCCGGCCCGTTGGAGATGG
>Ga0315280_10001287_pt1 | contig 43493 bp, 42 predicted proteins | sample YL17G06_40_MG_FD_203697 | JGI IMG/M metagenome (GOLD analysis project Ga0315280, IMG submission 203697) | Sediment microbial communities from Yellowstone Lake, YNP, Wyoming, USA - YL17G06_40 | ecosystem: Environmental > Aquatic > Freshwater > Lake > Sediment | place: USA: Wyoming | collected...
CCTTAGCACCCTCCCTCTCCGCTTTTTCCACAAAGTGCATGAAATCACCGTGGTGCGATTCCTCATCAGACAAAATGCGCTTCAATAATCGCTTTATCTTAGGGTCACCAATAGCCTTGATGTGCTCTTTATATTGATTCATGGCATCTTCTTCTAGCAGCACATTATTCCTCATCCAATCAGCCACTGATTCGCCATGCATTCGCATCTTTCCCCGCTTCAAACTAGGGATACCTCCCAGTTCGACTATGGTCTCGGCCAGCCAGTCCAGGTGACGCATTTCCTCCCGGGCAATGGCCTCAATCTCGCAAGCCATCTCACCTTCACCTATAGCATAAGCATGGGTCAAATATTGAATGATAGCGCCATGCTCACCTTCGAGGTCCTGATTCAATATAGCAATGATTTTATTCTTGTCCATTAATCCCTCCATAAAATATTATTTCCATCTATAGCACATCTTAGTCATATAAGACTATCCACCCCCGGTGTAGAATCAAAGAACGACAAAATAGTTCCTTGCCGCTCTCCCGTCTAATACTCTAATTTTAGCCGGCTAATTGGACAGGGTACCTAAGAGCTCAACCCCTCTGGATGATAATTCATAGGTATCACCCTTCTGGTTAGCTAAGCCAGCTTGGTTAAGCTCACGGAGCCCACTTCTGACCCTGAACAAGGGAAGCCCGGTGCTTTTGGCGATTTCTTCAGCAGACCCCAGCCCTGACTTGAGAGCACTAAGCATCTTGGTGCCTGACTCAGTAGGTTTCCCATCCGGGCTAATGCAAGCCATATTCTCCTCCTATTTTGCCTGGAGCTTCTTCTTACACAGATACCAATCTACGCACTCGTACCCCTGCTTGAGCCTCTCCTCAGCCATTTCCTGCGTGTTTGGTGGCGGAACCACTACCATGTCACCCGGCCGCCAGTTGGCTGGGGTCGCTACCGCATTTTTGTCTGTCGTTTGCAGCGCGGCTATGATTCTCAGTATTTCGTCCATATTCCTGCCGGTGGTCAGTGGGTAATAAAGTATCGTTCTGATAATTTGGTTGGGGTCTATTATGAACACGCACCTGACAGTCTCAGTTTTGCTTTGCCCCGGATGAATCATACCATAGGCGAGAGAAACCTCCTTGCTAAGGTCGGCGATTATGGGAAATGGTATCCTTACTCCTGTCTTCTCCTCTATATTTCGCACCCAGGCAATGTGTGAGGAGACACTGTCCACACTCAGCCCGAGAAGCTGCACGCCTCGCTTTTGTAATTCAGGGTAGATCTCAGCGAAGGCAATAAACTCAGTGGTGCACACCGGAGTGAAATCCGCAGGGTGGGAAAAGAGAATCAGCCAGGCTCCCTTAAAATCCTCTAGCTTAAGCACGCCTTGAGTAGTCGCTACTTCAAATGCTGGTGCTGGCTCCCCTATCCGGGGAAGACTAATTGTTCGTTCTCTTACTTCTTCCATATCATACCTCCTCTATTTCTCATTTTACCCGTTATGGACTTACCTGCTTGGTTTACACATTATTATCCCTTTACACCTCTACACAGTTTTCCCATAGACCATGTATGTTGCAATAAGCGAGAGCGCAGAAGGCTTTAAATTGCCCCACCGGCACCTGAAACCTGACGTTGGGATTAGTATAGGAAGGTGCAAAATCAGAACGTCCGAGGTCAATTACCTGTCCATCTTTCTTCACCCCATAGAGCTCTACCCAGGCGATATGATGTTCTACGGTATTGGGATGGGGCACTTCCTTGCCAACTACTACGTGGACAATGTCGGCTCCGCCTTCCCCCTTGCCTTTGCCAATCTCTATAACTGGCACATGTTTTTCCTTCCCTTCAGCCTCCTTGCTTTTTAAAATGTCTCCAAATTTCATTTTCTCACCTCCTTTCTATCCTATTTTCTTCCAGCAAAAACGCTACTACGCAAAATTGTGCTCGTTGTGCTTTTCGGCAATGGTATTGGCCAGGTTATTCAGAGCCTGGAAGTCGGCTTCCTTTGGAAATCCCTTGATGATCACAGGTTGTAATACCTCCACCTTAAGGTTGGGAATCAATCCCTGGAGCTGTTCCACTGCCTTGCCACCCCAGCCATAGGAACCGATAATAGATACGAATCGGAGTTTAGGTCTTAGTGCATTGGCTAGAAATGCAGCATAAACGACATTTGGGTGTGGGCCTACATGAACCGTAGGCGTCCCGATGACCATAGTGGCTGCATCCACCAATGCTATAGCCAGCTTTCCTATGTCTGTCGTGGACATATTGAATTGTTTTACCGTAACACCCCTTTCAGCCAGGGCTTCAACGAGATAATCCACCATTTCCTTTGTGCTACCGTGCATAGAGATATAAGGCAATACCACGATGTTTTTGGGCGGGTCGAAAACCCAGCTTCGGTAGGCTTCCAGAATAAAGCTGGGCTTGTCATACGCAGGGCCGTGACTGGGGGCGATGATGTCGATCTCGTATCCCTTTAATTTCTCCAGGTGATTCTGAATGTTGGTGTGGAAGGGCATCATGATTTCGGCATAGTATCTCTTAGCCGCCTCATAGACTTGCTCCTCATCAGTTACATACAAATCTGTAGTTGCCAGGTGGGAACCAAAAAGGTCACAGGGGAAGAGAACTTTGTCCTCCCGAAGATATGTAAGCATTGTCTCTGGCCAGTGAACCCAGGGAGCATGGATAAACTCAAGGGTCTTATCTCCCAGGGATAAAGTTTCACCATCGCTTACAGTAATGAACTTATCCTCGGGGATGAGCAAGAGACCTATGAGCATATCCTTGCCTCTGGGTGTCGTGACTACTTTGGCGGTGGGATATTTCTCGAGAACTGGGGGAATAGTACCGGAATGGTCTTGCTCTGCGTGATTGGCAATGACATAATCTATATTCTTAACTCCAGCTTGCTTCAGGCGATTTAGCAGCACACTTTCCATACTGGGGTCTACCGTGTCAATAAGCGCTGTCTTCGCACTACCCTTAATCAAATAGGAGTTATAACTCGTGCCATCAGGGAGGGGAATGAGCTCGTCAAACAACCGCCTGTCCCAGTCAATTGCGCCCACCCAGTACACTCCAGACCTTATTTTTCTTGGTTTCATTCTACTCTCCTATCTTCTCAAACTGCTCCTTGCTCGCCCCACATACTGGGCATACCCAATCATTGGGTATCTCTTCAAAGGGAGTCCCAGGTGCTATCCCACCATCGGGGTCACCTTTCTCAGGGTCGTATATATAGCCACAAACTGTACATCTATATTTGGCTGCTTTTTTGACCTCTTTCTCCTCTTTTATATATGTGGGGGCGGTCTTTGGTGCCGTGCCACGCTTTACCTCGTGGTAATAAGCATAAGTCATAGGTTCACCGCTTTTCAAAGTTTCTGCCTCTATTAAGTCCCCTGTGAAAATGGTATGCGTCCCGACATCCACTTCATTAATCACCTTTGCTTCCAGATAGCCCAAGGCATGGTCAAGAACTATGGGAGCTCCGGTTTTGCCTATCTTGTAATTCACCTGAGCAAATTTGTCGATATCCCTTCCCGACTTGAAACCGAAATTCCCGATAAAACTTAGAGGTGTATCCTGGGATAAAATCGAGGCTGCGAAAACACGGCTGTCATGGATGAATTCATGGGTGAGGTTCTGTTTATTAATGCTCACTGCGATGGTAGGTGGTTCAGAGGTGATCTGAAACAGGGTGTTGGCAATTTGCCCGTTGAGCTTGTCTCCCCTGGCCGAGGTTACTATATATAACCCATAACTTAGCTGGTACAGCGTCTTAATATCCACTTTTCCCTCCTCATTCCGTGCCTTCTAATTTGTCAAAGTAGTTTTTACTAGCTCTACAAATAGGGCATTTCCAGTCATCAGGTAGTAGCTCGAAGGAAGTTCCCGGTGAAACATTACCATCTGGATCTCCAAATTCGGGGTCATAGATATAGAAGCAGCGGCGACACTGATACTTTTGTGCCTTTGTCACCGCTATCTGTTCAATATAAAGCGATGACTTCTTAGAGGTGGGCCCCCGTTTAACCTCAGAGTAATAGTCATAGGTCATTGGCTCACCTTCCCTGATGATATCGCTGTCCACCATTTGAGCTATGAATATGGTATGAGTTCCTAAATCTGCTTCATTGATAACGTTGGCTTCTACATAAGCCAGGGTGTTATCCAGAACTATAGGTGCTCCAGTTTTGCCTATTTTGTAACTCACACCCTTAAATTTATCTATCTCCCTTCCTGAATTGAAGCCAAAACGGCCAATGAAGCTCAATGGCGTGTTTTTAGAGAGAACTGAGAACGATAGCACTTTGCTTGCTTTGATAAATTCATGAGTAAGGTTTTCCTTGTTTATAGAGACAACAAAATTAGCTGGCACAGCGCTGACCTGACTAACCCCGTTCGCAATTAGCCCATTAAACCTGTCTCTCCTCCTTGAACTCACTACATACAAACCATACCTCAATTTGCGTAACGCCAATAAATTCATTTGTTACCTCCTATTATACCTTATCCTTAATCTCATCAATTTCAGCCCGTAGTCTTACACCCCATCCAAACGATGCTCTTTCATAATAAACCACCCTCCCGGGTCAGTAAGGTAATCATAAGAGTCAAGGAGAGCAAGGTGATGTCCTCTCTCCTCAGCAGCCAAAGCCTCGTAGAACCGTTTTTCCCGAGGTAGGGTGCTTTGTTCGCTTCGGGAGCGATACAAATCGTAAGTCTTGATCTCCATATCCATGGCGGTCTTAATAGCCTCAAGCTCAGATTCGGCTACTTTAAATTTATTACCCAGCTCTTTAGTGGCCTGGGCAAATATAGACTTAACTTTTTTCGCCTTCTCGGATGGCAGTTCCACGTCAGGCCAATCTTGACCCCTCTTGAGCGCTTCATATATTTCCTCAAACTTCTTTTGGTGTTCAGCTTCTTCGTTAGCCAGTCTTTGAAATAACTCTTTAGCTAGCTTGTTGCTGCTTTTCCGGCTTGCTTGTTGATAAAACTCCTTACCCTCCACTTCCATTTGAATTGCAGTCTGAAGTATATCCACCATTTTCTTTGCTTCCTTTTGCTCCATCTTGCTCTACTCTCTAAACAAATTGTTTCTTAAGAATATCCTCATATACAGGTTCTCCTCAGCTATTGTTTCAATCTCTGAAGATAACGATGGGCCTGAAGAGCAGCCTTAGCTCCTTCCCCGGCAGCCACTATTATCTGTTTTTCAGGAACAGTAGTAACATCTCCAGCAGCAAAGAACCCCGGCACACCAGTTTCATTGGCACAGTTAACCTCAATTTCGCCGAGGCGATTTAGAGTAGTTACCCCCTTCATTGCCCCTGAGTTGGGAACGAGTCCAATCTCTATAAAGACACCACCAACGTCAAACTCCTTTTCTTGCTTACTTTTCAAGTCTCTTATTTTTATCCCTTCAACACGGTCCTCTCCCTTTATCTCCAGAACTTCATGCTCAAGAAACATAGTCAAATTATCGGCGTTGGTTATCTTGTCAATTAGTATCCGGTCACCGGTAAGGGAGGTTAGCGATATTAAATAAACGTGTTCAGCTATTTTAATCATGTCATCAGCAGCCTCTAAGGCTGAATTACCTCCACCGATGACAGCTACCTTTTCACCAGCAAAAAGGGGACCATCGCAAATAGCACAGTAGGTAACCCCTTTACCAACTAACTCTTTCTCTCCAGGAGCATTTAGTTGACTAGGGCGCTTGCCTGTGGCAAATATGACCGCCTTAGCTTGGTAGGTTTCACCTTTATCTGTCCTGACCTCAAAGCCCCTATTTATTCTAGACACGCTTTCAACTCTCTGACCGATTTCTGTTTTCACATCTGACGGAGACTGTCTTACCTGCTCCTCAAATTTCTGCATCAACTCGGGACCTTCGATGAATTGGTAGCCCATATAGTTTTCCACGCCAGAGGTGGTGAGAGGTTGCCCTCCCAGATCGTAGCTAATAAGCAAGGTATTAAGTCTTTTTCTTGCTGCATACACTACAGCCGTCATCCCGGCAGGACCGTCGCCGATGACAACCAGCTCATACATAACTCCTCCCAGCGAACTAAAGACCTAACTTCGCTCTAAGTTGCGCCTCGTCAAACCCGACCAATACCTCGTCATCAAAACAAATTGTCGGGACCGCTAATGAATGACATTTACGCATCATTTCCTCGCGAGCCGCTTTATCTTCAGCTACATTGAATTCCTGGTACTTGATGCCGTTGTCATCCAAGAACTTTTTAGCCATCCTGCAATAAGGACAGGTTGGAGTGGTATAAACCTTAACTTCTCGCGCCATTTTCCCCTCCTGAGTTCTTACAGGCATCACGCCTTCCTCTCTGCCATAGTTAGTGCTTATTCAGCAGCTTTCTGGCACTCCTGGCATAACCCACGAAATTCAAGCCGATGGTGTGAAATATCAAAGCCCGTTTTTCGGGCCACTCTCTCATCAAGTTCCTTGTTCACTGGCTCATCTATATCAAAGACGCGACCACACTTATCACACCTGAAATGGTAGTGATTATCTGAATTACCATCAAATCTACTAAAGGTGCCGCTCAAATCTATCTCCAGAATTTCCCTACTTTCTCGCAATAGTTTTAGATTACGATAAACCGTCCCCAAACTAATGTTAGGTATCTCTTTCCTCACCTCGTCGTATATCCAGTCAACTGTAGGATGACAAGTTGTACTTCTCAGGACTTTAATAATAGTTTCTCTCTGCTTAGTTCTCCTTGCATGCATCGCTAATGATAATCATTACTAATAATATAATGTTTTTGTCAATTTGTCAAGGGGTTGTACCCATCTATATTAAATGAAGCAGACAATATTTATTAAGAGTGCACTTACATAAAGCATCCTTTTCTCTGGCTAGCGATAGTCTCCTCAACTTCAGCCACGGGCATTTTTAAGCGGCATAAGATATGCCGCACCATTTCTAGTCCAGCCTCAGTTTCAGGTCGAACTACTCCAGAAACACCCCTAGCCTGCAAAAACTTGACCTCGGAATCACTATTAGCGCGAGCAATTACCTCCAGGTTTGGATTAATTCGCCGAGTATGGTCAAGGGCAAGTCTTACCGCCACAGGGTCAGGAACAGCAAGTACCAGAATGATAGCCTCCTTGATCCCCGCCTGATAGAGCACGTTCAGGTTGCCTGCATCTCCATAGACACACGGCACTCCCTCCGCCTGCAATTCAGATATAGTCTTTGGGTCAAGGTCAGTAACTACATACGGGATAGCCAACTGACCAAGAATCCGAGCAATCGTATTACCTACACGACCATGCCCACAAATGATTACATGGTTGGTCAAATTCGGGGTTTTTATGGCAAGCTGTTCCTTACCTCCACCAGCAACTTCCATAACTTCCCTCCGTCTGACACAGATTCTAGAGGTTAAGGCAAAAACAAATGGTGTGAGTAATATGGTGATGGCGGCGCTGCCAAGTATCATTGAATAGGTATGTCCAGTAATTACTCCTACCCCCAAGCCTAATTCTGCCAGAACAAAACTAAACTCACCGACCTGTGTCATGCCTGCGCCTACCAGTGGCACTGTTTTACCCCGATAGCCAAACGCATAAGTAATACCGGAGCAAATAGCAAACTTCACTAAGATAATAGCTACAACCAAGACCAGCAAAGAAGTAATATTAGCTAATAAAAAGCGCAAATCTATAAGCATGCCAACTGATACAAAGAAGAGCGCAGCAAACAAATCACGCAACGGCGCCACATTGCCAAGTGCTTGATGGGCGAAGTCCGACTCACTGACCATAAGGCCTATGGCAAAGGCGCCTAAAGCCGCCGATAAACCAAAGTAGTAAGCAGCAAAAGCACCCCCTAAGCACAATGCTGCGATAAAGATGATGAATAGCTCCCTGGATTGTCGCAGGGCAACGCGCTTCAATAAACGGGGTATCAGCCAGATGCCAGCAACCAACACCAGAGCAATGAAGACATCAGCTTTAAGAAAAGCTACACCTAACGCAGGTAATAAACCTCCATTACCTGCTCCCAGCACCGGTATGATAAACATGGCGAAGGCAGCAGCAATGTCCTGCAATAACAGGATGCCTATCATCACGCGTCCATGCGGTGAGTTTGCCTCACCTCTGTCAACCAACATCCCAAGCACTACCATGGTGCTGCTCAGAGCAATCAAAAAACCAAAGACAATTGCTTCCCGAAGGCTCTGCCCCAATAGAAACATAGCAGCAAACATTCCCAGGGTAGTCGTTACTACTATCTGAACAATGCCACCAAAAATGGCGACGTTCCTTATCCGCTTCAATTCACGAAGTGAAAACTCGAGGCCCAGGGTGAAGAGGAGAAGTACTACACCAATAGTAGCTAGAATGCGTATGTTGCCTGTGCTTTGAATCAAACCCAGAGCATAAGGACCAATGATAATGCCTGCGACAATATAGCCTAGAATCGCAGGCTGCTTTAGCAATCTGGCAATCAAACCACCACCTAATGCAGCCCCAAGAACTATCGCCAGGTCCAGTATCAATCTGGACTCTTCCATCGTTTTTTATAAACTCCCGGTGTTATTCTCAGCCGATATATATTACTCCGCACTCGAATTTAATGTAAGGTACTCCGTTCATATGATTAGTGACACATTAGCCTTCTCCTTCTGTCATTGCGAGGAGTGATAGCGACGAAGCAATCTCGGGTTGAAGCTCTAAATCCCAAGCACTGAATTCTGAACAATATCAAAAATCAAACATAAAAAGTCAAAATGACAAATTAAAATGTAAAAACCTTCCTCATTTTGCCCTTTGATTTTTGAGTTTTGCTTTTCCTGGGCTTGCCACGCCGCCTGCCCTGGTGAGCCAAAGCTCTGAACGAAGTGAAGAGGAGATTCTTCCCCTTCACTTCATTCAGGGTCAGAATGACAGAAAAGCGAAGGGGCTCGCAATGACGTAGGGGAGGGCATGAGCAGAGCAAAGAATTGTTCGAGCCTCAAATTTAGGCTCAAAATAAGAGTGGAAGATTACAAATCCTATTTAACAGAAATCTCAAACCATTCTAGCTTTGGCTTCCGAGATTTTGGGTTATTCACTCACCCATAATCTGGAGCACCAGCTCACGTGACCGGGGACGGTTATCAAAATCAATAAACACAATTTGCTGCCAGGTGCCCAGAGTTAACCTTTTACTTACAAAGGGCACTGTCAGCGAAGCCCCAAGCATCGAAGCACGCACATGAGAATGCCCATTACCATCTTCCCATGTTTTGTTATGCTCATAAGGGATATTCTGGGGTACCACTCTATCCCACATTTTTTCGAAATCTTCGAGAAGCCGGGACTCATATTCAATAGTGGTGAGCCCCGCTGTTGAACCAGATATAAACAAGGTTACTGTGCCATTACTTACTCCCGACTGCCTCACTTCGCTCGCTACCTGAGAGGTTATATCAATGATGTCGCAACTACCTTTAGTTTTAAATGTGATGCTTTTAGTGACTACAGTCATATTTTTACCTCCTGCCATAGAATATCGTTCATCTCAAACACCGGACCATCACGGCATACCTGTTTTAAGCCATGTTTGGTATTTATAGTGCAACTATGACAAGCTCCGATGCCACATCCCATCCTCACCTCCAGGGAAACCTGACATTTCTTCAGCTTGAGATTGCTTCGCTTCTCACCCTCTCCTTTTCCCTCTCCCTTCAAGGGAGAGGGATTAAGGGTGAGGGCCATTGCCTTATACATATCCACAGGTCCACAAGCAAATACCTGGTCTGCCCAATTAAGGAAATCAGGCAAGATATCGGTTACCATGCCCTTACTGCCCAGAGTCCCGTCTTCGGTAACAGGGATGAATTGAACTCCGCTTGGTAAAGACAAGAGATTTCTTTGCTTTTCACCCTCTCCTTCTTCCTCTCCCTTCGAGGGAGAGGAATTAATGGTGAGGGGCAATGATAAAAAGGGATAAATCTGAGCAGCGGTGCTCGCTCCGTGAATTAATGTCACCTGATATTGAGGCGAAGCATATTGAGCCAGGAAAATAAGCGGAGCAATGCCAATGCCTCCACCCACCAATAGCAGGTTTTTCGAACCAGGCACAATGTTAAATCCCTTACCCAGCGGTCCGAGAACGTCAATTTTATTGCCCGCCTGCTGCTGTGATAACCAAAAGGTGCCCTTGCCTACTACCTGAAATAGAAGGGCAATCTCACCCTTACCTGAATCCTCTCCCGTCGAGTGAGAGGACAAGGATAAAACCTGATGCACACTGAAAGGGCGACGCAATACCAATCCTTCACAGCATACCGTAATAAATTGCCCCGGCTGGGCCGAAGAAGCGATGTCAGGCGCATCAAGCCACATAAGATACGCGCCTGGCACGACCTCCACATTAGAAGTTATCGCACACAAAGACTGCCTCATCACAAATCCTTAAACAATATCAAAAATTAAAGATAAAAAATTAAAATTACAACTCAAAACTCAAAAATGCTTTACTGGACTGATTTTTAAATTTCCCTTTGTCATTTTGACTTTTGATATTTGATATTTGATTTTCTTAGGTATTCCCTCAGCGGCTGAACGCTAAAACTTTGACCGACACCACTCATCGCCTCCACAACTACACGGGCAGTATCCAACGAGGTAAAACACGGTATCCTCTTTTCTACAGCAGCACGCCGAATATCAAATCCATCCTTCAAGGGAAGCCGACCTCCAGTGACAGTGTTAATAACCCCAGCCACAGAATTATCCTGAATAACATCAATAACGTTGGGATGCCCTTCACTTAATTTTTTGGTCACCATTTTTACCGGGAGACCCGCTGCTTCAATCATAGCTGCAGTCCCTTCAGTGGCATAAAGTCCATATTGAAGCGAGTGCAACTTCTTGATTAAAGGCAGTGATTCAGCTTTATCCCTATCAGCAACGCTTAGCAACATCCCTCCCTTCTCAGGCAACATCAACCCGGCAGCCAAGAGTGCCTTGACCAAGGCAGCATCAAAAGTATAATCAACACCCATCACTTCACCGGTAGATTTCATCTCAGGTCCAAGATAATTATCCACCCCAATCAGCTTGGACATAGAGAAAACAGGAGCCTTTATACCCACTAACTTTTGCTTCTTCCCCAACCCCCCGTTATAACCTTGCTCAGCAAGACTGATACCAGCCATCACTTTGGTGGCAATTCGCACTAAGGGAACACCAGTTACCTTGGAGATAAAGGGCACAGTTCTGCTAGCCCGGGGATTTACCTCAAAGACATATACTGAGGAACGCCCATTTTCCCTCATGATGAGCATTTGAACGTTCATCAAGCCTTTAACCTGCAAAGCAAGACCAATTCTGGTGGTGTAATCCACCATAGTGTTTACTTCCTCCGCGGTTAAACTGACGCCGGGATAGATAGCCAAGGCATCGCCACTATGCACGCCAGCTCGCTCAATATGCTCCATTATGCCCGGAATAAGCACTTCCTTCCCATCACTAACAGCGTCTACCTCAACCTCCTTGCCCTGCAAGTACTTGTCGATAAGGACAGGATGCTGGCTATTGAGCTCTAAGGCCTCGGTTAGATAGCGAATCAGCTCAGTCTCATTATGCACGATTTCCATAGCTCTGCCACCGAGGACATAGCTGGGGCGAACCAACAACGGATAACCCAAGGACCTAGCTACATTCAGTGCTTCTTCAATTGATGACACGCCAGCTCCCGGTGGCTGAGGAATACCCAACATATCTAGAAAGTCTTCAAAGCGATGACGGTCCTCAGCTATATCTATTGCTTCAGCACTGGAGCCCAGTATTGGCAAATTACTGCGTGCCAATGGCTCAACCATGTTGATGGCTGTCTGACCGCCAAACTGAACGATGGAGGGTAGGACAGACTCACCTTCGTTTTCAACTATGTCTCGAATGCTTTCCTCATCCAGAGCTTCAAAGTAAAGACGGGTGCTGGTATCGAAATCGGTGGAAACTGTCTCGGGATTAGAGTTAACCAGGATGCTTTTCATTCCCACCTCATTAAGCGCCCAGGCAGAGTGAACACAGCAGTAATCAAATTCAATCCCTTGCCCGATTCGTATCGGGCCACTTCCAATAACTAAAGCTTTCCTGCCTTCCAGGGGCTCAGCTTCGTTTTCCTTCTCATAGGTGCTGTAGAAATAAGGAGTTTCAGCATCAAATTCGCCAGCGCAGGTATCCACCATCTTATATACCGGGCGGATATGCCATTCATGACGGGCTTGCCTCACCTGCTCAGGCAATCTATCAGCCAATGTGCCAACTTGCTCATCACTGAAACCAATCCGCTTTGCCTCCCAGAGAAGCTCGGGGGTCAAAGGCTCAGAAAGAAGCCGCTTTTCCATGTCAACGATATTCTGAAGCTTATAGATAAACCAGGGGTCTACTCCAGTGCGCTGGGAAAGCTCTTCAGGTATAGCTTCCCTTCTCAGCGCTGCTATGATTGCCCATATTCTCAAGTCATTGGGATGAAGTGGATAGGAATCAAGCCCTTTCCCCTGCTGCCAGCTGGAATCTTCCCAGAGAAGGGTCTTCTTACCTAACTCCAGAGAGCGCACGGCCTTCTGCAGGGCAGCTTCAAAGCATCTTCCAATAGCCATCACTTCTCCGGTGGCTTTCATCTGAGTGCCAACTTCTCTATCACCTAAGGCAAATTTATCGAAAGGCCATCTTGGAATTTTAACCACGCAGTAATCGAGAGCAGGCTCAAAGGATGCCATCGTCTTGCCAGTAACCTTATTGGGTATTTCATCAAGCCTTCTTCCTATAGCTATTTTGGCCGCCACACGGGCAATGGGGTAGCCAGTGGCTTTGCTGGCAAGGGCTGAGCTACGACTGACACGCGGGTTGACTTCAATCACATAATACTGACTTTTTTCTACCTTTACTTGGTCGGGAGCCCATTTTTCAGCAACTACAGGGTGAGGAGTAAGGGCAAATTGTATGTTACAGCCACCCTCAACACCCAAAGCCCTGATGATGTTAATGCTCGCCGACCTGAGCATCTGGTATTCCTTATCGGTGAGAGTCTGGCTGGGAGCTATCACAATGCTGTCGCCAGTATGCACGCCCATGGGGTCAATGTTTTCCATATTACAGATGGTAATACAGTTATCGGCGGCATCACGCATAACTTCATATTCAATTTCCTTCCAGCCTAAAACGCACTGTTCCACCAATACCTCATGGCTCATGCTAGTATCCAAGCCGTTGGCAACTATTTGTTCGAGTTCTTTCGTTGTGTAGGCGATGCCGCCCCCAGTACCACCCAGGGTATAAGAAGGACGAACAATTAAGGGCAAGCCAATGGATTCCGCCAGCTCCCTGGCCTCTTTTACCGATTTAACCGTAGCGCTCTGGGGCACGGGCTCACCAATATCAATAAGAAGCTGTTTAAATAACGACCTCTCCTCAGCCTTTTTTATCGTTTCCACTGGTGTCCCCAAAAGCCTTACTTTATATTTATCAAGCACACCAGCATCGGCCAACTCTACCGCAAGGTTAAGCCCTGTCTGCCCACCAAGAGTGGGCAGCAGTCCATCAGGACGCTCTCTCTCAATTACCCGGGCTAAGACTTCAACAGTAAGCGGTTCAATATAGACGATATCGGCAATGCCTTCATCAGTCATGATGGTCGCCGGGTTCGAGTTCACCAAAACCGTGGTAACGCCCTCCTCCCGCAGTGCCCGGCATGCCTGAGTTCCCGAATAATCGAACTCCGCCGCCTGCCCGATTATTATCGGCCCCGAGCCGATGACCAGAACTTTAGATGGTTTGGACATATCTTCTCTTTTCTATTCTAGCCTCTCACCACCTCCAGAAATCTCTCGAACAAATACCTGTTGTCCAACGGCCCGGGCGAGGCTTCGGAGTGGTATTGAATTGATACGATGGGCAAGTCCCGGTGGCGGAGACCCTCTACCGTGCCATCGTTTAGGTTTATGTGGCTTACCTCAAGCCCCCCTTTCAAAGTATCGGCGTCTATGGCATAGCCATGATTCTGGGCGGTAATATAGACCCTGCCGGTAGCTAAATCCCGCACCGGGTGGTTACCGCCACGATGCCCAAACTTCAGCTTAAAGGTCTTAGCCCCTAAGGCTCTGCCGATAAGCTGATGTCCCAGGCATATGCCTATAATCGGTTTTTTGCCTATGAGCTTTCTTACCGTCTCCGTTATATCATCAAGAAGAGCAGGGTCGCCGGGACCGGGGGAAAGGACTATTCCATCGGGATTTAAGGCCAAGACATCTTTTGCTGAAGTAGTGCACGGGATGGCAGTTGCCTGGCAACCGAGTTGACTCAGGATACGCAGTATGTTGTATTTCAAGCCCAAATCGAGAACTACAATGTGAGATTGCTTCGTCGCTGATGCTCCTCGCAATGACAGGAAAGGCGGGCTCGTAGTAACAGGCATATTGGATTGCCATTCATAGGGCTTCTCAGTGCTGACCTGGTGAACGAAATCGGTAAAATCGTATTTGGGCAAATTCTTCAATTCCCTTAACGCTTCCTCAGCAGTCATCTCTGAAGTAATAATCCCCATCATAGTTCCCAGTGAACGTATATGGCGAGTTAAGGCACGGGTATCTATGCCGCTGATGCCCGGAATGCCATAAGCCAGCAGAAACTCGTGCAAAGTACGGGTGCTTTGCCAGTGGCTGGGCTGGGGGCAATATTCTCGAACGGCTAAGCCCCTCACCTGAATTTGCTTCGATTCAAAATCAGCTTCATTGATGCCATAGTTGCCAATTAAAGGATACGTAGGAACTAGAATTTGACCGGCAAACGAGGGGTCGGTGAGCATTTCCTGATAACCCGTCATGCTGGTGTCGAAAACCACCTCACCATAGGCATTATCCTCAGCACCGAAGGCATGCCCTTCGTAAACCGAGCCATCCTCAAGAACTAAAATCGCCTTCTTAGCCATGAGACTTCACCCTGAAAATTTTGCGAATTTTTAGGGAACCCGCTTGCTTCGCTTCGCTCGCAATGACAGAAGGAGGATGGCAATGACTTTTTAGTGAGTCATCCATATAAACTACCTCGCCATCGACTATGGTCGCCATCACCTTGCCTTTAAACTTGTAGCCATCAAAAGGAGTATTCTTCCCTTTAGAGGCAAATTTGCTGCTGTCCACCACCCATTCCCGGTCTGGGTCAAATATAGTGATATTAGCCGGAGAGCCTACCTTCAACATGCCTAATTCGCCGCCTTTGCCAACTATCCTTGCTGGCTCACAGGTTAGCTTGGAAATCAAGGTAACTAAACCTATCTCCCCTTTATGAACCAAGCTCATAAGGGCGCCAAAAGCGGTCTCAAACCCGCTAATGCCGAAGGCAGCCATTTCCAGGCTGCAATCCTTATCCGCCAGAGTATGCGGGGCATGGTCAGTGGCAATGGCATCGAGCACCCCTTTTTTTAATCCTTCTATCAAGCAAGTTATGTCATCCTCAGTGCGCAAAGGCGGGTTTACCTTGGCATTAGTATCATATTGAGATTGCTTCGCTTCGCTCGCAATGACATTGTTGCTTTCGCCCCAGTCCTGGCCCATTATCCTTTCCTCAGTCAATGTTAAATGGTGAGGAGTAACCTCAGCAGTTACCAAAATTCCTTCTTCCTTAGCACGACGTATAAGCTCAACAGAGCCACAAGTACTTACATGGGCAATATGAATCCTGGCATTAGCTAGCTTCGCCAGAGCCAAGTCACGGGCTACCATCATTTCCTCTGCACTCGCCGGAATTCCCCGAAGGCCCAACTTTGTAGACATCCAACCTTCATTTACTACACCACCGTTACTCAGCCTTCTATCCTCACAATGGTCAACAATCGGCAAGCCAAGGGCGCAGCTATACTCAAGAGCACGATGCATAACTTGTGAACTAACCACTGGAGCACCATCATCACTGAAAGCAACTACTCCAGCCTCAGCCAGTTCAGCCATATCACAAAGTTCTTCACCCTTCCTGTCCCTAGTGACACAGCCAATGGGAAAGACATGAACAACACCTTCTCTGCTAGCCTTCTGCTTCACCCACTCCACCATAGCTCGATTATCAATAGGTGGATTTGTGTTTGCCATGCAACAGACGGCAACAAAGCCACCCGCAGCGGCGGCCTTTGTCCCTGTAGCGATTGTCTCCTTCTCCTCAAATCCCGGCTCACGAAGATGGCAATGAAGGTCTATGAAGCCAGGACAAACGGCCCACCCCGTGGCATCGATTACCTCGTGTCCTAGTTGAATTGGTATCCCCTTCCCCAATTGTGTGATTTTGCCTTCATCAATAACCAAATCGGCAACCTCGTTCATACCCCGGCCAGGGTCAATTAAGTTCCCATTCTTAATCAGTATCATCTCGTTACCTTTGCTGCGCTTTTGCTGAAGGACGAAAGCCTCTCTCCTGTGCTTTCTCTTCGGAATCGAAAAAGACGCTGTTAGAGACTTTGATTTGCCTGGCCCGAATATCTTGACACGCATAATATATCCTGGATTTTAAATTGCCGACGTAGTTGGGCTGCTTTTCATAGTCGCAATACACACATCTGAGGGTTAAAGGCTTGTTACCACAAACAACGAATTCAGGAGCTATGTAGCGAGCTTCATGAACAGATACGCAGGCGGGATTTTCACACCTACTACCTAAATCGCTGCGGTAGATTTCAGGCTGAGTGACTACTTCAGGTAATGTTCTTTCTGCAGGAGCCTCCGCTTGCTGCACGCCAAGCAACAAAGCTATCAACGCCATCCTCACTGCTACCCCATGGGCTGCTTGTTCGAAATACATACTTCTCGGGTCAGCATCAATTTCGCGTGCTATCTCGTCAAGTCGAGGTAGCGGATGTAAAACAAGTGCCCGCTTGAGCTCTTTCCTTTTAAGAACATCCTTATCCACAACAGGGTAAGCTTTCCTGGTATCTCCCTTGGCATCAGAAAATCTCTCCTGTTGAAGCCTTGTCATGTAGAGAGCATCCACCCCTTTCAAGTCAACTTCAGCACGGAGGTCAGGTATCAACGCCAGGTCATGGGAGGTCCTTGGTGTAACATAAATGGCATCCAGGGTAGCACTCGCTTTGCCACTACCTCCCAAGGCTAAAGCCAACGAGGATAAATTACGACCTGTAGGTCTTCTAAGCACCCCGTTATATTCCGTGGTCAGTTTTCTAAGGACATACTCCGGTGGACCAAGACTGGGGCCAGAGTAAAACACGATAGTTGCTCCAAATCTAGCTAACATATATGCCAGGGAATGTGTTGTTCTTCCATGTTTCAAATCCCCGCAAAGCGCAATAGTCAATCCTTTAATCTTCCCCCTTGCTTTCTTAATGGTATAGATGTCGCATAAGGTCTGCGTGGGGTGCTCATGACTGCCATCCCCAGCATTTATTACGGGAACACCAGCATATTCAGCAGCCACTCTGGCAGCCCCTTCCCAGGGATGCCTGATAACAATTATATCGGCATATTTCCCAACCACTCTGGCCATATCAGCGATGCTCTCGCCTTTAGACAACGAAGTTGTCTTAGTATCCACAGCACCGATGACACTGCCACCGAGCCTTTGCATGGCAGCTTCAAAAGATAATCGAGTTCTCGTGCTGGGTTCGAAAAATAGACTTGCCAGAATTTTACCCTGGCATAAATCTAACTTGCTCCCTTTACTATCCTGCATCTTATCCGCCAAAGAAAGGATACCTTCTACCTCACCGTTAGATACATCATTTATGCTTACCAAACTTCTGCCTGCTAGACTCATCTAATCACCCCCTACCTATTTACCTTTTACTTCCCAAGCTAGTTTTATTCTTTATCAATGCTACTCACTTCTCAGTTGAATTTGTTATGGCTACCCCATCCTCACCATCTACCTCTTTAACATACACCTCGACTTTCTCCGCCCGCGAGGTTGGTATATTCTTGCCTACATAGTCAGCTCGGACAGGAAGCTCACGGTGACCGCGGTCAATAAGAACAGCCAGTTGTATAGAGCTAGGGCGGCCTAAATCGATAAGCGCATCCATAGCTGCCCGAATGCTTCTTCCGGTATAAAGGACATCGTCTACCAAGACCACTTGTTTATCAGTTACATCAACGGGAATATTGGTGTGCTTAGCCGGTTTTGACTCCAGGAAAGAAACGTCGTCTCGATAAGAGTTAATATCCAGAACACCAACAGGAACCCGGACACCTTCAAAACCCTGGATTATATCGGCTAATCGGTGTGCCAACGGCACTCCCCGAGTCCACATGCCCACGATAAGAAGATTTTCAGCGCCCTTATTCTTCTCTACAATCTCATGGGCAACGCGCACCAAAGCCCGCCCTACATCCTCCGAGGTCATGAGGAGCTTTCGCGGCATTAAAAAAGCCTCCTGCCACAGAACTGGCAAGAGGCTTCATTAGATTTTGCTAACCTTTGTGTTATCAAATCTCCCCTTACCAGCCTCTCCGGACTGATTTAAAGGTTTATATGATTTTACCAAATTTATGCTAATGATGCAATAAATTACGCCCCAAAAAAATAAATTGTATTTTCGCTAAATCAGATGTTAATATCGTCAGATAAGAAATATACCAATGGATTTCCCCTTAATTCCTTCGGGCACAGTTACTTCGGTGCCAGGATTTCTCGCTGGTGCAATCCATGCTGGAATAAAGGAAAAAGACGAACCCGACCTCGCCATCCTTTATTCCAGGATGCCCTGTGTTGCTGCTGGCGTTTTCACCACCAACCTGATTAAATCAGCGCCGGTCACCCTATCCCAAAGACACCTAACACAAAGAACGGCAAGGGCAATCGTGGTAAATTCAGGCTGTGCCAACGCTTGCCTTGGAGAACAAGGAGCAAAGGATGCTGCAGAAATGGCAAGACTAACTGCAGAAAAGTTAGGCATACCTTCCGAGGAAGTGTTTGTAGCCAGCACAGGCGTGATTGGAAAACCACTGCCTATGAGCCAGCTCAGAAATGGGTTCCCGAAAGTAAAGCTCCGTCAAGATGGCGGTCATGAGCTAGCCAGAGCAATGATGACCACAGATACTATGCCCAAGGAAATAGCGATAAAAGTTGAGACAAAAGAAGGTAAGTTTACCCTCGCCGGGGTAGCTAAAGGCGCAGGCATGATACATCCTGAATTAGCCACCTTGCTTTGCTTCATAACCACCGATGCCGCGATGGATGCTGATTTCTTGCAACAATCATTAAAGAAAGCGGTTGATGTTTCCTTTAACATGCTCAGCATTGACGGCGAAACCAGCCCTAGCGACTGTATATTTTTGTTAGCTAATGGGCTGGCAAGAAATACCGAAATTAGCTTCAATAACGGCGAGGCTTTTCAAAGCGCTCTAGGTGAAGTTTGCACTTATTTGGCTAAATCAATAGCTCAAGATGGTGAAGGAGCAACCAAGCTCATTGAGGTTACTGTGGAAGGAGCGGTAAATCAAACCGATGCGCGCCAGGCAGCCCGGACCATTGTTAGCGCTCCCCTGGTGAAAACAGCGATACACGGCGGTGACCCTAATTGGGGACGTATTGCTGCTGCCGTGGGGCGAAGCGGAGCAAAGGTGACGGAAGGCAAACTGGACATCTATCTGAACGATATATGTGTTATGAAGCAAGGTCGCCCAATACCATTTGACCAAGATGAGTTGCGTACATCTTTGACAACAGCTAACAAAGTGCCTATCAAGGTATATCTTAACCTAGGTGACGGCAGAGCCACTGCCTGGGGCTGTGACCTATCTGAAGAATATGTTAGGATAAATAGCGAATATATAACGTAACACCAGGTTACCTCGACGTATGAAACCACTGGTAGTTAAAATAGGCGGTAGCACTTTAGGCAACCGGGATACTGTCCTGAAGGACTTAGCAGCACTCCAAAAGCAAGGGGTGCCCTTAGTGGTGGTTCACGGTGGTGCTCAAGAGGTTTCCCATTGGCTTGCCAGGCTTGGCATTCCCACGAGCTTCATAAATGGGCTGAGAGTTACCGATGCTGAGACCTTAAAGGTAGTTGCCGCAATACTTGGCGGCCTGGTTAATAAAGAGCTGGTGGTCGGCATTCAAGCCTTAAACGGAAAAGCAATAGGCATAAGCGGAAGTGATGGCAATTTGCTCCGGGCAAAGCTCAAAAACTCCGAGCTGGGCTACACTGGTGAAATTATAGCCACTGACCCTACCCCATTGAACATACTGCTACAATCAGGATATATGCCCGTGGTAGCACCAATAAGCTCTGGGGAAGTCAACGGGAAGTTAACATTGCTCAATGTCAATGGCGATACCGCTGCTGGAGAAATAGCTGCCGCATTAGCAGCACAGAAACTCATCTTCCTTACCGATGTTGATGGCGTCTACGACAGCTCCGGAAAGATAATTCCCAGACTTAATATTGATGAGGCAAACAAAATGCTCGCCCGTAGCACAGCCTCCGGGGGGATGTCTCCCAAGATAGAAGCGAGCCTGAAGGCTCTTTCATCAACACCCCTGGTGCGCATCATCAATGGCAAAATACCCCGCGCTTTACTCAACGAGATGGAGAACGGGATTGGAGGAACAAGCATTGTCCCAAAGTAACGACTGGCAAAAGCTGGCGGACAGGTTATTTCTAAACACCATAACCAGATTCCCCGTGACTTTAGTTCGTGGGGAAGGAGCCCGAGTATGGGATGACCAGGGCAAACAATATCTTGATTTCGTCGGTGGCTGGGCCGTTAATAGTCTGGGACACTGCCATCCCGCTTTAGTAAACGCTCTGGAAGAACAGGCTAAAACGCTTATCCAAACATCCAACCAGTTTTATACTGTCCCGGCGATAAAGCTAGCCCGGCTTTTAGCAGAAAATAGCTGCCTTGATAGAGTCTTTTTCTGCAACAGCGGCGCTGAGGCTAATGAAGGTGCGGTGAAGCTAGCTAGAAAATACGGCAAAATTCATCTCAAAGGTGCTTATGAAATTATCACGACCTATGGTTCCTTTCACGGCAGAACACTGGCTATGACTGCAGCTACAGGGCAACGTAAATTTCAGGACCCGTACACCCCTTTGCCTGACGGCTTCATAAACGTGGAGTATAACGACCTTGAAGCGATAAAGAGAGCCACAAATGAGAGAACCTGCGGGGTAATGCTGGAGCCAATTCAGGGCGAAGGTGGAGTCAATGTGCCAGATGATGACTATCTTAAAAAGGTGGAGGATTGGTGTCACCAGAAAGGAATCATGTTCATTTTAGACGAAGTTCAAACTGGAATTGGACGCACAGGAACCCTCTTTGCCTATGAGCAATATAATGTCGAACCGGATATAATGACCTTAGCCAAGGGACTAGGAAGTGGCGTGCCAATTGGTGCCTTTTTAGCTAAAGAAAAAGCCTCGGTTTTCACTCCAGGTGAGCATGGCACCACCTTCGGCGGCAATCCATTGGTTTGCGCCGCCGCCTATGCTACCCTGAAATATATCATTGATAACGACATACCTGAAAAGGTTAACTGGGTAGGAAAGTATTTTATGACCGAATTAGAAACCCTGAAGCAGCAGTTTGATTTTATTACCGAAGTAAGGGGCAAAGGACTCTTGATAGCTATGGAATTTGACCGCGAGATTGCTCAGGATGTGACTATGTCCTGCCTTAATAAAGGCTTGCTAATTAATAAACTAAAGCCAAATGCTATCCGGTTTATGCCTCCTCTTATCATCACTGAAAAGGAGGTAGATGAAGCAGTCAATATTTTGAGAAATATTTTCAATGAGAAAGGAAGGAAATGGACAAAGTAGTATTAGCTTACAGCGGTGGCCTGGATACCTCAGTAGCTATAAAATGGATTAAAGACAAATATAGTATGGATGTCATCACTCTCACCGTAGATATAGGCAATGTGGCTGACCTCGAAGCTATCAGGCAGAAAGCACTTAAACTGGGGGCGATAAAGGCATTTGTAATCGATGCCAGAGAACCCTTCGTTAATTCCTTTGTCTTTCCTGCCCTTAAAGCCAATGCTATTTACGAAGGTCAATATCCTCTAGCCACGGCTCTTGGTCGTCCCCTTATTGCTCAATTACTGGTCGAGACAGCCAAAAAGGAAAACGCCCTAGCAGTGGCTCACGGATGCACCGGCAAAGGTAACGACCAGGTTAGATTTGATGTGAGCGTGGCCGCCCTTGCTCCCAAACTCAGGATAATTGCTCCAGCCAGAGAGTGGAACATGACCCGAGAGCAAACAATTAAATATGCCCAAAGTCATAATATTTCCATCCCTATCACTGTAGCCAGCCCCTATTCCATCGATGAGAACTTATGGGGCAGGAGCATCGAGTGCGGCGTTCTGGAAGACCCCTGGACTGAACCCCCTGACGATGTTTTCATCTGGACGAAGTCGCCCAATGAGGCACCGGACAAAGCTGATTACATCACCATAGGCTTCGACGAAGGAATACCAATAAGCATTGATGGGCAGCGACTGAGTGGCGTAGCACTTACCCAACAAGTCCATGAGATAGCCAGTAGACACGGCGTGGGCAGGATTGACCATGTGGAAAACAGATTGGTAGGCATAAAGTCAAGGGAGATTTATGAAGCGCCGGCAGCCACCGTGCTGACCAAAGCTCATCAGGCACTGGAAGCAATAACCCTGTCCAAAGACCAGCTTCGTTTCAATAATATTGTGGCTAGCCAATATGCCGACCTTATTTATAATGGGTTATGGTTCTCAGGACTCCGCCAGGATTTAGCCTGTTATGTGGATAGTTCCCAAAAATATGTTACTGGTGAAGTAAAGGTTAAACTTTATAAGGGCAATTGCCACATAGCGGGCAGAAAATCGCCTTACTCCCTCTACGATTATAGCCTGGCTACCTATGATAAAGGCGATGCCTTTGACCAGAGTGCCTCTCCTGGCTTCATCCATATTTGGGGGCTGCCAGTGAGAACTCAATCCCAAATCCAACCACGGGCACAACGAAGATAAATGTTACAAGGTAAAAACAAGCTAACAATAAATTACACTGCCTCTATTCCTTTTGACCAGCGGTTATATCGCCAGGACATCAAAGGCAGCATCGCCCATGCCAAGATGCTGGCAAAGCAAGGAATAATAACTGAGAGCGACGCTAAAGCGATAATCAAGGGGCTTAATTCTATTCGAAAGGAAATCGAACAAGGAAAGTTTCAATTCAAGACTGAGCTTGAAGATATACACATGAATATCGAAGCCAGGCTATTCGAGAAGATAGGTGATGTAGCCGGTAAGCTTCACACCGCCCGCTCCCGAAATGACCAGGTGACTTTAGATATGCGACTCTTCCTTAAAGAGGAGATTCTAAAAACTATAGACACCATAAAAGCCCTGCAATCCTCCCTTGTGGAACTGGCTGAAGTAAACAAAGAAGTCATCATGCCTGGCTATACCCATCTGCAGCAAGCCCAGCCAGTCCTTCTGGCTCACCATCTGCTGGCTTACTTTGAAATGTTTCAGCGAGATAAAGAAAGATTCTCTGATTGTCTGAAACGCACTGATGTCTTACCTTTAGGCAGCGGAGCTCTAGCTGGAGTGGCTTACCCTGTAGACCGTCAATTTCTGGCTCAAGAACTGGGATTCAGCGAGATAAGCAATAACAGCATCGACGCCGTTTCCGACAGAGATTTTGTGGTGGAATTCCAGGCAGCAGCTACCTTGACCATGATGCATATTTCCCGACTGGCCGAGGAGATTGTTCTATGGTCGTCTAGTGAGTTTGGCTTCATAGAGATTGGCAAAGACTTCACCACAGGCTCAAGCATTATGCCTCAAAAGAAGAATCCTGATGTCGCTGAGCTAGCCAGGGGCAAGACAGGACGGATATATGGAAATCTAATGTCCATCATCACCACTATGAAAGGTTTGCCATTAGCCTATAACCGAGATATGCAAGAGGATAAACAGGGACTTTTTGATACCTTAGATACTTTGCATTCCACTTTAGAAGTATTTGCTGAAATGCTGAAGACAATCAAAGTCAATACCAGGCGTGTCCGTGAGGCTATTAAAGATTACATTCTAGCTACCGATTTAGCCGACTATCTGGTGAAGAAAGGCATGCCATTCCGGGAGGCATATAGTGTGGTGGCTAAACTCAGTGAATATGCCATTAATGCCGAAAAAAGCTTTCATGAGCTTAGCTTAAGCGAATATCGCAATTTCAGTCCCCTATTTGCTAAAGACGTGTATAATATTACTTTAGAATCCTCCATAATCTCACGAGACATTCCCGGTGGAACTGCCCCAAATCAGGTAGAAGTAGCACTGAAAAAAGCAAGAAAATTATCGCGTATAGAGAGTTCACAAGAGAAAAAACGTGAAAAGTAGAAAGGTTAAATTAGCGCTATCAATTCTTAGTGCTGATTTTGCTCGGCTTGGCGAGCAAGTTGCCGAGGCTACCAGAGCAGGCGCTGATTATATTCACATCGACGTTATGGATGGTCATTTTGTGCCTAACATCTCCATTGGTATTCCCGTAATAGCTTCCCTTCGCTCCTGGACCAACCTACCGTTAGATGTCCACCTTATGATACAACACCCTGAACGCTGTATTTCCCAATTTGCTAAATCCGGCGCTGATATAATCACCATCCATGTCGAAGCTTGTTCATCTCTTCACCGGTTGATTCACTCAATAAAGGAATTAAACGTAAAAGCTGGAGTAGCGTTAAATCCCGCTACCACATTAACTTCTGTAGAGGAAATTATCCCCTATGTTGATTTGATTCTGATTATGAGTGTTGAACCTGGCTATGGAGGGCAGAGTTTCATCCCATCATCGCTGGACAAGATATCGAGGTTACGCAAAATGCTGGATAACAAAAAGAGCAACGCTGAACTCGAGGTTGACGGCGGCATCACCATTGATAATGCAACGAGCATAGTCCAAGCTGGAGCTGATGTCCTGGCAATTGGAAGCAGTATATTTAACGCCAAAAAGGGAATAAGCCAGGCAATGCAAATGTTTAGAAAGGCGGTAAGTTAGCGTGCTTCCTTATACTGGGTGCGCAAGCAACGGGTGCAGATATTTACTTTTCCCCTTTTGCCATTTATTATAATAGTAGCGCTATGGACATTAGGCAGCCAGCGTCGCTTGGTATGCCGCTTGGAATGGCTTACACTATTACCAGAATGAGCTCTTTTCCCACAAATATCACATTTCATAAGATACTCTCCACCTTTCCATCTTACATTGTATAATGATGTTATCATAATACTTATGTGGTAAGCAAAGGAAAGAAATGGAAAGAAATTCAGTTACAGGGCAACGATTCAAAGAGATGTTTGATGCCGGAACTGCCTGGTTGGAAAAGTGTGTTCCTGAAATCAACGCCATAAACGTCTTTCCTGTCCCTGACGGAGATACCGGGACCAACATGCTGCTTACCATGCATTCTGCCATGGAGGCGGTACATCAAAACCATGATGACGATGTTTCAGCGATAGCCGAAACCATTGCTCAGGGTGCACTGATGGGAGCTCGAGGCAACTCAGGCGTGATACTGTCCCAATTCTGGAAAGGCTTCGCCAAAGGATTAGATGGTAACAAGCAACTTAGCACTAAAGCTTTAGCCAGGGCGCTATCGGAAGCATCGCAAGCTGCCTATGAAGGGCTTGTCAATCCAGTGGAAGGCACCATGTTAACGGTGCTTCATGATTCAGCCAATGCTGCTGAAGCTGCTGCAAAAGCCAATCCCAGAAACCTAATCAAAACGCTTGATACTGCCGTGGAGGCAGCCAGAGGCTCGGTAGCCAACACACCTAACCTGCTGCCTGTGTTACGGGAGGCAGGTGTGGTGGATGCCGGTGGTCAGGGTTTGTATGTTATCCTCGAGGGCGCACTACTCTACCTTAAAGGCGAAACCGATGCGCTAAAGCAGCGAAAACCGCAGTTAATTCCCACAAGCGCACCATTAGCCTTGGGGATAACTCAGATGCCCGCCGAGGTAGAGGTTCCCTACGGTTATTGCATCAATTTCCTATTGGAAGGGCAAAATCTTAACCTGAAAAAGATCAAGGAAAACTTGAAAAAGAAGGGACAGTCCCTGGTAATCACCGGCAATAACTCTAAAATTAAAGTCCACCTCCATAGCTTCAAACCTGGCGAGATAATTGACTACGCCACAAAGCAAGGAGTATTGCACCAAATAAAAATTGATAACATGGATGACCAATATGCCGAGTTCATCAAAATGCAGCGAAAAAGATTGCCCCCGCTAGATACCGCTATAGTAGCAATTGCTCCTGGTGAAGGTCTTTTCAAAGTATTCAAAAGCCTGGGAGCCACTATCATCATCCCTGGCGGACAAACTATGAATCCAAGCGTCCGTGAGCTGCTGGAAGCAGTGAATTCAGCACCATCAAATAATGTTGTATTACTACCCAATAATAAGAACATCATCGTCGCCGCCTCCCAGGTTCAATCACTAACCTCAAAGAATGTTAAGGTGGTACCCACCAAAACCATACCTCAAGGCATCTCTGCTCTGCTCTCCTTTAACTACGATATGAATCTGGAGAAGAATGCTTCCACTATGGAAGAAGCGATGAAAATGGTGAAATCCATAGAAATCACTAAATCAGTTCGGAAAAGTCAAATCAATGGTATGAACATAAAGAAGGGAGAATTTATTGCTATTTTAGATGACAAAGAGCTGCTAGCCAGTGGTAAAAAGGTTAAAGATGTCATTACCAATGCTCTTGACAAAGCAGAGGTTAAAAATGCTGAACTGGTAAGTATTTACTACGGCGCTGAAACTAAACCTGATGAAGCTGAGAAAATAGCCAGCGAAATTCAAGATGAATTTTCAGTTGAAGTTGAAACAGTTCAAGGCGGACAACCCTACTATAACTATATAATTTCGCTGGAATAAAAATTTTGAAGTATGCCATGGTTATCGAGGAGGACGCATCGGCAAGGCACAAGCTTTCCTGGGTGATTTACTCAAGGTAAATCCTATTCTGGCAATAAAGAATGGAGACACCTTTCCTATTGCCCGAGTTCGTAGTCGAGCACGAGCTATGGATTTTCTAGTAAATTTCGCTAAAAGCTTCAAAAAGGTAGAGACTTTGGCTATTGAAGACGCTGCTACCCCAAACGAGATGGAAATACTGGGCCAGCGTCTCCAGGGACTGGTGCTCCAAGAACGTTTCTATCGCTCCAAGGTAAGCCCGGTAGTTGGCACACATGTTGATCCCCATGTCTTGAGTGTCTATGTCCTAGAAGGAGAATAAGGTTTGGGACAGCCCCTCAAAGAAACGAGCATAAACTCACTCCGAAGAGTCCTGGAATTAGAATGTAACAAGGGATATTCCGATAAAGCGGTAATCGGAGGATTGGATAAATTCCTCCGAAACCAAGAAGGCAAAGTCTTACAGGGCATAGATAACCGAGAACTTTTAATGAGCTTTAATAATCTGGGGTTAGCTAAATCCAATTACAGTTCCTGGGATGTAAACAAACGTGAACAGTGGATAGCAACTATACTGGAATGGATAAGCGAAGTAGAAGAAGCAAGGGAGAAAAAAAAGTTAACCACACCAGCACTGGGTAGACCCCCCACAGTTGGTAAAACACACCAAATCGAGAAAGCATCTCCCGGACTAGATTCACCAATAACCTTAATCAGAGGTATCACACCTAACACAGCCACTAAATTTGCCAAGCTTGGCGTAAAAACCCTGTACGATTTACTTTACTTCCTCCCTCGTCGTTACATCGATTACAGCCAGAGAAAAGCCATCGCTGAACTCGAAGAAGGTAAAGAACAAACCATTATAGCAACGATATGGCAATCCAAAGTGGTCACTCTGGGTAATCGCCAGGGCACAGAGGCAATTGTCGGCGATGAAACGGGTAATATCCGGGTAGTGTGGTTTAATCAACCTTATCTGGCAAAGAACTTTCGTACCAATGCCAGGATAGCAATTAGCGGGATAGTTAGCTCATTTAAGGGACAACGGGTTTTTGAGTCTCCAGAATGGGAACTCATCCAGACCAAGGAACTAATCCATACCGCTCGATTAGTCCCCATTTACCCGTTAACTTCCGGTTTATATCCTCGCCAGGTAAGGAAATGGACAAAGGAGGCTGTAGATAGTTGGGCATGGCAGCTTGTTGAGTTCCTACCCTCAGAAATAAAGAAACGATGTCAACTTCTAGATTTGTCTCAAGCAATTACCCAGGCTCATTACCCTGACAATCACCGAGTAGCAGAGGAAGCAAGAAAACGTTTAGCCTTTGATGAATTGTTTCTACTTCAATTGGGTCTACTGGCGAGAAAGCAAAATTGGCAGGAAGGTCAGCCCGGCAATGCTTTTAATATCAATCGAGAGTTACTTCAAAGATTTCTAAGCTATTTACCATTTACTTTAACTCAGGCCCAACAGCGAGTGCTCAGCGAGGTCTTGCTTGACCTCAAACAACCAAAAGCTATGTCGCGGCTTCTCCAAGGAGAAGTAGGCAGTGGCAAAACGGTAATTGCTACTCTAGCGCTACTAATTGCCTGCGATAATGGATACCAAGGGGCACTCATGGCCCCTACCGAAGTCCTCGCTGAGCAACATTTCGACAACATTTGTAACTATTTAGCCAAAGCTAGCCTGCAATCCCAGCCGTCATTGCAAGCTGAGCACAGCAATGTTCGCAGTTATGGTGGTATTCTTTCGCAACCAATCACCATTGCCTTGCTTATCGGCAGCCTTAGCGAAAGTGAAAAGGAAGAGCTACATAAAAAAATCAGACAGCACAAAATTGACATTGTCATCGGCACTCACGCTCTCATCCAAGAAGAGGTAGAATTCCCCAAGCTGGGACTAGCAGTGATAGATGAACAACAACGCTTCGGCGTTTTGCAACGCTCAGCATTGCGGCAAAAAGGATTCAACCCACACATGCTAGTTATGACCGCTACACCCATCCCGAGAACCATGGCATTGACTATCTATGGAGACCTTGACCTTTCCATTATTGACGAGTTGCCTCCGGGACGGGCAATCGCTAAAACAAAATGGCTTGAACCACAATACAGAGGAAAGGCTTATTCCTTCATCCACCGCCAAATAAATAAAGGAAAACAAGCTTTTATCATTTACCCCTTGATTGAAGAATCGGAAGTAGTGGAAGCAAAAGCAGCTACCACAGGATATGAGTGGCTGAGCAAGGAGGTTTTTCCGAGCTTCAAACTGGGGCTGTTGCATGGGCGAATGCCTGTTGCCGAGAAAGAACAAGTGATGCGACGCTTCCGCAATAGAGAACTTGATATCCTGGTATCAACCTCAGTGGTTGAAGTTGGCATTGATGTGCCCAATGCTAACGTCATATTAATAGAAGGTGCCGACCGATTCGGACTGTCCCAGCTTCACCAATTTCGGGGGAGAGTAGGTCGTGATAAAGAACAAGGCTACTGTCTGCTCATCCCTGAAAGAAGCTCACCTGAAGCAAAAGAGCGCCTTGAGTTAATGGAAAAAATTCAAGATGGCTTCAAACTAGCCGAGGAAGACCTGAAGCTGCGAGGGCCAGGAGAATTCTTTGGCACACAACAAAGTGGCTTGCCTGAACTCAAAATAGCTAGTATAACAAACATGCAACTTCTGGAGACGGCGCGGCAGGAAGCAACCTCCTTGTTCAAAAATAATCCCGATGCAGTGAAAGATAAAGACTCTCCCCTTGGTGAGAAATTAAGCCGAGTATGGCAAGGAAATATTGAATGGAGCTAATATGTTTAAACAAAAGATAGCCGATTGTCTACGAGAAGCAGTAGCCAAAGCCCAACAGGAAGGTAGTCTTGCTCCGGGAACACTACCTGAGATACCTATAGAGCATCCTCAAAACCCTTCCCATGGGGATTTTGCTTCAAACCTTCCCTTAAAGCTAGCTCGGACAACCAGGATGCCCCCTTTAGTCATTGCTGAGAAAATATTGGAGAAAATGTCACTCCCTTCCGAGATTGACCATGCCACTATAGCCCCGCCAGGATTCATTAACTTTACCTTGCAGAATGAATGGCTTACCAAGCAAGTAGAAGCTATACTCGCTGCCGCCGACTCATACGGAATTCTCACCTTAGGCACAGGTAAAAACATCCAAATCGAGTTCGTCAGCGTCAATCCCACAGGACCTCTTCATGTAGGTCATGGGCGCGGTGCTGTTCTAGGCAGCACCTTAGCTAATGTCCTTTCTACCGCTGGTTATCTTGTGGAAAAGGAGTATTACTTAAACGACATTGGCAATCAGATAGAACTCTTCAGTCATTCACTCTATGTTCGTTATCTGCAATACTTCGGTAAAAAGATTGATATGCCTCCTGATGGCTATTATGGCAATTACATGATTGACATGGCAAAGGAAATCGCCGAAGAACATGGAGATAAGTTTCTCAATATGCCCCAGAAAGAAGCAATCAAGGCGATCACCAAAATCGGGCTTAACAAGATAATAAATAACATCAAAGGGGACCTTCATTTATTAAACGTGGAGTTCGATGAGTGGTTTAGCGAAAAAAGCCTCTACGAGGGTGAGCAATACAACAAAGCCATGGCATTACTGGAAAGTGGAAACTATGTGGCTAAAAAGGAAAATGCCGTTTGGTTTGAATCAAGCCTACTAGGCGAAGATAAAGATAATGTGCTAGTCAGAAGTAACGGCTCGCCCACTTATTTTGCCTCCGATATCGCCTATCATTACAACAAGTTCATGGAGCGGAATTTTGACACCGTGATTGACATCTGGGGAGCTGACCATCAGGGACATGTCCCCCGGATGAAAGCAGTAATTAAAGCCATCGGGCAAGACCCGGAGCGACTCAAGGTGATAATATGTCAGCTGGTTACCCTTCATCGCGGAAAAGAAATGCTCAAGATATCCAAGCGAAGTGGTGACCTCATCACCCTGCGTGAGGTGATCGACGAAGTAGGAACAGATGCTTGCCGCTTCTTTTTCTTATCCCGTTCCGCCGATAGCCAAATGGACTTCGACCTGGAGTTAGCTAAAAAACAGTCAGCAGATAATCCTGTTTACTATGTCCAATATGCTCATGCTCGAATTGCCAGCATCCTCCAGCTCGCTCGGGAACGAGAGATAGACTACAGCCAGGGAGATGTCTCCCTGCTCTCCAGTGAGCCAGAGCTGACCTTGATTCGCCATTTAATAATGCTCCCCGAGATAGTAGAAAGAGTAGCTATCAACCTTGAGCCCCATCACCTACCCTATTACGCTCAAGCACTGGCTACCGTGTTCCACAGCTTCTATAAGCAGTGCCGGGTTGTCTCCCAGGATGAGGCATTGACCAAAGCCCGGCTTAAGCTGGTCCGGGCAACTCAAATCGTCCTGGCTAAGGTGCTCTACCTTATGGGTATGACCACCCCTGAAAGAATGTAACCAGCTGAACCATCCCTACCATACGGATAGCAATCCAGTCAAAAGTCCCCTCTCCATTGACAGGAGAGAGCTAGGGTGAGGGTGAAAGAGGTCATTGCGAGCGGAGCGAAGAATCTCAGGAAAACTAAAGCCCCTCCTTTTTATACTGCTTAGCTAATTCAATGTAAGCTATTGACCCCAATTGTGTCCATAATAACTGTTCCTGCGAAACTTCTTTTTTTACCTTGCCAGGTACGCCGGCAACAAAAGACCTATCGGGAATCTTCGCCCCCTGCCCCACCAATGCGCCCGCAGCAATGATACAAAAATCACCAATCTCAGCATCATGAAGTATGGTGGCATTCATTCCAATGAGGACATTATTCCCTATTTTACGAGCATGGTTAATGGCACCATGTCCGATAACTACGTTTTCTCCAATCACAATATCCTCAAACCCATCAAGCGACCCTGAGTGTATAACACAATTATCTTCCACAATAGTATTATCGCCGATTGTTATCTTACCAAGGTCAGCTCTAATCACTGCCCCAGGCATCACCACACAATTTTCGCCAATCTCCACATCGCCAATAATATAAGCTGTCTTGCTGATAAAAGCCGAGCCGGCTATCCTTGGGGTCTTACCGTTAAAGCTCTTGACCATAATACCTCTTAATTAAATTGTTGATTATAGCAGCTAACACACAATAATAAATATGACCTAGCAAAAACAAGATTTTATGCCCACAACATTGAGCCACTTATCTTGCAAGTTTGCATTGGCAATTATGTTATGCTAGATTTGTTGCCTAAGATGACCCAGATAGAATTAGCTAAACAAGGTATTGTTTCACCTCAGGTAAAGCATGTGGCTGAGAAAGAGGGGGTGGAGACGGATTTTATACTGCAAGGTCTGGTTAGTGGCACCATTGTGATACCAGCCAGCCCCAACCACGCCAATTTGGTTCCCTGTGGCATAGGCAAAGGGCTGAGGACAAAGATTAATGTCAATATCGGCACATCGCCAGACTTTTATGACCTAGACATGGAGTTGAAAAAACTGCAAATTGCCATTGATTTTGGCAGCGATACAGTTATGGACCTCAGCACTGGCGGAGATATTTCAACTATCAGACAAGCTATCATCAATGCCAGCATCCTGCCACTGGGGACTGTGCCCATCTATCAAGCAGGAATTGAAGCCATTGAGAAACACGGTGCCATCGTAAATATGAGCGTGGACGGGATTTTCGATGTTATTGAACAGCAAGCCAAAGACGGCGTTGATTTCATGACTGTTCATTGTGGAGTGACTCAAGCAACAATTGCACGGCTGAAAAACCAGGGCAGGATGACCGATATAGTCTCCCGGGGAGGCGCATTCCTTACTGGGTGGATGTTGCACAACGAAAAGGAAAATCCGTTATACCAATATTACGACCGGTTATTAGAGCTAGCCCATGAATATGATTTCGCCTTAAGTTTGGGCGATGGTTTACGCCCTGGATGCCTAGCTGACGCAACTGACAGAGCTCAAGTTGAAGAGCTGATTACAATCGGCGAGTTAGTGAAACGTGCCAGGGAAGCTGATGTCCAAGCCATAGTGGAAGGTCCCGGGCATTTGCCGTTAGACCAGGTGACCACCAATGTTCAACTGGAAAAAAGCCTTTGCCATGGAGCGCCATTCTATGTCCTTGGGCCTTTGGTTACCGATATAGGCGCTGGCTACGACCATATTGTCGGTGCTATTGGAGGCGCTATTGCTGCCGCTGCAGGAACGGATTTCCTGTGCTACGTCACCCCAACAGAGCACCTTGGACTACCCGGAGTAGAGGATGTAAAAGAAGGAGTAATTGCCTCCCGCATAGCCGCTCATGCTGGTGACATTGTCAAAGGCGTAAAGGGAGCTAAGGAGCTGGATGACCAGATGTCACAGGCTCGTAAAAATTTTGATTGGGAAACTCAAATCAAATTATCCTTAGACCCAGAACACTCGAAACAAATTCATGAACGCTTCGCCACCAGTGGACGAACCTGCAGCATGTGTGGCAAATATTGCGCTATAGCTCTGATAGAGAAATATTTGAACCGCCGTCTGCCAGTCAATGAATAGCAGGAACCGGAGAATAAAAGCAGTAAGCTGCTCATGCTGTCCTTTCAAGCTAGGAAAAATACTATTAAAGGAGGCTTAATGTGCACCTGATTATTGATGGCTATTCTAATAGCAAAGAAATCCTTCAAGATGAGCAATTTATCACCAACTGGCTAGAGAATTATCCATCAAAAATTGGCATGACTAAAATTTCACCTCCCTATGTGGTTAGATATGTAGGACCGGATTGGGGGATATCGGGATTTATCTTCATCGCCGAGAGCCATATCGCCATTCATACCTTCGTCGAACAAAGTTATGTCAACATAGATGTTTTTTCATGCAAGGACTTCGACGCTGAAAAGGCAATAAGGGATTTTCAAGATAAATTCCAATTAGTCAAGTCAAGAACCTGCCTGATTGATAGAGAGTGGTCGGGAATGGAACCCACCGCCGCAGTCACCCCTGCCTTCGCTTACCATGAAAGATAACAGGCAGTTATTCCTGCCCCTCAGGGTCTTTGCCAGCTTAAGACCACCCTACTCTGAGCTAAAATCAGCCAAAGTAGTTATTTTGCCCGTTCCCTATGACAGCACCACCACATGGAGAAGCGGAACTCGCTATGGCCCACAGAGCATAATTGACGCCTCTCAATACCTGGAGCTTTATGACCTTGAACTTGACCGTGAGATATACAAAGTTGGCATCCATACCCTGCCTGAGGTAGAGCCAATGATGAACAGCCCTGAAGAAATGGTCACTAGGGTTTATCTAATAACTAAGGAATTAGTTAAGAAGGGGAAATTCGTGGTAGGGCTAGGTGGGGAACACTCGCTCACCCTGGGAACAGTTAGAGCTTTTAAGGAGGCATTCCCAAAGCTCTCTGTGCTACAGCTAGATGCTCATGCTGACCTCCGTGATGAATATTTGGGCACCAGATATAGCCACGCTTGTGTCATGCGCCGTATCCATGAAATCTGCCCTATTGCTCAAGTTGGAATTCGCAGCCTTAGCCAGGAGGAAAAGCAATTCATAACTCAGAACAAGCTGAGTGTTTTTTACATGCCCGCGTTAGCAGAAGACAAAAACTTCGAAAAGGAGATGTTATCTTCACTTAGTGACGATGTTTATGTAACCATTGATGTAGATGCCTTTGACCCTTCAATCATGCCTGCGGTAGGCACGCCTGAGCCTGGTGGCCTACAGTGGCAACAAGTATTAAGGATAATTAAGCTAGCAGCAACCCACAAGCACATAGTTGGCTTTGACTTGATGGAGTTTTGCCCTGAAGGAAACTCACATTCCTGCGCCTTTTCATTGGCTAAACTAGCCTATAAGTTTATTGGCTACATCACGCCGCCAGTGTAAGACTTCTTATTGTCACTGCAAGCAAAGCATGACAATCTCATATCCCTCATAGATTACTTCGTCGCTACCGCTCTTCGCAATGACACAAGAGAGGATGTCATTGCGAGCCCCTTTTCCACCGTCATTGCGATCAAAGCGAAGCAATCCAGAGAAGATTCTTCCTATCGATTGACATATCCTTCTTCCTATCTTATTATTACTCCGTTAATGGAAGATACTCCGAGGCAGGATGCTACACTCATTGAGGTAGCTAACAGCTTTCTAGCCAATTTACCCTCTGAAGAGAAACAAAACGCACAAACAGAAGTCTATAATATTGTGCGATGGCTCGGTGTGAGCAGGAAAGCAAGCAGCATTACCCCGCTTGATATAGATGGCTCCGCTGAGCGGATTACCCCTTCAGCCGCTGAGGTAATTAGACCCCTCCTTAGCTATATCCACAAAAAGGGCTTCACCAAGGTAAATTTAGCCAGCCATGTTAGGGTTAAAAAAACACCATCAAAAACAGCCACAACGACTCAACAAATTTCTAAAATCCAATCTGCTTTGAGCAGAGAAGGCTACGTTAAAATGAAAGCAGAGTTAACTGCCCTGAAAAGTCAGCGCTCAGAAGTCACTAAGGAGATACGTCAGGCAGCAGCCGACAAGGACTTCAGCGAAAATGCTCCATTGCAAGCAGCACGAGAACGTAAATCGCACCTGGAAGGCAGAATAAAGGAACTAGAGCTAATCTTAAATTCGGCAAAAGTCATAACTGAAGTCGAAAGTACTTTACAGATAAAAATTGGGAATACAGTGAATCTCCGTGATTTATCCTCAGGCAGAGAGCTTCATTATACTCTAGCTGACCCGGAAGAGGCAAATCCAACCAAGGGTATAATCTCCATCGCCTCACCCATCGGCAAAGCTTTGTTAAATAAACAAAAAGGGCAAACTATCAGCATTACTGCTCCCGCTGGTACCTTCGCCTATCTTATCGAAGATATCCAGTAAATCCAGAAGAAATTCAGCCTAACAAGCAAACAAAAGGGCACTATTCCAGTGGAGTTAACGTTAGCAGCTTCTTTGCAATCTCTGGATATTTGGCGATAAACAACAGCTCATCTTCAACAAGGGGTCGTTGAGCTTCAACATTAGCATACCTCACCAGCTCCAGAATCTTCTCAGCTTCCTCACTATCGTCAAACGTTATCGCCATCTTCCCCATTATGTGCCTGAAACCGGATATTCCACCGTATTCACCGGAACATATCTCCCTGCCAGTTTCCACAAGCTCTGGCTCACCTCGGCCCAATTCAGCAAAATGGTATAGCTCGTAATTCTGAGGGTCTTTCAACACGCCATCAGCATGAATGCCCGAGCTATGAGCAAAAGCATTGGCCCCAACCCCTGGCTGGTTTATCGGGATAGGAATTCCAAAGGCATAACTGGCAAATCTGCTTATATTCCACGCCTTTTTCAGGTTAATCCGCCTCCCCATCTGATACTTACCGACAAATCCTTTCGATTTAGTAACTGCCAGAATTGTTGCTATAAGGTCAGCATTGCCTGCTCTTTCCCCTACCCCGTTGACTGTAGTATTGATATATGCATCCTGTCCGCCATCTATAGCTCCTTTAGCTCCAGCGACAGAATTAGCCACAGCCATACCTAAATCGCCGTGACAATGAATCTCTATAGGAATCCCAACATTTTCCGCCAGCACTTTAACCGCTTCATAGATGGAAAAAGGGTCATCATAGCCAAGAGTGTCACAATATCTGAACCTTTGAGCCCCATGTTCTCTTGCTGCTGAAGCAAATTTGATGAGAAAATCCATATTGGTTCTGGAGGCATCTTCAGCATTTACACCAATACTCTCTGCTCCAAGTGCTTTAGCTGCGTCCACAGCATCAACCATCATCATCAGGATGTCCTCCTGCTTCCTCTTACCTTGAAATTTCCCGGAAACCATCTGCTCCGAGGTAGAGATTGATAGATTGAGATGTCGGATATTGGGAACAAACCTGAATGCTGTTTCCACATCCTTGACTACCGCCCTCACCCAGCCGGACAAACGAATAGGTTGCAAAACTCCCATATCAGCCAATTCTAAATTGGCTTGGAGGTAAGCGGATTCGTGCCTGGTTGTAGGAAAACCAAACTCAGATTGAAAAATGCCCATATCATTGAGATAAATGTTTATCATGGTCTTCTCAAGTTTAGATAGACCAAGATGAGCAGTTTGAACACCATCCCGATTAGTAACATCTATGAAATAAACCTTAGGCATGCTCCTCCCTAGAATTAAATGATAAAAATAACATTATTGTTTCACTTAATCAAATATTACATAGTATAATAGCCTTTAATGTCAAAAATTAAAGCGGGTATAATAAATGTTACCGGGTATGTTGGCATCGAACTGGCTCGTCTTCTTTATCAACACCCTGAAGTAGCGCTTAAATCTATTACAGGAAGGAGTGCTGCCGGGCAGAAGCTGGGTGAGGCTTTCCCCCACCTTGGCAATATAGACCAGGTAATAAAAGCTGATATTGATAGCGATGTTGATATTGTTTTCTCAGCAATGCCCCATAAATCAAGTGTGGATGTAGTGCCTTCTTTACTAGCACAAAACATCAAGGCTATCGATCTCAGCGCTGACTTCAGGTTAAAGGATGCCAATGAATATCCGAAATGGTACGGCTTCACCCATCCACTTCCCGATTTGTTACAGGAAGCAATTTATGGATTGCCCGAAATTCATGAAAAAGAGATAGCTTCAGCACGCTTAATAGCTAACCCTGGCTGCTACAGCGTTAGCGCTATCCTGGCATTAGCACCAGCAGTTAAAGAAGCAATTATCTCACCTGAGATAATAATTGATAGTAAATCAGGTGTATCTGGCGCTGGCAGAGCCTTGACCCTAACCACCCATTACGCTGAAACCAACGAAAATGCCTTCGCTTACTCTGTCGAAGGACACCGCCACCTGCCTGAGATTGAACAAGAACTAAGGACTCTAAACCCGGAGCTTGCTTTATCGATAACTTTTGTTCCTCATTTAGTCCCCATGACCCGAGGCATACTAACCACATGCTATGCTCCACTAAAAGATAGCAATCTAGCCAAAGAAGAACTACAACAACTTTATCGTGATTTTTATAAAAATGCTCCCTTTATTCACATAGCAGATAATCCTCCCCAAACTAAATATACCAGAGGAAACAACTTCTGCATCATTTACACCACCATCGATTTAAGGACAAACAGGCTTATTGTCATCAGCTGCCTGGATAATTTAATAAAGGGTGGAGCAGGACAGGCAGTTCAAAATATGAATTTGATGTTCAATTTACCACAGTCTGCTGGCCTTGAAACCTTGGCTATTTATCCCTAGAATAATCTTGCCTGCCCTCATCGTCTAGAGGCCTAGGACGTCAGCCTTTCAAGCTGAAAATCAGGGGTTCGAATCCCCTTGAGGGCATTCTATTTTTGTCCGTAACTTTCATGGAATACCAGTTCGGAAAGTTCCTTCCTTTTCGTTGTCTTACCTTCCTTGGCCGGATGACCCAGCGGGGTCATTTCAACTACAGCTACCCCTTCAGGAACATTCAAAATCTGCGCCACTTTTTGTGCATCAAAGGCACCAACATGCACCGTCCCCAACCCAAGAGAATGAGCTGCTAAAGTGAGGTTTTGCATTGCCAGTGCTACATCAAACATATACCAATCTCCTTTATCCGTGACCGTCTCACCTTGATAAAAGCCAGATTTGCCTAGCTCGGCACAAGCCACGATGACTATAGGCGCTTCTTTAACAGCCTTGTAGGCTGGATTCCAAGACGTAAGGGCATCAGCTAATTTAGCTTTCGTTTCACTATTTTGAACTACCACAAATCTCCGACATTGTGTATTTGCCCAAGAGGGTGCCCAGCGAGCAGCCTCCAGAACAGCACTAAGCTTTTCTTCAGCGATAGCCTCAGACTTATAATGACGGATACTACGCCTTGTCTTTATTGCTTCAAATACTTCCACTCCTACCTCCTTATTTATTATTCTTCTTCCCAAGCACCTTCACCGATGAGCGGTACAAAATAGCAGCCACCTAAATTTTCCACCTTATTCCCCCCACGCCTTTTGGTAACCTTCAGTAAATCCTGCTGCCAGCGAGAACCTACGGGAATTACCAATCGCCCACCTAAAGATAATTGGTCCAGAAGGATTTGAGGAATATTGGGGGCACCGGCAGAGACTATAATAGCATTGTATGGTGCCACATCAGGCCAGCCTAACTTCTTGCCAGCAAGGTAAACCGTGACGTTAGAATAACCAAGCTTTTCCAAAACACGCTTAGCTCCTTCCGCTAACTCAGATATGCGCTCTACAGTGATAACCTGCTGGGCTAACTCAGCCAATATGGCTGCTTCATAGCCACTTCCAGCACCTAGTTCTAGGACTTTATCCTCTTTTTTAAGCTCTAAAGCCTGTATCATTAAGGCTACAATATAAGGTTGGGAGATAGTTTGCCCAAAGCCAATGCTTAATGGCCTGTCTTCATAGGCGGCATAATACTGATCTTCAGGCACAAAAGCTTCACGCGGAACATGCTGCATAGCTCTAAGCACACGTTTATCAGAAATCTCCAGGCTGAGTTTGGCAATCAAACTGTCCCGAGCAGAAGCTAAATCAATCTCCAACTCCAGTTATCTCTAAAACAAGTTAACCCAGAATAAAGAATAACACTATGAGAATTAGAATTATTGAGCCACCAAGGATGCCAATACGCCGTAGCTCGGGCATTACATATTGATAGCGATTGACAAGGACCTGCTCTTCAGAAACTTTCTTTCTAGCTAAGGCACCCGGCTCAGCAACGGTTGAAACAACCTGCTGTGAATTTCTTTCTCTGGCTACTTTCGCCAGTTTAGCACGCTGTTTCACCTTACTACGATGTGATTTTTTAGACATAACTTTACCTTAATGTGGGCCTCATTTGCTCATAAACCCTGGTGCTCGAGATATAAGCATGCCCCAAGAGTTGCTGCACATCTCGAAGTTCCGCACCAGTTTGTAATTTATATGCTGCAAAACTATGGCGCAGGGCTCGCGGGGTAACCTTGCCACCAAGCCCGGCTTTAGCAGCATAATTCTTAACAATCTCCCAGAATCCTTGCCGGGTGAGTCTCTTGCCAAGCCGATTTAAAAATAGCGCTTTCTCCCTTTCATCATACAGGAGCTCGAATCTGTCACCGTTAACAAAATCTTTTAATAGCTTGGCAATATGATGGTCAAAAGGAACCCGCCTTTTTGAATTGCCGTGAGAGCAATAGAGGTAACCCTGCTCCAGATTAATGTCCTTGGTATCCAGCGATACTAGCTCAGTTACTCGCAAGCCCGTAGCATAAAGTAACTCTAACATTACCTTATCTCTTTTAGCCTCGGGAGTGGATAGCTTCACTGGCTCTGCTAACAAACGGTGAAACTCGGAAGGAGATAAGACAGATGGTACATGTTTCTTAATCTTGGGAGATAGCAAACCCTGCGCTGGGTTGTTCTTCGCTCTACCCACGTCAACCATGAACTTGAAAAATGACTTCGCTGAGGCTATCTTGCGAGCTACTGTGGCTGGAGAATACTTTCTATCCCTGAGGCTGAATAGATAGTTTTTCAATAGCTCATCGTTTGACTCAATAACACCATCGCCTCCGCTTATCTCAGTGATTGTCACCAATTGATTCAAATCATTGCGATAGGCAGCTAGAGTATTCGGGGAACGACCTTTACTATCAGCAAGGTATTCTAGAAAAGCGACAATATCTTTTTTCACTTACCTCATTTTATCACATTTTTTGCCTCTGGTAATCCCCTGTTGCTACAATATTTCTGTGACATTAACAAAATTAGCGCCACAATTAAAAACTGTTCCCACAAATCCTGGAGTGTATTTGTTCAAAAATGAGCAGGGAAACGTGCTCTATGTGGGCAAGGCTGCCAATCTCAGCAATCGGGTGAGAAGTTATTTCATGGAACATAAAAATCTTCCCTCCAAAATTCAGCGATTAATGTCAAAGATAAGCGACATTGAATTTATAGTTACCAATTCTGAGCAGGAGGCTTTAATATTAGAATGCAGCCTGATAAAGAAGTATCGTCCACGCTACAACGTTCGCCTAAAAGACGATAAAACTTTCCCCTACCTTAAAATAAATATCACCGAAGATTGGCCTGGAGTTTATGTTACCCGCCGTTTCCAGAAAGATGGTGCTAGATACTTTGGCCCTTTTGCCAGCGCCGGCTCAGTTCGCAAAACATTAAGACTTATAAAGAAAATCTTTCCCTTCCGCTCCTGCACTAAAACCATTACTGGCAGAGATAAAAAGCCTTGCCTTGAATACCATATTCACCGATGTCTCGGACCATGTATTGGCGCGGTAACCAGAGAGGAATACCACGAGATGATAAATCAAGTTATCCAATTCTTAGAAGGCAAACAGGAGTTGGTCCTCCGACAATTAAACCAAAAAATGATGGAAGCATCCCATCGCTTCCAGTTTGAAAAGGCAGCCTTGCTTCGTGATCAAATCAAGGCAATAGAGAAGGTGATTGAGGCCCAGAAAATCGCCGTCACCTTAAAGGGAGAACAAGATGTCATTGCTCTAGCACAAGACAAGGGGCTGGCTTGTGTGGAGATATTTTTCATCCGCAACAATAAGCTTGTTGGGCGTGACCATTTTATTATGGAAAACATCTATGACGAAACGCCAAATGAAATAATTACCAGCTTCGTGAAACAATATTATGCCTCAGCATCGTATATTCCACCTCTAATATTGCTTCGAAACACGGTGAATGAATCAGCAACGCTCACCGAATGGCTCAAGGGACAAAGAGGAAACAGTGTAAAACTTCAGGTTCCTGAGCGAGGAGCAAAAAAACAATTAATGAATATGGCGATTGAGAACGCCAACAAGGAGTTGCAGCTAGCTAAAGCCAGGGAGATGAATTTAGAAACGATAACCTCAGCACTGCAACAGCTTAAAGACAAACTTTGTCTGCCCCGAATACCGCTGCGGATAGAATGCTATGATATTTCCGATATTCAAGGCGCTCTGGCGGTAGGAAGCATGATTGTCCTGGAGAAAGGGATGCCAAAGCCAGCTCATTACCGCCGTTTCAAAATCAAAACAATAACCGGTGCCGATGACTACGCCATGATTCAAGAAGTATTAAAGCGGAGATTCAGAAGGACTGTCAGCATCACAGGCAAAGAGAACGAACTACTTTCACAAAAAGATAGCTGGGCGATCATTCCCGACCTCATTCTTATTGATGGTGGCAAAGGTCAGCTTAACGCTGCAGTCAATGCCATAAAAGAACTAGAAGTACACTCTGTGCCAGTTGCCAGCATAGCCAAAGAAAACGAGGATGTCTTCATACCAGACAGGTCAGAGCCACTTGATATTCCTAAGGACTCCCCGGCACTTCACACGCTTCAAAGAGCGCGAGATGAGGCACACCGCTTCGCTGTAAGCTACCACCAGAGGCTTCGCCGCAAAAAGGGTATTGCCTCATTGCTAGATAATATTCCCGGCATTGGACCAAAACGAAAAAAGGCGTTAATAATCAAATTCAGGTCAGTTAAAGGTATCAAAGAAGCCTCGCTAGAAGAGCTCAGCCAGACAGAAAGCATGACCCTGGCGCTAGCCAAAAAGGTTAAGGAATACTTATGATGTTAACTACTACTCTAAATAACCTGCCAGGGTCAGGGCGTTTTTCACAGCGAAGGCTTCAGCATCGTTATTAAAGTAGATATAAACGGCCTGGACTTCCTTACCCAACTTAGCAATCTTTTTAGCCCACTGGGAAAGCTCTTCGTCGGAATAGCAGCTTGCATACATGTCGCCGCTGCCATGAAATCGGATATAGGCAAAATCGCTGGTAGCCACCAGCGGACAGGTAAAACCGGGCATATCAAAAACACACAGACCAACTTTATGTCGCCTTAAAATTTCAAAAACAGCGTCATCAATCCAGGATTCGTGGCGGAATTCAAATACGTGATGGTATTCTTGAGGTAAAATGGACAAGAAACTCTCCAGCACCCCATCATTGCGTTTCATATTAGGCGGCAACTGGTATAGCAAAGGACCTAGTTTATTTTGAAGCAAGCAAGCTCGTGACAGGAAATTGTCCAACGCAGAGCCGATATTCCTCAGCTTCTTTATATGGGTGATGAATCGGCTTACCTTGACCGCAAAAACAAAATTTTCCGGCGATGACTCTCGCCAGGTGATAAAAGCCTTCTCGGTAGGCAGATGATAGAAACTATTATTGAGCTCAACGGTATTAAACTGTTTGCTATAAAATTTCAGCCATTTTGGCTTCGCCAGCTCCACTGGATAATAAAGTCCACGCCAGTGCTCATAATGCCAACCACTGGTGCCAACGAAATATTTAGAGGTTAGACCTTGCCTACCCATCTACTTAGAAATAGGTGCTTGTAAAAACTGAAAATTCTGTCATTAGAGCCCAAGGAAGGCTCTTATAGCACCAGCAGAGTCGTATTTCGGCTTCCAGCCAAGCTCCTTTCTGGCTTTCGAAGAATCTACCAATATAGGGTATTTGCTTGGTTTATCAAGCCACTCTGCA
>Ga0315280_10001289_pt1 | contig 43439 bp, 62 predicted proteins | sample YL17G06_40_MG_FD_203697 | JGI IMG/M metagenome (GOLD analysis project Ga0315280, IMG submission 203697) | Sediment microbial communities from Yellowstone Lake, YNP, Wyoming, USA - YL17G06_40 | ecosystem: Environmental > Aquatic > Freshwater > Lake > Sediment | place: USA: Wyoming | collected...
GCTTTACGATCAGTCTACAGTTATGGAAATGATTTCGCTTGAAGATTTGGGGTTCTGCGAACCTGGAAAAGCATGGAGAAGCATATACGAAAGTTGCAAAGATTATAAGGGATATTATGAAATCAATGGGAAGAAGCTTTTCGTGAACATGAATGGTGGGTTAAAAGCGGATGGGAATCCCCTAGGCGCTACTGGTGGCGCCCAAATTTTTGAAGTTTTTAAGCAGTTAAGGGGCGAGGCTGGTGAACGACAAGTTAAAAGCGATAAAGAGCTAAAGTATGGATGTGTACTTGAGCTTGAGGGATTTGGAACTAAAGGCTACGTTCACATTTTGGGGAGAGGTTAGAAGTGAGTAGCGAACCGATAGAGAGAAGAGTCTCCTACCTTGGCGACAGATTAAAGGGAAGACGTTGCCAAATTTGCGGAAAAGAATATTTTGATATAAGGGATTACTGTGGAAACTGTGGAAGGAAAAGCTTCGGAAAAATGGTTGACATAGACCTATTCTATGATAAGGGCAAACTCGAAATATGCACGTTCATTAATGAACCAACAAACAAGTTCACAAAGCTGGGCAACTACATTTATGGTGTAGTTTCCTTCCATAATGGCAAAATACGTGTTCCAGGAAGACTAACCGATCGCATAACAAAGGAAAACGAAGAAATCGACATTTCGACTCTTGAGGGAAAAGAGGTTGTTCCAAGGTTTAGGAGACGCTATTCTGTGGGAAAGAGCGAAATCATTCCAACAATCTCTTTGGCTTTCACCTTTGCTGATGAATATTACCCACATCAAGAATACGCTATTGCCAAACCGAATAAAGAATATGAAGTTCCTGGAATAGTGGGGTATGGAGTTTACACTTCAAGGTTTAGAATGAGAGAAAGAAACATGGAACGTTCAGTTCCGTTCATTGACGAAGATGCAATAACTGCTGCCGTTGAGGCTGGAAAACTAGCACTTGTTTATTCTGGAGTTGACAGTTCACTCGTTGGCAAGGTTTATGTAGGATCAGAATCCAACCCGTATGCTGTTAAACCAATAGCTTCGAAAGTTGCTCAAGTCCTAAAACTTGGCGAAGAAGACGAAGACGTGCAAGGAGTTGACGCAATAGACACAGAATTTGCATGTAAAGCCTCCACAAGCATGTTTAAAGACGCAGTCTCCCTAGTCAATTATCCGAAATCAAACATCCAATACACCATGGTAATAGGCGCAGACAATTCACAAGCAGCTCCAAGAGACTGCCCAGGCGGAGAATTAGACCTATTCGTTGGATTCGGTGGATGCGCCTACATTTTCGGAAAGCATGATGTGATAGCCGAAATTGAAGGATGGTACTCATGCACTTCTGACACCGCTGACTTTTGGCGAAGGGACGGTGAACCATATCCAATGCATGGTGGAAGATTCACCGGAGACCCAGCATACTTTAAACATGTCAGAAAGGCAGCTAAAAAACTGATGGAACGACTTAATCTGCAGGCAGAAGACATCAACTACTTCATTTCCCACCAGCCAAATGCCCAGTTTCCAGTGAAGATTGCCAAGGAGCTTGGATTTAAAGAAGAACAGTATTTGCCCTCGCTTCAAGTGGCCAAATTTGGAAACACCTACTCGTGCTCTTCACCAGTAGGTTTGGCGGCTGTCTTAGACATAGCCAAGCCAAATGAACGCATTTTAATTGTTAGTTATGGTTCAGGTGCTGGAAGCGACGCTTACTCGCTTATGACAACAAGCCAAATATTGGACAAGCGGAAACGCCAAAAACTGACAGTTAGGTATCAGGCTGAAAATCCCTTCTTAGAATATGTGGATTATACAACTTATAGGCGACTAAAACTTGGAATGTAGCAAATCATTAATAAACCAGCAACAGAAACTCATTGGAGGAGCATGAACAATTGTCTACTTATGGAACGCTGAAAAATGTATTAAAAGTTATATATGCACCGCGCAAAGTATTCAATGAAATAATCCAAAATCCAAAATACATTGGACCGACATTGATAATGGTTCTTTTCATTGCAGCAAATACTGGATTTGGCTATATTCTAGCGTCCAAGTCATATTATGAACAAACCTTGCCTTCAGGTGCATCACCACAAAAGGATGAATGGACAGAAAGCCGAAGTTGGTGGACATCGAACGCTACGATCAGTGAGAGCAATGATAGTTTAAGTGGTGACTATTATGGAAATAAAAGTATAGAGTTCTCAATGGTTAATGATAAGCAAATTTTGATGCGATTAAACTTTACTGAGCCTATAAAATGTTCTGGTGTAGAAGGATACGAGAATGTGTCCTTTAGGATAAAAATGATTTATCCAAACACAACTGAACTTAGTAATGCTATCCTTTATCTTTTTTCCACTCAAGTCGCCAATTTTAGCTATAACCTACCGAAGCAGTCTCTCTCATCTAATAATATTGTATGGAACAACTTTACAATCGATTTGGGAAACGGATGGATAAAAAATGGCAACGCTGATTGGAGCAACATTACCAGTTTAATGTATGACTTTACATGGTCTGAAAATGCAAATTTAACTATACGTCTTGATGGATTGTTTTTCCGAGGCATTTTCAAATCTGGAATTGAAGAGACAGGTATTTCCAGCATCTTACTCAGTTATTCATTAACGGCCCTTATGCAATTTGTAATCATATGGGTTCTTCTCGGTGGACTGATATTCATAATGTCCAAAGGGTTTGGAGGTAAAATTCTATGGAAACCCATGTTCATAGTAGTTGGATTTGTACTCATAACATTATTTATGCAAATGATGATAAATGTTGTTTTAAGCGCAAACTTACCAAACCTTTACTATCCTCTTGAATGGCGTGGCGGCGTCACTGGAGAAGACCAGAGTGTCCTCAATAAATTGTCAGAGAATACGTGGCTTGCTTCTCAAATTAGCTCATTCGTTAATATAGCAGTGATGGTCTGGACTATTTCGTTGTGTGCGATTGCCACTCGTCTGTTAGCCGAGTTTTCATGGAGTAAAAGCTTTCTTGTCGCTACGGTGGCTTATTTTGTCACTATGATGGCGCAAAGCTTCCTACTTGGATTTTAAATTTGAAGTGAAACAAAGTTTATAAGAAAAGCAAATGTGTAGAAAGCTACTTCATACATGGGAACTCGGATGAAAGCGATTCTTGAAGTTCGAGAAGTTAAAAAAAAGCTATAGAATGGGTAAGGTTCTTGTTCCAGCCTTGTGTGGAGTAAGTTTTGATGTTAGAGAAGGTGAAATCCTAACTATTTTTGGTCCTTCTGGCAGTGGAAAATCAACTTTACTGCATTTGATGGGAGGACTAGACCGTCCGGATTTGGGGAGAAATCTTAATTGATGACTCCGACATCCTTAAGCTAAACTCTGTTGAGGCTTTACGTTACGAATAGACGCTTAGCAAGACTTATATTACTGAAGAACTTTTCTGCATGTAACTGGCCTCGACCAAAGGCTCAAGTGTCAAAGACATGGGCATGGGTTTTGTGGCTGGTTCCGCGATAAGGACGAAAACCGAACATGCCAAGAAGGCTACCAGAAAAGACAAGAAATGCTCCAATAAAACCAAGGAGATACGGGAGCCAAAGTAGGTTCCGCCCAAGCAGACCATTTTTACCAGCAACGCCTGTGAAAGAAAACCAAGAACTAGAAGTCGTCATCGATGACATTGGAAGCAGAGGCGATGGAATATCTAAAATACAAGGCTTCCTAATTTTTGTTCCCCGTAGCAAAATAGGTGAACGTGTTAGGGTCAAAATTCTCTCAGTAAGCGAAAAATTCGCTGTCGCGGAAAGAGTGGCTTAAACGGAGGACGAAATTGAAAATAAAAGATTTGCGAAACGGAATGAAAAACGTTAGTGTAGAAGCCAAGGTCATGGAAAAATCAGAAGCACGCGAAGTCATGTCCAGATTTAAGGACGAAGCATACAAAGTAACGACAGCTGTTATTGCTGATGAAACAGGTACAATAAAGCTGACTTTATGGAATGAACAAATCAACCAAGTGAACGTCGACAACACGGTCAAAGTGGAAAACGGTTACGTGACAAGCTTCAAAGGAGAAATCCAGCTGAACGTGGGGAAATACGGAAAACTGACAGTCGAGTAAAACGCGAGATTCCGATGAAAAGAAGTTTATTAACAAGATGAGAGGTGAGACGAATGGAAGGAAGAAGAAGAAACTTCGGCCCAAGAAGAGGATTCAGAGGACGAGAAAGCAGATTTCCTCCAAAACCCGTTGAAATTGGAAAAGAATACGAAGTTGACGTCCAAGAAGCAAGCCGCCGAGGAGAAGGCATAGCCCGAATACAAGGGTTAGTGACCTTTATACCGAACGCGAAGCCCGGCGACCATGTCAAAATAAGGATAACAAGGATAAGCAGAAGGTTTGCGGAAGCCGAAGTTGTTGGAAAGGGAGAAGCAGAAAAAGAAGAGGAAGAGGAATAACCAGAGAGGCTAAACCAATGAAGCAAAAATTCTTGGTGTTTTTACAGAATCTACTTATTTCTTTTTGAAAAAGAGCCAGTTTTTCTGGTCTTTGAATCTTACCAGTACATAGACGCCTTTCAGCTTGTTGCCGTTGATTTCAACAATAAGTTTGTCTTCTTTCCTATCTATCAACTTGAAAGTTCCTCTATCCCAGATTTCCACAGTGCCAGCGCCATACTCACCTTCAGGAATTGTACCCTCAAAATTTGAATATTCAATTGGATGGTCTTCAACTTGCACAGCCAGTCTTCGAACGCCGGGGGAAGTGGATGGCTCCTTAGGGATTGCCCAGCTTTTTAATACACCGTCCATTTCCAAGCGCAGGTCGTAATGCAGATGGGTGGCTGCATGTTTCTGAATTACGTAGATGTTTCCTTCACTCATTCCTGTTTCACCTTTCGGTTCAGTTGTTTCTTCAAAGTTTCTTTTCCTCCAGTATTCTTTTAGGTTCATTTTTCAGATGCTGTCCCTAAACTCTTCGCGAGTTGGCTTTTTCGTGTTGCTGTTAAGGGTGATGTTGATGCTCATCTGGTTGAATATTAGTAAGTCTTTAATTTAAACTTCTATGAAATATGCGAATAAAAGGGTGTTTGGTTTGAGCAAAACTGTAATGGAGTTGTGTTTTGACGTTAAGGGTCAAACAGCCATTGTAACAGGTGCTTCCAGCGGTTTGGGTGTAGCGTTTGCTGAAACATTGGCTGAGCGTGGGGTAAATCTCGTGATTGCTGCAAGAAGATACGAAAAACTCGCCAAAGTAGCTGATGAAATATCGAGTAAATATGGTGTTAAAGTTGTTCCCATTAAAGCAGATGTGAGTCAAGAGGACCAAGTGATAAGCACGGTGAAGACAGCAATAGAGAAATTTGGATCGATAGAAATTTTGGTTAATAACGCTGGAACCGCAAGCCTAAGTCCATCAATCGACATGAGCCTTGAAGAATGGAAAAAAGTGATAGACGTTAACTTAACAGGTGTCTTTTTGTGTGCCAGAACTGCAGCCCGTGAAATGATTAAGAAAAAATATGGAAAAATAGTGAACCTTGCATCAATCTACGGAGCAGTAGGCGACATATTTCCCACAGCGCCCTACTACGCTTCGAAAGGGGCAGTCATAAACCTGACAAGAGCCCTAGCCATTGAATGGGCACCTTACAAAATAAACGTGAACGCTATTGCACCAGGATTTTTCCCAAGCGAAATGACGGAGACCGTTTTTCGAGACGAAAACACATTGAAATACATCCTTTCAAGAACGCCTTTAGCAAGAACTGGAGAACCGTTAGACCTGAAGGCAGCGCTAATATACTTGGCATGTCCAGCATCAAACTACGTCACTGGACAAACACTTTTCGTTGACGGCGGATGGACAGCAGCCTAGAATTTTCCTTTTTTTATGACGTTTTTAACTCTTCGAAAAATTCCGTGATGTCAGCCACAGATGCGCCAGTCTCGTCGCTAATTTCTTGTTTTGCAGGCGGGTTGCTGAGGTAAAAAGGTATCCTTTTAGAGATGCGTTCTTGGAAGGTTGGTGTAAGCTCGTTCTTGTAGAAGATGCCTATGGGAATTCTGTCGCCCCATTCTTGAGCTTTTTCAATTGCAATTAGCTTTTTTGAAAGGTCTTCAGCTGAATCTTGCACAAGAGGATCATAGCCAATTTCATCTAGTTTGTAAAGTCTAGACTGAGGTTTTCCCGTTTGCGGATCTATTCTGTCCTCTCCAGCGTACCATTCTTTGGTGTTTATGTCATTGTAGGTTGGGCATGGTTGCAATATGTCTACTAAGGCTAAGCCCTTGTGTTGGATTGCCTGCTTTATTATTTCTTTCAGATGTTTTGTATCGTAAGCATAAGCTCTTGCAACAAATGTGTAGCCAGCTATAAGAGCCAGTGCAATTGGATTTACTGCCTCATTGATGTTTGGTTTTGGAAGAGATTTTGTTTTTAAACCCAGTTTTAAGGTTGGTGAGGCTTGTCCCTTTGTCAGTCCGTAAACAGCGTTGTCGTGAATTAAATAAGTCATATCGATATTTCTTCTTCCAGCATTTACAAAATGTCCAGCGCCTATGCCTAGGCCGTCTCCGTCTCCTCCCATGGCTATTACTTCTAATTCTGGGTTAGCTATTTTGATTCCTTGGGCGAAGGGTAAGGGTCTGCCGTGAAGAGTGTGCACTCCATAGGTTTTAACAAAATGTGGCGGTTTGCCCGAGCAGCCTATCCCAGAAACCAACACAACGCGGTGAGGCTCAAGTCCAAGTTCTGCCAGCGCCATTTGTAAGGCTGCCAATATGCCAAAGTTTCCACATCCAGGGCACCAGTCTACGAAAACGTCTGTTTTGAAATCTGACATTTTAAGAGCCATATGTTAACACCTGCCTTTTAGGAGCCTTATCAAGCAGAACAAGCTTTATAGCATCATATACTTCGGTGGTTGTCATCGGTCGTCCATTCCATTTCAGAACGTAGAAGCTCATCGGAATGCCTGTCTTCTCTCTTATTATTCCTCCAAGTTGCCCAGAATAATTCATTTCAACGTCAATAATTTTTTGAGCACCTTGAAACATGTTGGTCATGTACTCTTTAGGAAGCGGATGCACCATGCGAACTTGTATAAATCCTAAGCTGAAGCCTTCATTGATTAATTTGTGGAGAGCCTCAAGAATAGCGCCTTTCGGCGAACCCCAACTCACAACCATGTTTTTGGCGTTTCTGTCCCCGAAAAAGTTGATTTTCTCTTCAATAGGCACTTCCTTTTCGATTACTTCAAGCTTTTTCATTCTCTTTTCCACCATCACCGTTCTATTAGTGGGTTCTTCGCTTATGTGACCAAACTCATTATGCTCATCGCCAGTATACCAGTGAATGCCGTTTTTTGTGCCAAGTAAAACCCTTGGAGAAATGCCGCTTTCTGTAAACTTGAATCGTTTGTACTCGCCTTGAAGCTTAGTTTCATCCAGAATATCGCCACGCTGAATTTTAAACTGGCCAGAATCAAAGAAAGCATAGGTTTGAGAACTATTGCCAAGTGCCTTATCCATTAGGTGGATCACTGGCAGTTGGTATTTTTCGGCGTAGTTGAATGCATTTGCAGCATCGTAGAAACACTCTCGAATGTCTCCGGATGCAAGAACGATACGTGCAAATTCACCGTGGCCTGCATGAATGGCGAATCTTAAGTCATCTTGCCCGTGCCGCGTTGGCAAACCAGTAGATGGAGCGCCTCTCTGGTAATATGTAATTACCACGGGCACTTCGCTGTTTCCAGCCCAAGCCAAGCCTTCAACCATGAGGGAAAAGCCAGGCCCAGATGTTGAGGTTGCCGCTCTGGCACCAGTCAAAACAGCGCCGGAAGCCATGTTTATGGCGGCAATTTCATCTTCGGTCTGAATAACAACTATTGCACCTTTCCCGTCACCAGTTTTCATCTTTAAAATTTCATGAGCTTCCAAATACTCGCTTTCATCTGCAGCAGGGGTAATGGGGTAATAAGTTTGAACTCGGCATCCACCTAAGACCTTACCTAACGCAACCGCCTGATTCCCAGAGAGGAAAATTCTTTTCTCGGTGATGTCGATTTTTTGGAGCTTATATCCAAAGCTGTTTGGGAAGTTTTGTTTTGCATAGTTGTAAGCCGTTTTAAAAGCTAAGATGTTCATGTCAACAATTTTGGGTTTTTCTGCAAAAAATGTCTTGATAGCCTTTTCAACGAGACTTTCATCATAATCGAGCAGACCGAAAGAAATGCCTATTGTTAACACGTTTATCATTCGGGTAACTTTACTCAACTGTTCTATTCCTAACTTGTCTGCAATTTGCTTTAGTAAATCCATGTAGGGAATTTGAAAAACACGAATACCAGCTTTTTCGGCTTCAGCAAGTAAGTCGCTTAAACTATCGCCTAAACCTTTTCTGTCCAAATATTGGTGAAATTCGTTTTTAAACTCATTTGACAATGTTTGTATATTGAAGATTTTTGTGCCAACCTGCTCTTTGTCAACTATCACCCCGCCACCAGAAACTACTTCAGTTATGTGCCTAACAACACTTTCAGCGTCGAAAGCTGCAAGCAAATCTACATCGTTTACATTGGCTGAAACCTCTCGGCTTGAGATTCGCAGATGAAAATAACTATGTAATCCCTTAATGTTTGAATGATATTCTCTTCTTCCGTAAACGTATAGTCCACCATAGCCGCATGCCCTTCCGAAAATGTTTGCCGCAGTGTCTACACCGCTTCCTTGCGGTCCGCCTGCCATCCAATTTACTTCTTCCATTGTCAACTTTTTTTCACCGACTAAAAATTTGAGGCAAAAGAGGTTTTTCATCCGCCTGTTGCTTTGTCATTGCCTATGCAACATTCGCAGCCTTCAGATTCGCCACAATATGGGCATACGCATTTGCAGTCATCAATGGGATAGCCGCATCTTTCACAGATAGGCCCTTCACTTTCCGACTTCATTTTTTATCACCGTTATTTCATTACTATTTTCAGAGAAAATAAATTTTCCATAAAAGAAAAATAGGTTAAGAATCGAGAAAAATGTGGGTTTTAAGAAATTTCTATTGTTGAAATATTTGGTTTTTTTACCTTAAATCTTCAAGTAGCGTTGTGAAGGTGTCGTGATGGTCTTCTTCATCTTCCAAGATTTGCTTGAAAATGAAGGCTGTCGTAACGTCTCCTTCCTTTTGTGCCATATCGATTATTGTCTTATACAGGTCTATGGCGTTCTTTTCGTCCTTTACGTCTTGGACAACCATTTCCTTCAAAGTTTTTTTAACAAAAATTGGCTCCGGTTTCGTTGTGGGTATTCCACCGAGATAGAAGAGTCTTTCTGCGATGGTCTCAGCATGTTTCATCTCAGTTATTGCTATCTTCTTTAATTCTTCCTGCACTGCAAAGCCTTTAACACCGCTCCATTGAACATGTTGCCACATATACTGTATCGCAACTTGCAGCTCCCTTGCAATTGCACTATTCAGTATGTCCAACAATTTTTTTGATGTCATATTTTTCACCTATAATTCTACCATTAAAAACAGTTTTTATCTGTTCTTCTTATATTAAACTTTCTTATAACGCTTTACAAAAATGGTGAAAGTAAGCTAGTGTGTTGAAAAAATGAAATTTGGTTATCCTAAAAATGTTCGCTTTAAATGCGAGAGATGCGCCCTATGTTGCAGCGATACTAAAAATAGAGTTAGATCGATTCTTCTTCTAAGGATTGAGGCTGAACGTATATCGCAGAAGACTTTGAAAAGCGTTGATGATTTAGCCGAAAAAATTGAAGGGTTTGAACCCTACGTTTATCGGATGAAAAAGACTAAGGATGGAAAATGCATATTCCTAAAAGACAATTTATGTAGCATCTATCAGATAAGGCCATTGATCTGCATGTTCTATCCTTTCGAGCTCAAAGAAGTTAGGAGCAACAGACACATTTTTGTCTCTACAGATGAATGCCCAGCCATCGGAAAAGGTCCTAAACTTAAAAGGGGCTACTTTGAAAGGCTTTTCAAGAAAATAATGGAAACAATGGAAGAAAACAAGAAATAAACAAGGTCCCGAAAAATATCTTTGGATGGAGTCTGGTAGATTCAAATGCCCGTTTAAATTGGTAAAATAGGGCAGAAATGGGTTTGGTGGGGTCGTATAGGTTAGAGCTCACGTTTGAACCCACTGACAAATGGAAATATCTCCGCGGCACCCCTTCTTTTGGGCTTATGGGGTCCTAATTGGTGAAAAGTTTTAAAGCTTCTTACTGTAATGCTATTAATAGCAAGTATTGCTTCGTGGAGATTAGTGTATGCCTTCATTGAAAAAAAAGAATGTTCAAAAGAAGAAAAAACATTCGGAAAAAATCGGGAAATAACGCAGATTTCATATTTTGTGTCCATGCTGGTTTTCGTCGTTCATCTGCTACACCGTTAACTAGGTTAGCCTATTCAGAAAACGGAAGATAGCAAACGCAGACTTAGAAATGATGTTGATGACCTGGTGGGACTTGAACCCTCTCAAAAGTAGTGATGTCTCCCGCAAACGGAACTCTAAGTTCTGATTTCGCTTTCTTCTAAGTTAATCAATTGATGAACTAGCCTATGAAGACTGATAGAGGAAAGCTCTACTGGCGATACCGTATGTCTTTGCTATTTTTGACCCTGTTTTGACTTCCTGAGTGAACTCTTTCGGTCTTGCTATTTCATGAGGTGTTACGTTCGGAAGTGAATGGTGCGATGCTTAAGGGTCTTCCTTGGCTGAGAGCTTGCGCAGTCTTTCTTCTCGCATTTTGAACAAGTCTCCAGATTGTTCCTCTCGAAACGCCCATTTTTCGTCCAGCTTCTTCTTGTGATAGTCCTTCTAGGTCGACGAGTCTGAAGGCTTCTAATTCTGCTATTTCTATGAATATGGGTTCTAGGTTTCCTGGTGGGTTAGGAGTAAAACTGTTTACAGGCGGCGTCATCCCTAACATGATGGGTTTTGGGAATCTTCCCCGTCTGCCATATCTATGTCTTCGTCGCCACACTGCTCTTCTTCCTCTACTCAAATTATAGTTTCAATATACTGTTAGTATGTTAAGAGATTATCTGTCTCTTCAAGAACCCACTCTAAGGCTTGTTTCGTCGCCTTTCTGGCGATATTCTTCTGTTCAGTGAAGGGCCCTTCGGTTTCCCTCTCCTTTTCAAGATGCTCTAGTCGTTTTCTAACCTCTTCTTCCAGCCTCATTTTCTTCATGTCCAATGGTTTTCCAAGTTTTATTTGGCTAATGATTCTAATGCGAAGCGGAACTTTTATATATTTCTGTGCACAGTCACATATTTAGAAAAGTGTGCATAAACACAAAAATAGAGGTGACATGAAAAATGCCAAGAGGAGACAGAACAGGCCCATGGGGATTAGGGCCGAGAACTGGAAGAGCAGCAGGCTATTGCGCTGGTTATCCTGTAGCCGGGTATATGAATCCTGTGCCAGGATTTGGAAGAGGGCTTGGTTTCGGCAGAGGGTGGAGCAGAGGACGAGGTCGAGGCTTTGGAAGAGGCTTTCGCAGAGGGTGTTGGACTTATCCACCTGCATATCCCTACGCATACCCGCCAGCTTACACGTATCCTCCGAGCATGTATCCAGCGACACCCTTACTACAATCTCCGGAAGACGAACTAGCAGCACTGGAAGACTACAAGAAAGAAATAGAAGAGGAAAAAGCCAGCATAGAACAAGAGATCACCGATCTAGAAACGCGAATAAGAGAGCTGAAGGCAAAGCTTGAACAAGAAAAGAGTCAACAACCAAAGCAGTGAACTGTTTGAGTCTGCCAATGAAAATCTTTCAGTGCGGAAACTGCGGACAAACAATAGAGGTTCCACAAGGAGTCCCTAAACCACCTAGTTGCCCGAGATGCGGTGCGCCCGCCACAATGATTCACCGAATAAACAAGGGCCCACTTGGAGGAAGAAGAGGCGGAGGACCTCCATGGCAACGCTCTCCACCATAACTCTCTTTTTTTTAAAGACGTCCATTATAGGATTTCAAGATGTAGTTAAGAGTTGATGTGTATGAGTTTGGGAAAGCTCAGAATCGCTATTTCAACAAGAGGTAAAGGCGGCTTAGAGGATGTTGTGTCTGATGTTTTTGGCAGAGCAAACACCTTCACTGTTGTAGACATCGAGAAGGGAGCTATTAAGAATGTCAAAGTGCTTGATAACCCCGCCGTATCTTATCAGCATGGCGCAGGCCCAATTGTCGTGAAGATGCTAATAGATTCGGAAGTGAACACAGTGATTGCTGCAGAGTTTGGGCCGGGAGTTTCAACACTGCTCGACCAACACAACATAACAAAAATCACAGTTGACGCAGGCACCACGGTCACAGAATCTGTAAAAAGCGCTCTGTTTAGAGTTCAGAAGTGAAGGAGCTATGGTGCAAATGGGAATTTATGATATAATTTTAGCGGTCTATATCCTATTTTCTTTTGTAAAGGAAGGTTTGCCTCTTCTGGCATACTTTAGTCATTTGTGGGTTCAAACCTCACCCACCGTACTGCGACCAAAAAGCTTGGTTTAGCCGTCTTTTTCTCGTCATCTTTGATTCGCATAATAAGCAGATTTAATAGTGCAAATATCGGTTTAAAATATCGGCATCATGATGAAGCTCGGACACCTTTCGAGAAAACAGATTCAAAATAAGCTTAAAAGAAGATTAAAAGTAAGGCAGATTAGAAAAACAGGAAATACCGCGGTACACGTTTCATGTAGTCACGGTATGAATCACCATATCGCTCTAGACAAGCTTTTTCCTCAGCTAAAATTCTAAAGTGAAGGAATAATGAAGAAATAATTTGTATGAGTAGTGCAAGCCATGAGCCTATTGCGATACAAATCCCCAGAAATGAAATAAAGAACATGAGTTGCTGTGGATGGCGTGATATTCTGTAGAGTCCTCCAGTAACCAGCCGATCAAGTGGTGCATTTTTGAAATTGAAAAGAGCGATGACGAATCCCGCCAAACCAAGGGCAAATAAAATAATTCCAGGGACGAAGACATTGGATCCGATTTTTAACGGGGTAAAGATTATTAGAACAAAATAAACGAAAGCTAATAAGCTTCCTATATAAATGGTAATTTTTTGTCTTCTAGTCCGTCCGGACTTATCATAAAGCCTTGCTATCACATCTTTAGGAAAGGACCAGAGCAAAACACCATATATCAAGTATAGTAAACATATTAGAATCCATCCGTTAAGCCACTCTATCTCCAACGGGGGAATTAGTTCCATCATAATTTTGTCCCTCTTAATCTATCAAAAGTTTCGCCATCTATATATTTTCCTAGATGTGCACATCAACATTTTGTAGTTTTTGCATTATGTAGAATACGGAACCATATCCCTCAGGATTCTTTTTGACTGTATCTATCTCATTTTGATACTTTTTAAGTATCTTAAGAGCTTCTGGATCATTCTTGTATTCGATACGCAGTTCTTTGATTTGGATTTCTAGAGGTTTATAATATTCTGTCCACCAAGCATCCGCAGGTAATGAAAAATGATTTATGAGTTTATAGCCACAGTTAGGTATCTTCTTTAGTTTATCTGACAAGTTTTTAATGTCATCATGGATAACCAAAAAACCATTGATTTTGAGTAACCTTTTCCATTCCCTAAGGCCTCTTTCAAAACCAATTGTAGAAATTGAGCCTTCAGCCCAGATGATGTCGAAACTTTCATCTGGAAAGTCTATCTCAAACAAAGAACATTCCATAGCCTTAACTCGATTTAAAAAGCCTTCTTCCTCAATCTTTCTATTCAGTTTACCCAAGAGAGATTGGTCGATATCTATCCCAATTATTTCACCATTGCTCACCCTTGCTAATTCAATAGTTGGAACACCTGAACCACAGCCGATATCAAGTATGCGTGGTTTTTCCAGTTTGGGAAGCATCTGAAATGCCTTTCTTGTATATTTATTTAGGCGTTCTCTAAAACGATCTCGATTTATCTCAGCCATCAAGTCTTTAGGCATTAATTCTCGCCCGGCTTATTTTCCAAACAGCTCCCAAGTCTTATTGAGGAAACCATTTTGGTACTCGTTTTTGGTATGCAATGTATTCCTCTCCTAATATACGAACGAGGTCTTTCTCCTCATATGTTGCCGTCTTATCGTAGAAGATGAAGAATGCAATCCAGATTCCAATTGAAGGAAGCGAGAAGCTTATGAATAGAAATGATAGGCAAAAGAGTAGCGTTCCAAGGTACATTGGATGCCTTACAACAGCGTATACGCCTGAATCGACTAGCTTGGGCTGAGTGTGTCCTTCATCCAGAACTGCCTTATGAGCCTTTGATACAAGATACAGACTAAGACATAGAAACAATATCATTCCTATCAGAAGCGGCGGAAAAGAAACTGCTTCCAAAACAACAGTTGAGTGCCCGAAAATTAAGAGGCTCAGGGAATCAAGCCCCCAAAAAACAAAAAACAAGATAACCATAACGAGCTGAATTCGATCGCAAAGCGGATGTTCCGAACCCAGACCTTGCCTCACCTTTGGATTCCTCCAATAGACTCTCCAAGTATTATAGTCTGATATCAATCGATTCATATAGCTAACGCTATCAGAGGTAGAGTTTGGTTGAATGAGATAATTAAGCTGGAACTGCTCGGTTCGGTTCAATTGGTTGTGGGCTTAATCCTAGTTGCATTATGGTCTTTCTACTCGTCAGAGTGGTGATCAGCTGTGCTGCTGTTTCTGGCAGTGTTTTTCTTGGTCGAAGCAATATGGCACTATGTGCTGGGTGATTACCTGCGGTATATCAAGCACACACGAAATTGACGTGGGTAGGAGGTTTGGGATTAAGCTTCAATCATGTCAGATTGAAATTCAGTTTGGGGGTTTGGACTTGGGAGTAGAGTCTAAGAGTGTGGCAGATGCTGAGGTTTCATCAAAATATCCAAAGCGTTCATTATGGTATTTCCTCGTCTTTCAGGACGATGAACTTATAAATAAAGGCCCACCGAATCGTAAGTAAGGTGTTATGTATGAAAGGTTTCAAATCGAATATCGAGAAGGACACTTTGAGCAATAGCGATTTCCGACGCGTTCTTTATACAGGTAAGAACAGTCAGCTTGTGCTTATGAACCTGAGATCTGGTGAGGAAATAGGCGAAGAGGTGCATAAGACAATCGACCAATTTCTCAGGTTCGAGAAAGGTGAGGGAATAGTCTCCATAGATGGCATCAAGCGAAATGTCACTGACGGAGACGCTGTTGTAATACCTGCTGGCGCGAGACACAACGTGATCAATACATCGAAGACCACAGAACTGAAGTTGTACACGATATACTCGCCACCGGAACATCAGGACGGTACGGTGCGCAAGACGAAGGCGGATGCGTTAGCGAAACCAGAGGAATTCGATGGCAAGACCACAGAATGACTTCTTTTTTCTTTTCTCGTGATGTGTGAAAGCAATATAGGATATGCTGAAATAGAAGTTCTCTCCGAGGGCAAGGGAAGCTTTGTTTGCTCGCTCACGAAATACCAGTTACAGCGATTTCTGTAAATAGATCCCTTCAATAGGGTTCTTGCTAAGTGAGTTGGCGCGCACTACTTGTTGCCTTGGGTACTCTGTCCTGACGGAGGCTCTTTCGGCGTGCCTGTGATTAGCTTTAGCTGTATTTTAGCCGCGTTTGCTCATCTGTTAATACATGCTTGATTTTTTTCTTCCAGTCTGACGAGTCCCAAGTTCTCAAAGCAGTATGAGTAATGTAATAACTTTGTGGAATCGGATGTGTCCCGATCACGACATCTACACCATATTTCCCCCTGACGAACTTGTCAAAATGGTCGATGTGTGGGCAGGGAGGATAACCAACTAGCATTCCTGTGGCAAAGTGAACAACTTCGGCGCCATTTTTCTTCATCTCTTCAATGCAATACTCTATGTTTCCACCAGGGCATCCCCCGCAGGTAGTGTATCCTACTAGCTCCACTTCGTGGTTTTTGTAAATGCTAAAAGCGCCTTCTCTGTTTCTTAATGCTCTGAGACATTTGCCTCCTGCACAAGTATGGTAACGGTCACAGATGATTATACCAATATTCTTCTTTTGTCTGGTCATGTAAGCCACGTTCATATGTTATTTCATATTGCTATTCAATTTCTCGATTATTATGGCTTTAACAGGACAGGCTTCGACAAGCTGCTTGACATGATCATAGATGTCCTCAGAGAAGACTCCTACAGCTACACCTTGTGGGTTCTGACTTAGTAGTTGTGATAGAGTCTTTGCGTGAGTGGGACATTGTCCAGTTGATATGCCACAGCCAACGCATCGATCTCTATTAATGATAACTCTATACTCTGTCATACAAATCTCATTTATTACAACTGGAATTTAAAGCACATGCTCAGTTTTTTCTATTTGAAAGAAATATTCAGCGTCTTGCACTCATACCTTTTTCCACAACCCCTTAACGAAACGAAGTTTCCTTTTGCTTTCATGTTAACGGCCTTCCTCTAGCTCTTACTCAGGTTGTTTTCTATGCAAACCTTCTGTTTAGGAGCTTTATTGCAGGTAAAATGGAGAGTATAAAGAAGCCCACAAGCACGAAAACATCAACAAAGACGAAGGCATTTTGGCTTGTCGCAAAGGATTGCCGTAACCCATCGACAGTGTAAGTGAGAGGCATAAGATAAGCTATGAACTGAAGTGCTGGCGGCATGGCGGAAACTGGATAGACAACACCGCTTAGGAACACCATTACAAAACGAGGAAGATTAAGCAAAGTCTGAGCCTCAAATACTTCTTTCACTAAAACGCAGAGCAGAGCACCGAGGGATGAAAAGACTAAGAGGGATGGAATAAGGATTAGCGCGAGATAGAGCACGTTAACATGGAAAAGCCCAAGGGCAAGTACCGAACCTGTGGTCACGACTATCGCCATCATGAACCCGAAAATTGCGCCTCCCATCACTTTCCCAAGCAATACTGCTGGTAAACTAATAGGCGCTAGGAGCAGTCTTTCAAGGGAACCAAGCCGAAGTTCAAAGTTAATAACAACAGCCTCCGCAGCGGTCGTGCTAAAGAGAACTGTCATTGCAATGAGACCGGGCACCAACATCTCAAAATTCTGAGGATTTCTGAGATAGAAAGCCAGAATCCAAGCGACGGGGAAGACGATACCCCAACTAATAGAAGGTGGCTTGAGATAGTAGGTTTTCATGTCTTTTAGCGCTATGTAGAATATTCCACGCAAGTCGTCACGCCACATTTCACTTTCCGCCTCCCTTCTCTAATGCCATAACAGTTGGGCTTAAGCCAGTAATCTTAACGAACGCATCTTCTAGGCTTGGCTTAACGCTTTTCACAGCATCTATCTCCATACGTCTGTTCTTAGCGCATTGGAGCACCGTTTCAAGGACATGCGTTGGAATGCCACCGTAAATGCGCATCTTGTTCTGATCAAATGGTACTATCTTAAGTTGCGGTAGTCTTTCGGAAAGTTCTTCCACAAATCTAGACTTCATCTTACTAAAAGTGAACTCGATCACCGATTCTTCTTCAGCGACGCTCTTCAGTGTTTCTGGAGTGCCGATTTCTACTATTCGTCCTTTGACTAAAATAGCGATGCGGTCGCATAGGAGGTCTGTCTCCTCTAGGTAGTGGGTTGTGAGGAAAACGGTTATTCCTTGGTGGCGGAGATTGATGATTAAGTTGCGTAGTGAGCGGGCAGCTACTACATCTAGACCAACAGTAGGCTCGTCAAGAAAAAGCAGTCTAGGGTTATGCATCAAAGCAGCAGCTATTGTTAATGCTCGTTTCATGCCGCGTGAGAAGGTGCCAAAAAGGTGGTCTTTCCGTTCATAAAGCCCAAAAATCTTCAAAAGCTCTTCCGCCCTTGTTTTGCGTTGACTGCGTGGGATTCCATACAGTCGCGCCATGAACACTAAATTATCAAGGGCAGAAAGTTCATCATACAAATTCGAAGCTTCGGGAACAACCCCAATGTGCTTCTTCGCCTTCACCATCTCTGATTTGACATCGAAGCCTAAAACACGGGCTGAGCCAGCAGTAGGCCTAGAAAGCCCTGTAAGCATTCGGATCGTTGTGGTCTTGCCTGCGCCGTTCGGTCCTAGAAAACCGAAAATCTCACCCTTTCTAACATCAAAACTTATGTGGTCAACCGCCAAGATTTCGCCATAACGTTTGGTTAAATCCCCTACTTCTATTGCCAACTCCATATTTTCCACCTATCTAGACAATTGAGATTATCCTTGGAGCATTTAAAATATCTCGAAAGATTTTACTTGTTTTCACTTTTGAGTTATATTACGGCAGTCCCCCGAAGAAACGCTTTTTTCACATCGATAAACATGATAACTCTACTAGTGAAATTCAAAAAGCAGAAGATTTTCAAGCGAACAAGCAATCTAATAGATAGAAAACTTCTGCCGTTGTATTTATTTTTAAGGCACACACAAATTGGACAAATAGCGGCGTTGAACAATTGATAATCTAAGAAATTACATTAATAGAGAACCATATATTTAAGATGGGTTAAGCAACAATAGAGGGTAAGAAATGATGATTGGAATCATAATCAGCACAAATGAACCTGAAGTCGTCTGGAATGCCTTTAGATTTGGAAATGTCGCTTTAGGAGAGAGTCACACGGTAAAAGTTTTTTAGTCAATAAAGGCGTTGAAGCTGAAACCATCGAAAGTGAAAAATTCAACGTAAAGGAACAGCTTTATTCATTTATCAAAAACAAAGGGAAAATATTGGCTTGTGGAGTTTGTCTAAAAGCAAGGCAGAAAGAAGGAACTAACGTTTGTTCGATTTCGACTATGAAAGACTTGCTTAAATTGGTTGAAGAATCGGACAAACTCCTCACTTTTGGTTAACATTCCCCTTTTTTGCATTAAGGTCTATGCACATACATCCCTAAGTACCCTTCACTATTAGCCTTTATTCTGGTGGTAGTTTTCTCATGTAATACGTGTTTCCCTCATATTCAAGCTCTATGAGTTTATTTTCTTCCAAAAGTTTTTCAATGACAAGCCAATTTACACATGCCTTTTTTAGAAACTTTTCAACCGCTTCTTTACGCATGGGATGCACCGCCGTTATGCTCAGCAAATCCTCTTTTACCTTTCCTGTAGAAGCGAAGGTATCGCCCTCATAACCTATCAAATATTCAACTCTGTCTACGCCAAGTTTTTCAGAGAACACTTGAAAAGCTCTGTTTATTGTCTCTTCTTTTGGCGGTCTGACCCAATTCTCAGTTGGAGGTCTTGTCGGAACGGCAATATACGCCCTATTCAGCCTTTCCAGGCTTTCCAAAAAGTCTGCAATCTTCTGAAACTCGTTCCCGTAATCCACGCTGTCTATAAGCATCGTTTCGCTAATAATTGTTCCTTTGAACTCTTTTGCGAATGTGGCCATACCTTCCATGACAAGATCAAGTCTCAAATCTTTGCAAGGTCTGTTTACCCTTCTCCATATTCTGTCACTTACAACATCCACTTTTAGAGACACCATGTCTGCTTTCCGCAGATCCTCTCTTACGTCTCTCCGCCAAATAAGTGAAGCATTAGTTAAAACAGCCACTCTTATTCCAGTCTGCTTTAGAAGAGATATCTCGTTGCCAAGGTTAATGTCTAAAGTTGGTTCGCCATCTGGAGCAAAAGTCAAATAGTCAATACTCTCGTTTCTTAGGCTTGCTCTTTGAATCCTCTTTTTCACTTCCGTGACGATTTTTTCTGGCTTGTGAAAAATTCGCCTTTCACAAGTCATGTTTATAGTCTTTCCCACTTGACAATAAACGCACGAATATGGGCAGTTTTTGGCAGGGATGTTGTTTATTCCCAGACTTCTTCCTAAACGCCTCGAAGGAACAGGACCGAAGACTAACGTTTCCATCCTTGGCAAGTCATTGGCTTCCGCATTTCAAAGCTGAAATGGTTCTTTCCCACATCTCGATTATTTTTTTCGCGATTTCGCTTTCAGATGCGTATTCAACAATAGGCTTTTCGTTAACCATGGCTTCTGTGACTATGGGGTTAAAGGGTATTTTTCCAACGACTTCAATTCCATTCTCGCCGCAAAAGTCCACAATTTTCTTCGTATTCTCGTCGTTTATGTCATGCATGTTTATGCAAACAAAAGGCCGCACGTCAAAATGCCCCAACAAACTTAACACCCGTTCAAGGTCGTGAATTCCTGACATTGTCGGTTCAGTAACGATTAAACCCGCGTCTACTCCGGTAACCGAAGCTATTACTGGGCAACCTATTCCAGGCGAGCCATCAATTATAACGAGATCAGCGTGTTCTTTTTCAGCCAGCATTTTGGCATTTTGCCTAACCAAGGTCACAAGTTTTCCCGAATTCGATTCACCAGGATTCAACAATGCGTGAGCCATAAAACCATACTTCGTCTCTGAAATGTAAGCCTGGCCAGAAACACGTTCAGTCAACATTATTGCATTTGCTGGGCAGACAAAACAGCAGACGCCGCAACCTTCGCACGAAACAGGATCAATTTGCAAGTTTTCTGTTATTGCATTGAATTTGCATTTCTCTCGACATTGATCACATTTGATGCATTTCGTTTCGTCGATTATTGCTAGTTTTGAACCTTTAAACTCTTGTGTTTTGATTGTTCTCGGATGCAAGAGCATGTGCAGGTCAGGAGCGTCTACATCGCAGTCAGCCACAACTGCATTTCGGGCTAAAACTGCAAAAGAGGCGGTTATTGTTGTCTTACCTGTGCCACCCTTTCCACTTAGAATGGTAAGTTGCCTCATTTGTTGACAAGCTTCCTTACAGTGGTAAAAAGAGCCTGAAACTTTGTTTTCCATTCAGGCATTTCTTGGCTGAAGGGTATGCCTCTGGAATAAAGCTCTGCTATTCTTCTCTCGTATGGAATTTCAAGTAATATTGGAATGTCTTTTTCTTCGCAGTATTTATAGACTCTATTGTCGCCGATACCTGCACGATTGATTACGACACCGAAGGGAATTCTCATGCTTTCTAAGACTTGAATCATTATCTTCAAATCATGAAGGCCGAAAGGCGTTGGCTCTGTTACAAGAATGCAGAAGTCACTGCCTTTGACGGTTTGTATGACAGGGCATGAAGTGCCAGGCGGCGAATCGAGAATCACGTTTTTTGCATTTCCAATATGCTTCTTGACCTCCCTTATGAGTGGAACAGCCATTGGTTCGCCCACTTCAAGCTCTCCATATGCTAACTCCAGATCGTCTGTTGAACCAAGCTTCAAAGTTCCAATCTTGTGTTGATCTTCGCTGATTGCCTCTTTGGGACAGACAAGAGCACATCCACCGCAACTGTGGCACAAGTCTGGAAAAACCAGAACTTTATCTGAACCAGCAAAAAGGGCGTGGTATTGGCAAAAATCGGCGCACTCTTCACAGTGATCACATAATTTCTCATTCACGATTGGAACAGAGACAGTGACCCCTTGAGTTTGGTTTATCTTTGGGTTTAGGAAAAGATGAGCGTTTGGCTCCTCAACGTCACAGTCAAGGAATTGAACATTCCCTACTGAAAGCGCCATGTTTACGGCTACAGATGTTTTTCCCGTTCCCCCTTTTCCGCTAGCTACCGAAACTATCATAGGTGTAACCAGTTCAAACCGACTTCTCAGTAAGCAGGACTACGTCCTCTTTTGTGATTCTATTACGTCCTTATGATAATCACTGTAGAGCGCTATCACTGGATTGTGACCTAGCAGACGATCTTTGACTATGAGAGTCGTGACTGGAGCCTTCGAGTTCATGGTGAAAAGCATGTCGTGCCCAATGCAAAGGCCAACGATTACATTGATGTCGGTTCCTGCATCGTTAAGAAGCTGTGCTTGAAGGACTGGGTTGCAACCTGCCTCGAATTTTGAAGCGCTGCCAATCTTGTATTCCTTGGCAACTCCGAGTTCTGTCTTGTCAATACCACCGCACTTGCACAAAACTGAAGCAGTAGCCAGCCCAGATTTTTCCAGTACCTTAACGATTCTTGCCGCTTCGTCACGCATGCCAGCGCAAAATGCTACCCCGATCGTTTTCGCATTAATTAGCCTGCTGAACTCGATTAGTTCTTTGATTCTAGGGCGTACAGCCATGCATACACCTCTAACCCACTCGTAGGCCTCTTTCTCTGTTACAGTAGCTGGAACGTAGATTTTTCTCACATCCTCTCGTCCATACCTATCTACAACAGCTTTGATTGTAGCTTCGTTTATCTTCATTGGGCAGAACTTGGGAAGAACGTCCTTGTTGACCTCGTCTGTGGGCATGCGTTGGCATAAGGTCTCCGAACACTTGGCGCATTGAGGTAAAATCGTCATTTCCTTAATCTCCTTAACATAATTTATAGAGTTTATTCTTTTCATAGTTTGCTATCGCTTTCTTTAATGTTCTCATCACAAGCTCAATGCAATCTATTTTTGGATCAGGCAGACCCTCAAGTTCTTTGAACACAGCATCTTCGGTTATCTCCTCAGCAGCTTCAATAGTTTTGCCTTTCAGAAGACTTGTCACTGCGGAAGCTGCGGTAGCAACGCCTGGACAACCTAGACATTGGAATTTCGCGTCTTTTATGACGTGATTTCCGTCTAAGGTCAAGTATAGTCTGACCACATCTCCGCAAGGACCAGTGTAAGTCTCGACTATGTCGGGCTTTTCTAGCACGCCCATGTTGACTCTGTTTACGTATAACTCAATAGCCTTGTCGGAATATCCAGATTCTTTTAACAATTCAAGTTCTTCCTTAGTTGCTTTCTTTTGCATTTCCTCACGTCCGTTTGATTATGCTACAAACAGAGTATTTCCTAGTAGTGATGGGCGTGATGACAGCCTTCTGTAAGTTCTTGAAGCGTGTCTTCATTGTATGCAGCTACATTGCCTGCCACTGTATTGGTTTCAGCCTTCAAAACAGCAACGCCAGCGTCTTGAAAAGCGCTTAAGCCTCTAGGGCCCATTCCATAGACTATTATCGCGTTTGGCTTCAGTTTCACAATGTGATCATGGCTTTGCCCCATGCCACCAGCATGTTCACCAACATTTGGCACTGTTTTCACGTTTGAAACATTTCCACCCTCGTCCAGTTCAACAACAGCGAAGTAAGGCGCCCTTCCAAAATGCTCAGCTACCTGCGCACCCAAACCACTTTCGTCTACTACTGGAATCACAACTCTAGATCCCACTACGTCACCTCCTTCTTTCTTAACTCCTGAAATCTTGAGTTCTTGTGTTTCATGTCTTCCGGCTCTTTATTGTTCATGTTTTCTAAATGCCCCATTGTCCTCGTCCCCTGCCATGTCCTCTACCCATACCAAAGTGTCCACCAACAGTTGGTGCGCCGGTCTCCCTTAGTTCGCCCCTCTTGTATTTCTCAACAACTTCTCGCACTGTTCCGAAAGCACCTGTCACGATTTTTATGCCCGCGGCTGACAATGCTTGAAACGCGTTTGGACCGACATTTCCTGTTATGAGCACTTTAGCACCTTTGCTCGCTATGGTTTGAGCTGCTTGGATTCCAGCACCGCCCGTTGCGCCAGAAGCCATATTTGGAACTGTCTCAAATTGCATAGTTTCCGAGTCTACTATCACGAAGTATGGACATCTGCCAAACCTTGGGTCTATCGGGGCGTCTAGGTTGTTTGATTCTGCTGACACGCATATTTTCATTCAATCACCTCTCTTGGTAATTTCTCATGCTGCCATAAGACCATTGTCTACTCCTTCTTTTTTCTAATCAACCTTGGAAGTAGAGTAGGGTCTGGTATTATGCGCTCTTTCCACTTCTTCTCTTCCAAGATTTTCAAAATCTCATCCTTCACAGTCACTGGCACATCTTCGGCTTTTCTTCCTTCACAAAATCTTTCAAAGCCCTTGAGCTCGGGAACTTGAAAATAGGCGTTTTCTACGTTTCCCTCTTCGTTCAAGAAAATCTCTATCTTGCCATGACCTTCAAGACGGGTGATTGGGTTTATGGTTATCGTCTTCGTACTCATTTCTTAGTTCCTCGTTCAGGTACACTCGGGTTAGGCGGCCTTTCTAGCTGCTCTCTTCGTTTCAAGAAATGCTCAATTTTCTTGACGATTTCCGTAAATGCCTTTGTTGCAGGAGAATCGGCATGTTCAGTTATGAAAGGCACTCCGTTATCAGAGTCACGACAAATTTCTGGGTCTATTGGAATTCGTCCCAAGAAAGGAACAGACAAATCATCTGCTATCTTTTTTCCTCCTCCCACCTTAAAAATGTCGATCTCTGCTCCGCATTTTGGGCAGATAAAGCCGCTCATGTTTTCGATAACGCCGATGACAGGGATGCCCAGTTTCCTAGAGAAGGTCACAGCCTTCTTAACCACTATCTGTGAAACCTCTGAGGCGATGGTGACTATCACCACCCCATCCATTTCGGGAATAAGCTGCATGATGCTCAGAGGCTCATCGCCCGTTCCAGGAGGAAGGTCTATAAAGAGGAATTCGAGTTCTCCCCAGACGATATCCGATAAGAACTGGCTGATCGCCCTCATCTTTAGTGGGCCACGCCAAATGACTGGTGCTTCTTCGCTTGGAAGCAGGAAGTCCATGGACACAACCTTGATTCCCATAGGACCTAATGCGGGAAAGATGCCTGCTGGACTAGCTTGAAGCCTCTGCCCGTGTAAGCCAATCATCTTCGGCACGCAGGGGCCAGTTATGTCGGCGTCAAGGATGCCAACACGGTTAACATATCCATGCATTGCAAAAGCCATTGCCAGATTCACTGTCACAGTGCTTTTGCCTACGCCGCCTTTACCGCTTATAACCGCTATCTTGCGCTTGATCCTAATCATTTTGAGCTTAAGTCTCTGTTCTTCTTCATACTTCTCTTTTCTTGGGTCAGTGCATCCATTAGCCTCTGAACAAGAATCACATTTCCAGTCGCATTCTCCATTCATGCCTATCTTCTCTTATCGTGATTGCCGCGTTATCTTCATCGTGATGTGGAGAAATAGTTTAATAGATAAACCATATTAATACTTTACGTTTAGAAAATAAACAGGTGCACCATATGGACGCAGTTGATCGAAAGATAGTTTCACAACTCCAGCAAGACGGACGAACAACATTAGAAGAATTGGCCAAGACCGTGGGATTCACGAGTATGGGAATCAAGAAAAGATTACAGAAACTTCTGAGTAATGACTCTCTCAAAGTTTCAGCCATGCTTAACCCGTTCTCCTTTAAACTCTCTCCAGCCATTGTATTATTAGAAATGGAAAGCGCGGAAGCAATGCAAAACCTTCTGAATCGATTCAAAGACTGCCCGAGAGTCATCCAAATCTTCAAGACGATAGGAGGCTACAACCTAATAGGCCTAGTCATCGCTGAAGACCAAGACACTCTCGAAAGCATATCTGTAGAGAAATGTTCTTTACGAAGTAGTACTGGGATACGTAGATCAGAATTTTATCCCATTGGTGACATTTATTTCTCTCCTTTCCTTTCGGTGAGAGAACATCTTGCTCACAAGGAAAAAACCGTCGCACCATGTAATGTTGACTGCAAACCTTGTGCTCGATACAGAAACAAAAAATGCGTCGGCTGTCCAGCAACAAACCATTATAGAGGAACACTCTAGCTGGTGAATTTTCATGATCAAAAAAGGCGATAGGACGCCTAGACAGATTGTTCAACTTAAAGAAGTGGATGGCGCAGAGATTGTAAGCCTAATGGACAACTCGGTTGATTTTCTGTCCACAATAGAAAGAGAAGAAGTCCAACAAGTTCGAAAGTGGGTGAAAGAAAGCAAAGGAGAGGAATGGATAAAAGAGCATTTCCTTTTACCCGTGGCTGAACATGGTTTTTCAATGCTGATCCGCCTCTTATGCAATGATGCTTCTCATAGCCTACTATTTGACACGGGCGGAAGTCCCGAAGGAGTGTTGATTAATGCTGGTCGAATGGGGCTTGATCTTTCGGAAATAGAGTCCATTGTTCTCTCTCATGGTCATTATGACCATTTCGGCGGACTGTTGGCAGTCCTAAGAGTTGTTGACAAGAAGAATTTACCGATCATCGTACATGAGGATATGTTCAAGACTAGAGGTGTAGCTGACACCAAAGGAACGATTAGAAAGCACCCGAATTTCCCTACAGATTATCAGGTGAAACCAGCCAGATACGTCAGAACGAAGCAGCCATACCTCACAGCCGACAAAACAGTTCTCGTCACAGGCGAGATCCCCCGTGAAACGGACTTTGAAAAAGGCTTTCCTCAACACAGAGTCTTGACCAATGGTCAATGGAAACCTGATCCTTGGATCTGGGATGACAGAGCAATCGTGATTAACGTTAAGCAGAAAGGTCTAGTAGTCATATCTGGCTGTGCTCATGCAGGCATAATCAACACGACGCACTATGCACAGCAAATCACTGGAACTGACAATGTTTTTGCAATAATGGGTGGATTCCATCTGGCTGGAAAAGAATACGAGCCAAGGATAAGCCAAACAGTCAAAAAACTGAGACTCATAAGCCCTAATTTGCTAGTGCCATCACACTGCACTGGCTGGAAAGGAGTTTACGCTATAGCCGACGCTATGCATCACGCTTTCGTCTGGAATAGCGTTGGAAACCTCTACAAGTTCTAATCACAAGAATGGTTCGGGCTTCTACGGACTTCAGCCTAAATAAGAGTGGTCGAGCATGCTCTCACTCGGCGAAAGCAAAAACTAGCTAAATCGCCACTATTTCAACAAATACTCGCTGAAACAATCTTTATTTCACGAAAGGGGCTACTAGTGTGGTCATATGGGTTAGTGCCCACGTTTGAACCCTCACGTATCATTCATCTTTTGTCCAGTTGCTTTGTTTTGTATTCTATGATGGACTCACACGCTCTCCTAGACAAAAGTGGACTTGAACCCGTTCGTATGGGGACGTAGAAGCCCAAACCATTTCAGGCAGGGGGATCATTGTGTTGCGTTATTTCGCATGCATGTTATTGTGCTTGTGCAGAGCATTTTGAAATGGCATCTTCAAGCTCTTTTTCAGCAAAATCCAATGAAAGTTTGACTTTTCCATCTACAACAGCACATATTTCTTGAACCCCATATTTAGACGCTTCCGCTGATTTGATTGACTTCGTTTGAACTTCAACCAAATCTTTGAACTTCGAAGTCACTCGACCTATCTTTTCCATGAATGGGGCAAAATTGCAGACGCAAGAGCCGTAAGGCACAAAAACCTCAATTTTCAGCTTAGCTTTTTTGGTCATAACAATCCTCCAAGCGCGTATCCAACCATAATGATACCGATTACGAGAAAAGCAACTCCAAAACCCTTTGTTAACCATTCACCTTTTTCGGATATTTTTTGGCTTATGGCTTTCCTTGCCGTTGCGAGTAATGTGCTTAGTAAGATTACTGGTAGAGCGTGGCCTAGACCAAACATGAGCAAAAGGAGACCGCCGTGAAAGGGAGTAGGTGCAGTTAGCATAGTCAGTAGTATGGCTGGCAATACTATTGAGAGGGAACATGGTCCTAAAGCTATAGAGATGACTAACCCGAAAATAAAAGAGCTGATTGCGTAATTGTATCTGGAAAAGCTTGTTAGCGCATTCAGCTTTAGGGCGTTTATCCGCTCGTTCATGGAACTGCCAACATTAGTAGATAAGCCGATTTTTCCCAGAAAACCCAAGTTATTGATTCCGAATAATATGAGAAGAGTACCTGAAATTCCAAGGAATATTTGATAATTGACTATGCTTAGCGGGATGAGGGAAGTTACAGCGTAGCCGAGGAAGAAGAAAACTAGACACATGGCTATGGTGAAGCTAATCCCAATTATCAATCCTTTCAATATGCTTTTGCTGACTCCTACAGCATAGGTCAGATACACTGAAATTAGTGCGATGGAACAAGGTGAAAGAAAGGTTACGAGTCCTAGAAAGAATAGGCCCAGAGACTCTTCAAACATATTGACGTCAAACCTCTAAAAGCTGACTTATTTTTGAAGACAACACTTCCGCTGATGTCTCTTCAGTGTACGCTTTGACCACATTGAATGTTTTATCTATAAGAACTATTGTGCCATCATTGATCGAATACGATGTGTATGCGTTGACGATGTCCATTTTTCCGTCGTCGTAGTCGTTTCCTAAAACCCAAGTGATCCCATAGTTTGCACGAATTACTGCAAGTTGACTATTTGCGCATGTTGCTACAGCAACGGTGACAACAGTAAATGGCTTGTTGCTGCAATAGGCGGCACATACTTGCTTCAATTGATTAAGCTGATAGTCATTAATTGGGTATATTTGTCCACCACAGCCTACAGCCATAAAATGAATAGCAATCACTTTTCCACTGTATTGGCTGAGAGAAAACTGATTTCCATTAATATCTCTTAATGAGAAGTCAGGCGCCGAACCAGTTGGAGATGGGTTATTTGTTGTCCCACCAATTGCTGGAGGTTTTTGCCCCTCAAAGTATTGCCATGTTCCATAAGCAGTAAACATTAACGCAATCAAGCAGAATCCAAAGATTATCTTTCCTTTAGGCCATTTACGTGGTCTTTTTTCAGTTTCTCTTTCCCTTTGTATTTGATACGCCTCTTGAGCTCTCTGTTGCCTCAGTTGTCTCTTTCGTTGCTTTTCTCTCCAACTTTTTCTTTTCTGTTTCTCTTTTTTCGGCAAATTTTTCCACACACGTTCAGAGGTTTTGGGGGCTATTCTGTGCATAAATAAAAGAGCATAACAAAATTTAAATATTGCTATTGAATGCCTTCACAAGATGCAGTCATTCAGTTTATTATCAACTTTGCAAACTAGAGAGTGATCAGTATTGAGCAATAATGTTGTTAGGGTCAAAAGCTGGGAAGAATTCAAGCGTCTTGGCTGTTGAGTTAAAACCAGACTCAATTGTTTACAATATAGAACAGAGTGGTCTATCTCCGACGAAAGAGCTCACCAGTTTGCGGTTGATAATGCCCTGTGTAAAGGCTTATTATGTGTTTCTCGATTTTCCACGAGGAGAGGAATTACGAGAAACGCACATTCCACTACGCAGAGATAAGAAAGGAAACCGCTACATAGAGGAAACAGATGTAAAAGATTTCCTAAAAAATCAGCTTAAGAGAGAAGACATAACAATCTGTTCATATTGGACCATCTAGTATGGTTCAGTTAATGCTTCTTTCTTGGGAAATGTTTCCTTGTATACAGTCCAAGCTTGACAAGAGCAAGCATCAAGGGGACTTCCATTAATGGCCCTATAACTGTAGCTAAAGCAGCTCCTGATCCAATTCCGTAAAGTGTTGTGGCTACTGCGATGGCAACTTCAAAGTGGCTGCTTGAGCCTATGAGAGTGGTGTCTATGGCAGTTTCGTAGGCCCAACCTGCAAAATATCCCAGCAGATACGTCCACGTAATCATGGTAGCGTAATGTAATAGGTTTGGAGCTGCCAAGTAGGCGACTAGCAAGGGATTATTGAGAATTGTTTGTCCCTCAAATGAGAACAAGACAATCAATGTTGTTAGAAGAGCCAATATCGAGATTTTCCCAATAGTTGGAATGTATGTATTGTTAAACCATGCTTCTCCCTTCTTCTCTAGTATAAGTTTTTGAGAAATTGCTCCGGAAGCTACTGGTAAGGCTATAAAAAAGAGAACGCTCATGGCAATCAGATCCCATGGCACTGGGATGCTGCTTACGCCTAGGTAAAGTGCAGCCAGAGGCGCGTAAAGAGCAAGCATCAGCAGAGCGTTGATTGCAGTGTTAATTAGTCCTTGAGCCAGGTCTCCTTTTGCAAGAAACATCCACCACATGACCATAGCAGTGCAGGGAGACAATCCCAGCAGTATGACGCCAGCAATGTATTGAGGATTTCCAGCCAAGATGACATTTGCATAAAGCGTCATCAAAGGCGGAGCGATTATCCAATTGGCGATAATCGTGACAAGTAACGGTTTGGGTTTTTTGGCAGCTTTTTTAATGTCGCTAAAGCGTATTCCTACAACAGTTGGATACATCATGAAGAACAGAAGGATGCCTATGGGTATTGATAACTGTCCAAATTTCAAAGAATCTACGAGTTCACCAAATTGTGGCAGGAATCTTCCCACCAACAAGCCAAGAATGATACATATAGCTATCCAAAGGGTCAAATATTTCTCAAAAAGCCCTAGAGATGTTTCATGTTCAACAGACGTTTGTTCTTCTGTCATAGCGTTACCTTTTTGCAATTAACAACTACATTACGATAAGTACGTTTACAGGAGATTCGCATGATATTTTGTTGCATACGCTTCCTAAAACCAGCTCATGAGTAGCACCGACTCCTCTTCTCCCGATCACAACTAAGTCAAACTTCCCGTCTCTGGCCATGTCCGTGATGACCTTGGAGGGATTGGTACTAGTGGCCGAAATTAGTTTGTACTTTACTTTTTCATCTTCCAAGAAGACTTTGGCATCTTCCAAAATTTTATGGCTAAACTCGTGAGCAGAGGGTGTAGGTGCAGGGTAAAAAATGTTGACAACAGTTATTTCAGCCTCAAATTTCTTTGCAATCTTAATTGCTTCTGCCAACGCCTTTTTCGAATGTTCTGAACCATCAATACCAACTAATATTTTTTTCAAGCAATTTCCCCATGGATAGAGTGAAAATATATTTACGTATTTAAATTTATTGTTATGTCTCCTCAAACATCCTCATCGTTACAGGCAAAAAAGCATTAGCTTCCTATTTCTTTATAGCGAGCTTAATTTCTGCATTTTTTCAATGAGCTTAGGGTCTGCTAAACTGTAGTAAACCCACTTTCCTTCTTTTCTACAATTAACTAATCCTGCATTTCCTAGAATACCCAAGTGATGAGAAGCGGTAGGTTGGGTCAGATCAAGGGCAATCATAATCTCGCAGACACACATCTCCCTTACATGCAGAAGATTCAAGATTCTGAGTCTGGTTTTATCGGCGAGCGCTTTGAAAAATCTGCTTTGTTTTTCGGACGTTTTGGCTTCTGCAATTTCCTCTGCAAGCTGTTTAAGTTCAACAGAATATTTGGATGCGTCTTCACCGGGGCAAATTCCAGAACTTGTTAATCGTGCAAGCCTCTTATTCAGTTTGGCTTTTGACAATTTGTGGAACCTATAGTTAAGATGACGTAACAAAATATTTAAATATGTCCATACGTGCGTCCTTTTCTGCTTGTTTATTCACATTATATTCTTATGGGATGCATCATTTTTTCGATTTGAGTTTTGTTAGCTACGTACTTTTCCCCGTTGATCGGTGGGCAGTCCTGCAGTGATTTTTCGCTATTCAGGAGCTTTGTCGCGAAAACGAAGCATCCTTGTTCTCCGCATTCTTTACAGTTTGTCTTTGGTAGTTTTTCGTAAATTTTCATTGGATCTAGCTCCTTTTTTGCGTTAATAAGCTGAGGTGTTGGTTTTCCATGAGTTTTTAGATGTAGGAAAGCACGGTTTATGAGGTTCTTTGCTTCTTCAACGAGTTGTTCTGCTTCATTTCTGTCTTTGACGTATGTCATCCCGATTCTGCCTGTGGAAAACATGGTTACCAAATGCTGCTTGTGTCTGTAACTTAATGCTTCTAGTTTTTCAGAGTACTTTGCATTTGGAATCGATAGATAAAGAACTGGAAGTACGTCTCCGAGAGGTTTGTCTGCTTGAGCCAAGAACTTTATTCTGTCGGGGTCTGCAGTGCATGGGGTTATTTCCTTTATGTCAATTTTCTTGACGAAGGCTTCAGGGAAGAGAAGCTCGATGAAATCGTTTTGTTTCAACCTGTTTTTTCCTCTTTGCTGCCAGTGTAAAGCTTGTAAACTCGCTTCTCTCTAACAGTCTTCATCGCCTTTTTGGACAGGGCTTCTAGCGACTCGACAACCTCGCTTAGGAGTTTCGCGGGTATTCCCATAAACATGTGTTCTGGCGGTGTATCCGTCGCCTCTCGACAACCGTAACAACCTGGGCTTATATTTATGTCACCAGTCAAGTAGGGAACAACTGTGACATCAACGCAACAGCATTGGAAAATGGAAGAGCTAAAGTTTAGTCTTCCGCCTTCCTTGAAGTTTCTCGCTAAGCAAAGCCACATGACGTGTTCCGGAATGCTTTCAACCACGATAATATCTGGTGTCACAGGAAAGTTTTTCAAGGGTCCAGATACTACCGCTTTTGTAGAACCGAGATTTAGCCTTGGTATCATTTTCATTGTTCTTGCGGCGGCTTCTTTGCTTACGAAAAGCCCAAGTGTGCAAAGCATTTCTCCTGTAGAAATCTTCTCTGGCAGAGGGGCAAGTCCCAAGGCTGCTTTCGCAGCTGGGCAAGCTAAATCTTCAGCCGTCAACATCAGTGTTTGCCCTTTTCTTGCAAGCATTAAAAGCTGACAGTACCTGGATTTCTGTGGTAGGGATTTTACACTAGGTAAAGTTTCTCCTGTTTTCACAATTTTTACAGCTATTGGAGGAGAGTCTAAGCCTAGAATCTCTTCCATTCTTTGACTCAAGATTTTGGTTTCCAACAAAAGAAGCCTTCAGTCATTTTTTATATTCGTATTTTGCCTTGTTTAATGTCAATTCCTTTCTGCTGTGTTGAATCACTTCACGCTTCTTTATTGTTTTATGCAAGTATGACATCGGTGGAAAACTGATTGCATGCTGTGGACAAGTGTTTTCGCAAGTTGTACATCCAACAAGACAGTTTAGTGGATTAGCGACCACAGGTACGTTCTTTTCATAGTCAAACTGGTATACTCCTTTTCCACAGCCCAGCACACAAATACCGCATCCTATACAAAGTTCCGGGTCAACGGTGGGATGCCAATCTATTTCGTCGCGTGGTATTCCACGCCAAGCTGGCCTAATAGCGCCTTCTGAACCAGGCATTTTATACTCCAGCCTCCCTTAGAGCTTCTTTTAATGTTTCTTCGCTGGGGCAAACTCCTATGATTCTAATGTCTTTGTCGATAACCACTGCGGGGCTTGTTTCTATGTTGTACTCGCCAAGTTTCGGGTTGACGCCCTTATAGATTTCAACTTCAATCTTTTCTCTGTATTCTTCTCTTATTTTGTCAATTATCTTCAGCAGTAGCCTTCCACCAGAGCATGGTGGTTCTGAAGTAAAAACTTCAACCTTTATTGCCATGTCAAACACCCATCTCCTCTAATGATGCCTCAATCGTCTGTATGCTTGGACAAACACCCATGATTTTTATTCTTCCTTCATTGAAAACCACGGCAGGCACCACAGTCAAATGGTACTTGCTGAACTCTTCGCATGGCCCGATATGTTTTATCACTTCCACTCTTTCGCCATACTTCTCCTTGAGCAAATCTGCAATTTCCAAAAGTTTCGAACAGCCTGCACAAGGTGGCTCAGCGGTGAAGACTTCAACCTTCACAACCAATCTTCTCACTCCCTCTAAGCTATTTGTTCAATAATGCGCTTTGATAACACACCCATCAAATCAACAGTAACTGAGTCAATTATTTTGAATATCACAGGGTCAGTGATCGAGTACAGTCTACGGTTTCCGTCCTTTCTGTGCTTTACCAGTCCACAGTCCTTCAAGATTTTTAAATGCCTAGACACCAAAGGCTGTATTGTACCAACATGCGGAACAATCTCACACACGCATCTTTCTCCTCCACGTAAGAATTCTAGTATCTCCAGTCTAACGGGGTCTGACAGAGCGTTGAAAACCTTGGCTTTGAACCTATTCCAGTTTTTCATTTTCGAATGCATGTTTAGGATAAAGCTAATAGCAATATTTAAATATTGCTATATTATTCTCATAGTTTCTACAAAGGGCGACAAATATGAAAGAAGTAAAAGTCGAAGTGTTAGGACCTGAACCGCCTTGTATGCGGTGTCAAGCAGCCAAAAAAGTAGCTGAAAAAGTGGCAGAGAAGCTCAGACAGACAGAAATAAGTGTCAAGGTAGAGAAGGCCAACGTAATGTCAAAGGACATCGTAAGTAAGTATGGCGTTCTTGTTTCTCCAGCCATAGCCATCAATGGCGTGGTGAGATTTATGGGCAGAGTGCCCAGCGAGGCTGAAGTTGAAAAAACCATAAGGGAAGCTGTTAAGAAGGAAGCCTAATCATTGAATGCTGAACTTGTGAAAAAACTCAGGACTGCAGTGTTGCTAGGTTTTGTGTTCACAGTCATAGGTTTACTCATTTACAGCAGAATAATGGCTTACTCATTAGCTCCAACAATGAAGCCAGCAGACTTTCGAGGTCTTGCCATCTGGGAAATTCCAATCGCATACCTTATCGACTATTTCAGCCACGGTTGGATATGCCTTCTCTTCGCCTTTGTCGCTGCAGGCTTAGTATACGAGTTTGTGCCGAAAGAGGCAATCACGAAATACATGGGTAGCGGCAGAGTGGCAGGATATGGACTCGCCCTCGGAATGGCTCCTTTCTTGACTGTCTGCTCGTGCACCATGGTTCCATTGTTTGGAGGCGTGCTCTTCGCGGGCGCAGGAATCGGTCCAGCAATAACCTTTCTGCTTATGGCTCCTGCAGCTAACATATTAAGCATCCTATTGACTGGAGAGTTGATATCGTGGGAATTAGCTGGAGTGCGCATCATAGTATCGGTTGTTGTTGCTTTAACTGCAGGCATAATAATTTCCAAGACCCCATGGGGAAAAGCCATAGAGAAAGAGCATCAGCAAACTGTTCCAGCTGGCCAAGCATCTATAGAAATTGTCAAGCCACCCTTAGATGAGAGGCTGTGGGCGTCACTCAAATTCGCAGCATATCTAGCAAAACAAATCCTGCCATTCTTCCTCTTGGGCTTGGTTGCAGTTAGCTATGTGCAAGCATACTTGCCGGAGGACATTGTTGGAACATACCTAACAGGAGTCACCGGTGTTTTGATTGCTTCGGTGATCGGTGGACCATTATACACGCCTACACTGGTCGAGATAGCTCTGGGCAAGGGAATGTATGAGTTGGGCATGTCAAAAGGTGCATTGCTCGCCTGGCTTATGGGACAACCGTATGATGTTGCCAACGCGCTAGCCGTCTCGAGGATAGCCAAATGGAAAGTAGTCCTAACATACATGCTCATTGCTTGGGCAGGCAGCGTAATCTTCGGGTTAATGTACGGAATACTGAGCGGGAGTTTGTAGGATGAAGTAGTTAAAGAAAATAGGAGGATGCATCTTGTTGTTTGAGAAAATTTTGGTTCCATTGGATGGTTCTGAGCATTCGTTAAAAGCATTGAAAATGGCCGTTCAAATAGCTCAAAAGTTTAACGGAAAGATCAGTCTAATACACGTATATTCAATTGGCGGTCTTGCCACATATCCTACACCAGTCCATGAGTTTATTGAAGCAATTCGCAACGTTGGCGCTGGCATTCTAGGAGATGGAGAAAAGAAGGTTAAGGCTGAAGGAGTTCAAGTTGAAACATTGCTATTAGAAGGAAATGCGGTTGAGCAGATAGTTAAAACATGCAGAGAAGGCAAATTCGACTTGGTTGTCATGGGTGCTAGGGGCTTAAGCAGGATAAAGGAGATGCTTTTGGGAAGCGTAAGTGATGGAGTGACAAGACACGCGCATTGCCCAGTTTTAGTGGTGAAGTAACTCAATGTTAGGGATCGTTAAGTAGGTCGCAATGAATTATGCACGAAAACGAAGCAAAAAATCCTTGCCCGTGCTCTCAAGCGGCGATTGATCTTTTAAGGTCAACGTCGCCGATAAAAGAGGGAATGCTCAGAGAAGCGCAATGCAAGAAATGCGGCAAAGCTTTCCTAACAAATTTTGCCACAGACTACTGCTTTGATTGCAGAAAAAGACTCTTGGAAAAGTGAGAGCCATGGCTCAATCATGTGGTGCTTGGTATCCAACAATCTTTCCAGAAAAATGTGATGGCTGTATATCGCTTGAAAAGCCACGGTGCGTAGAATTCTGCCCAAATGGCGTCTTCACAATTCTAAACGGAAAAGCCATTGTTGCCCACCCGTATAAATGCGTGAACAGCTGTACAGCGTGTGAACCAGTCTGCCACAAAAAAGCCATAAGCTTTCCGAGAAGAACAACAGCTTTCGCTCAAACCAACACCGAAGATAAAGGACTGCTCCGTAAGACTGTCTGTGAAAAGTGCGGCAAAACCTTCTGGACAAATAGAGAAGTCGATATTTGCATGGATTGTGAAAGCAAAAGATAGAGAGAAGAGGGCAGTAACACTTATATATGTATCAATGTTACCTATATCTGTGATATATGTGTGTCAACATGGACATGGCTTCTGCCATTACCCAGGAAGAGGGCTTGTTCAACTACTGATTCTGCGGATTCTACACGAAAAACCAACACATGGATATCAGATAATGGATGAATTGGAGAGGATAACTTCGGAAAAGTACATTCCTGAACCCGGGGCAATATATACAATGCTGAGAAGAATGGAGGAAAGAGGTCTCGTAGTTTCGAATTGGGAAAAAAAAGAGTCAGGGCTGGATCGTAGAGTTTACACGCTCACTGAGGCTGGCGTGAAAGTTCTCCAAGAGGGACTTGAAATGGTGAAGAAAAGAAGACAGTTAATGAACAGTTTAGTCCAATTTTACGATACGCATTTTACAGAAAAAGAGAGCGGAGGTGAAACATAGATGTGCGGTGAATGCGGATGTGGGTCTAAAAGCCACCACCACGAGGGACATCATCGACAACTCATGGGATTTCCGCCACTGGTGTCGGTTGATGAGGAAGTCAGAATGCTTGAGGAATACAAAGAAGCACTGACCAAACAGCTCGAAAAGGTTAACAAGCGACTGGAAGCTTTGAAACGATAAGCCTGACCATTGAAATCTAAGCTTCTCTTTCTTACACTGTTTTGAAAGTAAAAAGTGATGGTGATACAAAATGGAGAACGTGATTAATCTAAATAAACTTGTAGAATTCACTTCTGGAAAGCATCTATTAGACACTATGCAAGACAGACAACGGGTAAAGAAGAATGTGTTGAAGACAAAGAGTTTTAATGTTGTACTGATTTGTCTTGAGAGTGGTCAAGAAATTCCTTCACGCCCAGAACCTTACGAAGTTTGCTTCTACACAATTGACGGTTCCGGCATATTTTCGGTAGGCGAAGAAAAGTATGATTTATCCAAGGGTAACATGGTTTTTGTTCCAGCAAACGCGGCTCGAGGTATAAAAAGCAAGGAACGCTTAACAGTCTTGGGAATACAAGAACCCCATTAGAGGAAACACAGTGAGCGTTGCTGTTGTTGTTCATAATTTAATGAAACGTTATGGTGACATAATAGCAGTAGATCACATATCCTTTGAAGTTAAGCAAGCCGAGATTTTCGGCTTCTTAGGGCCGAATGGTGCTGGCAAAACCACGACCATAAGAATCTTGACGGGCATAATCAAGCCAGATGAGGGCACAGCAACCATAATGGAACATGACATAGGAAAAGAACCTCTCCAAGCTAAACAAATCATGGGAATCGTGCCAGAAATGTCCAACGCCTACATAGACCTATCAGCGTGGAACAACCTCATGCTCATAGGCGAACTGTATGGGGTTCCTAAAAAACAGAGAATAGGAAGGGCAAACAAGCTTCTTGAAAGGTTCGGTTTGTACGATAGGAAAGACCAGCTTGTTCGTGGCTTTTCTAAGGGAATGAAACAGAGGCTTATTCTGTGTATGGCCTTGATAAACGAGCCTGCAATATTGTTCCTTGACGAGCCAACTTCTGGTCTTGATGTTGAGAGTGCAAAGATGATAAGAGAAATTATAATGGAGCTTAACAGTGCAGGTGCCACAGTCTTTTTGACAACACATAACATGGAAGAGGCGAATAAACTATGCGACAGAATAGCCATAATAAATCATGGTATGATTGCAGCTATCGATACACCTGAAAATCTTCGAATGAAAAGCAGCAGTTTACAATCGATAGAAGTAAGCTTTGACCACTTGGTAAACACAAATGACTTGGCTAAAATTCCATGCGTCAAACAAGTTGAAAAGATGGGTGACAAAATCAAACTCTACACGAGCGACCCTGGCGAAACCCTAAACTGCATTATGGATTACGCTCGTTCACATAACATGAGAATAATCACCTTAAACACGCTTGCCCCTTCTTTAGAAGAGGTATTTCTCAAATTGACACAAACAAAACGTGAGGGATGACTAAGCTATGCAATCAATAAACATCTTTTGGGAGCAACTTAAGCGTTCTTTTGCAATCACAAAAAAGGACATTCGAATCTACTACTCAAAGGGACCTGTCGTAGTATTCGGATTAATATTTCCACTCTTCCTCTTCCTAGCTTTTACAATTGGACGAAATCTGTCAGCAAGAGAACTTTTTCCAGGGCTTATTGGCATGACAGTCTTCTTCACAGCAACATCAGTAGGTCCAGCAATTTTGCCTTGGGAAACAAGGTCGAAAACCTTGGAGAGGCTCGTATGCTCTCCAGTCTCAACATGGGCGATATTTTTTGGAGATATACTTGCTTCATTCATTTTTGGAATACTTGTATCGCTCGTTCCTTTGGGTGTTGCCTTAATAATAGGCGTTGAAATCATGAATTTGTTAGCACTAAGTTTAGGCATGATTTTGGCAACATTCTGTTTTGCATCTCTAAGCGTTTTGTTATCGGTCTACCCGCCCACGGATATACCTGCAACAGTCATGATGCTATCATCATTGATCAAATTTCCCTTGGTCTTCATCAGCGGTGTTTTTGTGCCTATTGAGCAATTGCCAGAGTGGGCAAAAATAGCGGCATCCCTTTCACCACTAACATATTTCACTGACCTAGCAAGATACGCAATCAACGGCATAAGCTATTATTCAGTTCCAGTCGATTTAGCCGTTCTGGCAACGTTCATGTCAGTCTTCCTTGTAAGCTCTGTGAAGCTCCACGAAAAGTTCTTACCTCAGCGATTCTCTTAAGAACAATCAGAGGAAAAAGCATGCGAAGAGTTCTTTTTGTTTGTGTTGAAAATGCGGGCAGAAGCCAGATGGCAGAAGCCTTCGCAAATCACTACGGAAAAGGAAAACTGGTGGCTACAAGCGCTGGTGTAATGTTAGCAGACAGAGTTAATCCAGTTGTGGTCGAAGCCATGAAGGAAAAAGGAATTGACATATCCATGAACAAACCCAAGCTGCTAACGACTCAAATGGCGCAAGAAGTTGACGTAATCATAACAATGGGTTGCAGCGTTGAGAAATTCTGTCCAGCACCACTCCTTAAGAATGTGGTAGACTGGGGATTAGAAGATCCGAAGGAAAAATCAATAGAACAAGTTCGAGAAATCAGGGACGAGATAGAAACAAGAGTTAAGAAACTCGTTGAAGACATCGAATAACTGGATGGTCAAGCCTTCGGGAGTACATAATTGAACCCATTCGGGTATGGGGATGGGCAACCTTATCATCTGGGGTGCGGAAGCAAAACAGGGCGCTCCAGCACTATTTCTGTAAATGTTCGGTTAATCTAGCTTTATTTCGTGAAATAGGCTTTTGGTGGGGTCGCTGGGATTTGAACCCAGGATCGCCAACGCCCCAGGCTGGTATCCTAAACCAAGCTAGACGACGACCCCGTTCGGGATAGGCTAGTAGCCTAGGTGTCTTATTTTCTTTTTCAATAAGGGTTTTATGGTTTTTGTTTGAATGTTTAGTGTGTGTTATTTTTCTCTGGTGCTCTGTGGTGACTAGCCCCTCCCTTATATATAGATTGAACTAGCTGTTAGTACTTTGGTTTATTCGTGGTTTTGTTTCTTGTTGTTTTGTTTTTTTGAGAGCTTTTGTGGATATTTCTTTGATTAGGGGCTGTTGTTTACCGCCTTCTATTTCTATTTCTGCGTTTGGATATTGCTGTTGAAGCTGTTTTTTGAGCGTGTTTACGTCTGTGTCTTTTCCAACTTTGGCTCTGACTTTGGTTCCTTCAGGCGTTTGCACGACGCTTATGGAGTAGCCGCTTGAGGGAAATTCATCTAGTAACTTTGTTTCGTCGAAAAGTGAGTTTCCGAATAGCTCATCTATTATGCTTCGCTTGCGTTTTCTTTGCGAAGCCATATGCTTTTTCCTCAAATTGAAAGTTTGGTTTCTTGCTTAAAAATTTATTAGTTGGTCAAACTTTTGTAGCAGTGTGGTAGCATGAAACGCAAAGTTGTTGTGTTGATGGGTTCTGAGCGGGATCTAGAATTCTGCCATGAAATAGCCAAGCATCTGAAGACTTTTGGGATAGATTATGTCTTTCGTGTTGCTTCTGCACACAAGACGCCTGAAAAGATTTTGGAGGTTCTGAAGGAGTATGAAAGGGAGAAGGTTGTTTTCATCACGGTTGCGGGAAGGTCTAATGCTTTGAGTGCTTTTGTTGATGCGAACACGGCTAAGCCTGTTATTGCTTGTCCGCCGTATTCGGAGAAGTTTGGTGGTGTGGATATTTATTCTTCGCTTAGAGTTCCAAGCGGGATTGGCTTGGTTGTGACGATTGAGCCTGAAGGCGCTGCGATTGCTGCTGCAAAGATTTTTGCGGTTGAAGATGGAGAACTGACGAAGCGTGTTAGAGAATTTCAGCTTGCTAAGAAGAGGGAAATTGAGAAGGCTGATGAATCGGTTAAAAAGCTGAAGTAGTGCAAAGAGCCATGGGCAGCGTAAAAGATTTAGAAGTTGACAAAAAGCCAACAAGAGATAGCATGGGTGTTGGAAGGTTCCATTTTTCAGATCGCTACTCGGTTTTTGATTGGGGTGAAATGCCAGACCTCATTGACAGGAAAGGCGAAGCGTTGTGTATGATGGGGGCTTACTGTTTTGAGAAGCTTGAAGAGAAGGGCATTAGGACACATTATAGGGGATTGGTGGACAGAAATGGGAAAGTTGTAAGATTTGACGAGTTAAAGCAGTCTTCGAATGTTATGGAAATTAACTTGGTGAATGTGTACAAGCCTAAAGCAATTGTGCGTGAGGGGAAGCTCAAGTATGATTATAGTGCTTACACGTCGAATTTGAAGAATTTTTTGATTCCGCTTGAAATAATTTATAGGAATGGTTTGCCTGAAGGTTCTTCAGTTTTCAAGAGGCTTGAGCATGGCTTAGTTACGCTTGAGGATTTGGGTTTGGATCATTATCCGCGGGCTGGTGAAAGGCTCGAGAAGCCTATTTTTGATGTGAGTACGAAGTTGGAGGAAGGAGACCGTTATGTGAGTTTGGCAGAAGCGCAGCGGATTGCTGGTTTGACTGATGGCGAACTAAAAGAGGTTAAGGATTTGTTGTTGAAGGTTAATGATTTGATTACGCAGTTAGCCGCTCGTGCTGGTTTGGTGAATGAGGATGGGAAGATTGAGTTGGGTTTTGATCCGTCTAGGAGGCTTATGGTTGTTGATGTGGCGGGCACGTTAGATGAATGTAGGTTTACGTATGATGGGTTGCATGTGAGTAAGGAGATAGCTAGGCAATATTATAGGAAGACTGATTGGTTTAGGGATGTGGAAGAAGCAAAGAAAAAAGCTGTGGCGGAAGGCGTGGAAGACTGGAAAACACTAGTTAAAACAAAACCGCCAAAACTAGATCAGAAGCTGAGAACAATAATCAGCCAAATGTACTTAGCAACAGCAAATGAAATTGCGGGGAAGAAAATGTTTGCCGCTCCAAAACTCGTGGAAATCGTCAAAGAATATGAAAAAGATACCGATTGTTGAAAGGCAATTAAGAGGATATAATTAACGTGATCTCATGAAATACAAATTTCCTAAAAATACACCCAAGTTCGTTAGAAAGGTTCTAAGCGAGACACTCTCAGGCGTTCATTCTGTTCTGCGAGATAGTTTGATCGGTATATACCTGTACGGTTCGCTTGCCATGGAATGTTTTAATCCAAAATCAAGTGACATCGACATCATCCTCATTGCGAGGAAGAGACTATCAAAAGAGCAGAGAAAAAAGATAATCGAATATTTAAAAGGAGTTTGCTCAAAGGACAGACGCATAGAATTGAGTATACTCTGCGAGGATGTTGTTCAAAATCCACAGTACCCAATAATGGTGGATCTGCACTTTGAATACTGGGGAGACATTTTCGAAAATGAAAAAGACAACGAAATTCTATCCAACTTATACACAACAAAAAAGAGAGGATTCTGCGTCTGGGGCATGCCGATAAACGATGTTTTCTCAGAAATCCCTGCGCAATATCATCTTAGATCGGTGGTGGAAGACATCGAGCACACAAGAAAATACCTGCACGAGAACCCTGAGCGTGTTGGATACGATCCTGCAGTCTACTGGATACTTGGTTCATGCAGAATTCTAGCTTTCATAAGAGAAAAAAAAGTGCTTTCCAAACTCGAAGGAGGGCAATGGGGATTGGCTAATCTGCCTAAACAATACCATGAATTGGTCAAACAGGTACTTTCCTATTACCAAGGAAAAAAGAAAGAGCGCATTTGGAACCATGAAAAATTGGAGGCTTTTGCCGATTACATGACTACAGTTATTCTAGGGGAATCAAAACTTAAAGAATCGACCCTCTATAGGTGAACAATATTTACTCAATTGCTAATTAAGACAAGAATTTTATAGGGGAAGTTTACTGTTTTCTGTGCAGTTGTGGCTTCAAACTATATAAAAATGCAAGGTGCACAAATTTTTGTTTGTATTACTAGTTCGGGCAGCTGCTTTAGTTTCAATACTCGCCTAATCTTAAGGCTATGTAGTTGTTCTTTTCTGATATTCCGAAAGAAAAGCATCCAAGAAACCCTTCACAGTCTTCCTAAACTCTTTCAGTTCCTCTGATATGTCCCCATACTTCTCAGCCATCTCCTTAAAATTCCTGTTCGTCTCTTGCCTGAAATCCTTCAACTCATCCCTAAAAACAACAAAATACAATCTGCTAAACTCATGATCCTCCAACATAGCTTCAACAACAGTTCTAGCCTTAGACAAGTTCACACCAAACCCAATAACTGCTCCTTCCAAACTTTCAGAAAAGCATAAAACAAAAACCCGCACAGACTAGTTCTCATGCTCAAACTAAACCATTTAGCTTCAACCTTTTCGATAGTGGCTTTCGACCCCGAAACCAGAAACCTAGGAGTAGCCGTACAATCCCGATACTTCTCAGTCGGCACCGCCGTACCGTGGGCACAAGCCCAAGTCGGCGCGGTAGCCACCCAATCCTTCGTCAACATCAACTACGGACCACGAGGCTTAAAACTCCTCAAAAAAGGTCTAACCGTCAACGAAGTAATCGAAAAACTCACAAGCAAAGACAAAAGCCGCGACTATAGGCAACTGGGCATAATCGACGGAAAAGGCAACCCAGCAGCCTATACGGGCACAAAATGCCTGCACTGGGCAGGAAGCAAAACCGGCAAAAACTACACAGCACAAGGAAACATCCTAGCCAACGAACAAGTCGTACAGAACATGGGCAAAAAATTCGAAACC
>Ga0315280_10001290_pt1 | contig 43423 bp, 44 predicted proteins | sample YL17G06_40_MG_FD_203697 | JGI IMG/M metagenome (GOLD analysis project Ga0315280, IMG submission 203697) | Sediment microbial communities from Yellowstone Lake, YNP, Wyoming, USA - YL17G06_40 | ecosystem: Environmental > Aquatic > Freshwater > Lake > Sediment | place: USA: Wyoming | collected...
GCATAATCGCACATTATAAGCATATTGCGGAGGCAACGAACCTACCGATCATGATCTATAACAGTCCAGGGGCCACTGGTGTCAATCTTGATTCACGTCTCGTAGAGCTGATATTCAAGGCTGCACCGTCATGTAGGTATTGTAAACACTCAAACGTCAACATCTTCATAGCTCAAGACGTGTTAAGGCGTTGCGAACGTAAAGTGAAGCTGATAGCAGGCAACAATCACATTGTTCTCCCAATACTCCAGATAGGCGGTGTCGGCATGGCCACAGGCGCTCCAAACCTGTTCCCGAAGGAACATGTTGAGATGTATGAAGCTTTTAGAATAGGAGATGTGAAGAAGGCGGAAGAAATCTACTGGAAGTTCTTCCCTCTTTATGCGAAGCTATTCTTTCCAGGCGTCAGATACATAGAACGCATCAAAGCAGCCTTAGACATGATGAATCTGCCAGGCGGATACGTGAGGAAACCTAGGCTACCAGTTAACGAGCAAGACAAAGCCGAAATAAAAGCAATTCTAGCTGAGCTAACGCCAACCTGAATAAAGCGCAACTTCAGGAAGCAGGATGGTGGATGAAAAAATCGGAAAGTATGCTTAAGCTGATAGGTTCAACACCCCTTGTGCAGTTAAATGAGGTGGCAAAAGGAACCGACGCAACCATACTAGTAAAACTTGAGTTTTATAATCCGACAGGAAGCGTGAAAGATAGGATCGCATTAACTATGCTTGAAGAGGCTGAGAAGAAAGGCATCATCAACCCAAAGAATACAACTATTGTTGAAACTACGACTGGAAACACAGGCATAAGTCTTGCTATGGTATGCGCATTGAAAGGTTACAAGTTTAAAGCCATAATGTCAGAGGCGATGAGCGTGGAAAGGAGAAAACTGATGGAAGCATATGGTGCTGAGCTAGTTCTAGTTAAATCTCAGGTACCGGGACGTTACAGCGAGGAGGAAGCCATAGCAGTACGCGAGAAGGGGAAGGAGCTGTCTAAGTTGCCCAACCATTGGAGACCAGATCAGTTCAACAACCCCGATAATGTTAAGGCACATCTAATAACAGGTAAAGAGATTCTGGAACAAACAGGCGGCAAACTTGATGGCTTCGCGGCCTGCGTAGGGACTGCAGGAACATTTGTGGGAGTAACAAAAGTGCTGAAGCAGTACAACCCGAAGATAAAGGCAGCTATTGTTGAACCAGTATTGCCTGCTTCCAGTAAGGCACAGGGTTACCATAGGATTACAGGGGCCAAGAAGGAACTTATTCCAGGCGTACTGGATTTCAGCCTCGTCGACGAATTTATTGAGGTTGATGATGACGATGCGATAAAGATGGCACGGAGGCTAGCTGAAGAGGAAGGGATATTCGGAGGAGTTTCCTCAGGCGCCAACGTAGTTGGAGCAATCAGGTTTGCGGAAAAAATGGGAAAAGGCAAAGTTATCGTAACAATTATCCCAGACTCAGGTCAGAGATACCTCAGCGTGCCATGGTTTTAAATAAAAACTTGCTCTTCTGAAAAACCATAAAGCACTGAATTATTAAAGGGATGAATCCTAAATTAGGAATATTAATCATGTTTGAGAAGGAGAAACCACGTTAACATTGATTGTTTCTACACCGAAGTGGACATTCATATTCATCGCTGCGTCAGTCATAGGTTTCATCCTCCAGCAGGTAACTGACCTATGGGTCTATCTAGCCTTCTTTCCTACCTTTGCCTTCAATTATCCTTGGATGTTTGTGACATCCATATTTCTCCATGCCGATTTCTTTCATCTCATTTTTAACATGTTCGCCCTATTCTTCTTCGGCACCTACTTGGAGCGGATGGTTGGAAGACGGGCCTTCGCAACACTTTTTCTCCTATCAGGCTTCATCGGCAACCTAGGTTACCTCATTACCGCAAGTAACCCCTTCATTCCAGCGATTGGTGCTTCTGGAGCAGTCTACGGCCTAATTGGCGCCTTAGCTACCTTGGCGCCTTTCATGATTATTTTCATCTATGGCATGGTGCCTATGCCAATGGTTGTTGCCGCTGTGCTGTGGGGGCTTCTAGACTTCGCAGGGCTTTTCACCCCTTCAGGAATAGCACATGGAGCCCACTTAGGTGGCATGTTTGTAGGTGTTGCCTTCGGCATTTACAAGAGGATAAGTCTAAGAAGGAAACCGTTTAGTGCCTACTCATAGGTGGAGTAGGCTAAATTTTTTAATGCCCATTTGGAAACTTTTCAAACCTAAAGTTTATTCAGAAGCATGGAATTGACAGGATAAATGGGAAGGTTGAGTGAAAATTTATAGTGGGCCGGGAGGGACTTGAACCCTCGACCTTCCGCGCCTCCTGAAGCTGAATCCTGTCAGGCGGACGTTCTAACCAAGCTGAACTATCGGCCCAAGCTCTGCGTTCAAATCTGTTAATGGCAACTTCAACATTTATGTTTTATTGAACTTCCACTGCAAATGCTTTTTGATCTTGTTAATAATGTCTTCCACTCTGCTATTGATAGCTTCAGCTTTATCTTTAGGCAGCTTAACTTCCTCGCTGTGAAGTTTGGTTGGCGGCTCCCTCCTCATGTATTCCCTGTACATTTTCCTCCATCCTTCAGGTATCTCTTCAGGAGTTTCAACCTCAGCTGCTTGGCTGAGTACAGCGGTCCAGCATCTTGCAACGTTTCCCACGTTGTAGCCTCCTCCTCCAAATATTACAAGTCTTCCTCCGCTAAACTCGTGAGCAAGCTTGTGCAGTGTCCCAATTATTTCTATGTAGCTTCTAGTGGTTATGTTTAGGTGAGCAAGCTCGTCGTTTGCATGTGAGTCTGCTCCACACTGAACAAGGATTATCTCAGGCTTAAAGCTCCGGGTCAGCGGAGGAACAAGCGTATTGAAGGCATGTAGGTAAGCCTCATCATGTGTTAGCGGAGGATAAGGGATGTTAACCTTAAATCCTCTGCCTTCACTTTCACCAACCTCACTTGCGAAGCCTGTTCCGGGGAAAAGGTGCATCCCATCCTCATGTAGGTCTATGTTGAGAAGAGAGGGGTCTGAGTAGAACCCGTACATCACGCCGTCACCTTGATGTGCATCCATATCAAAATACATAACTCTCTTCAACCCATACTCACGCTTAAGGTAGGCAACACAGATTGCAGCGTCGTTAAAAATGCAGAATCCCGATGCCCTTCTTGGATGCGCATGATGAAACCCACCTCCAATATTAAATGCGTGATCTACTTCGCCACGCATAACCAAGTCAACAGCCTGAAGCGAAGCTCCAACCACTAAAAGCGAAGCCTCAAAGCAACCTCTAAACGCAGGCGTATCCCCCATATCAAGAAGCCCTAAGCCTAACTTACTTGAACTCTCAACAAGCCTAACATATTCTTCCTCATGGAAGAGCAGCACATTTTCTCTCTTAGCCATAGACGGACGGACGTGTGATATTCTCGGCGACTCAAGCATACCGAGGCTTCTCATTAACTCGAAAGTAAGCCTGAATCTGATTGGTCTAAGGGGGTGAGCTGGACCGAAGTCGTATTGCAAAAAGGCGTCGTCGTAGATTAAAGCCGTCTTCTCACCCAAATCTAACACCTTCAAGCATAATTATCAGGCGATTGATGTTTAAGTGTATATGGTGAAAAAGAAAGATTCCGATGTTCGCACTTACCCAATTCAACGCAAAAATTTAATATGGGGTGCCGTTGATCCGTCGATATTACAGGTAGGTAAGAAATATGGTTTTTGAGGATTTAAGGGAATTTTTAGTTAGGCTTGAAGCTGAAGGCGAACTGGTCAGAGTTAAGAAACAGGTTGAAGATGGAGATGAAATATTTTCAATCATGTGGGAGCTCTATGACAGAAAAGGAATAGATGCCCCCGTTCTTGTTTTTGAAAACGTTAAAGGATACGATATCCCCGTAGTCAAGAACGTTTTTGGCGCTTACAGGAGGTGGGCTTTAGCTCTAGATATGAAAAATTGGCGGGAAACAACTAGAACACACGTAATCAAATATCTTGCGAACAAATTAGAAGCTGAAGATGAGTGGAGGGAGCCAAGGATCCTCGATAGCAGTCCATGCAAAGAGGTTATTTTGAAGGAGGATGATGTTGACCTCCGAAAGTTTCCGATCTTGAAGTGGCATCCAGATGATGGAGGCCCCTACATCACACTGCCTGGCGTAATTACGAAGGACCCGAAACTTGGAGGGAACCTGGGAATGTATAGAATGCATGTATATGACCATGAAACTATAGGAATGTCCGTTAGCATACTACAAGATGTTGGAATCTTTGTTTCTAGAGCTAGAGCTACTAAAAAAGAGGTTGACTGCGCCGTTGCAATAGGCTTTCCACCTGTTCTTCACCTAGCTGCAGCAATGAAGATGCCTGAAGTAGGCAGGTACTCGGAATTCAGATATGCAGGCGCCTTAACAGGCAAGCCTATAGATCTGGTTAAATGTGAAACTGTTGATTTGGAGGTTCCAGCCACATCCGAGATAGTGCTGGAAGGTAAATTGGCAATAGAGGATGTGAGGTTGGAAGGCCCGTTTGCTGAATGGATGGGGTACTCTCAAGAAGCGTTGTACAACCCAACCTTTAAGGTGAAATGTATTACACACCGAGAAAAACCGGTATACGTGTCAGCTATATCAGCTCACAGGTATAGTGAGGTGCAGATACTTTACTCCATCCCTTGGATAAATTGGTATAACCAAATGAAGAGAGCTATCGCGGGATTTAGAGACGCTGATATTCCTTTGGAGTGTCGTAATTACGTCGCGGTAATCCAAATCAAGAAACGGCAACCGGGTTGGGGTAAGCAGGCAATACATACCGCTTTAGGCTCAGGTTTCGGCATGGGCACGTTAAATTGCGTGATCGTGGTCGACGAGGATATAGACATCTATGACTGGAACCAAGTGCTCTTCGCATTAGGCACAAGAGTCGACCCTGAACTTGATGTGACAATTATACCAGGAACAGGTGTTGGGGCACTCAACCCCGCTGCAAGAGCAAGAATAATCCGCGATCCAACCTCTGGATATACAAACTTCGCAATTTGCTCGAAAATAGGCATAGATGCTACATGTAAGATGAAAGAAGAGCCTGGAAGAGAACGTTCAACACCAAATGTAGTGAAGCCCTTACCCGACTCGCTAAGTAAAGTCAGAGAGAAATGGGATGCATACGGCTTAACAAAGTTCTGTTAATGATACGCATGTTTGAAATAAGCGGTATTGGATGTTGAAAATGGAGGATGTGGGGGAGATAAATCAACTTTAATAAGTGATAAGGAGAATAACGGGGCTCTATGACTTAAGGTGGGGGTTAACTTCATTTTCCATGAGTCGCTTCAAGGCTTTTTCAACCAAGTCAGATAGGCTGCAGTTCAATTTCGCAGCTAACCATTTGGCTTTATGAAGTAATTCAACATCTATACTTATGTTTGTATCAACCCTAGCCAAGCTCAGCATCCCCTTTTTTGGCTTCTACTTCATTTTAGTGTAAAGCGGTATATCTATCTCTTATATCAATTCAATTTCAATCAGGGCTTTCATAGTAAACCGAAATAAACATGAAGAAGACGAATACCCATGTTTTAAGCAAGCCACCTATTTTTGCGTAATGGAACCTATATCCTTAGAAGAGTTCCAAGCGATCCTAAGCCAAGCAGATGTAGATTTCCAACATTAACGTTCTTTAGATGCTTCTTAGCAGCGTCATAACACTGCCTAACCTGCCTAGAAGAGGTGATGGGCAGGTCGCACATCATGAAGCTTGGGTGGAACACCAGTAGGGAGTATGGGACCTCAGGGCTAAGCTCTGAGATGAAGCGGGCGATACACTCAATCTCGTATGCATCAACGTAGCCGGGGACAAGAAGCGTTGTAGCCGTAAGTATAGGCAGCTCAGCCCTCTTCTCGTAGAATTCCCTGTAAACCATTTCGAAGTTTTGGTAGGCTCTGCTGTTGTCTACGCCGCTTAGGGCTAGGCTTAGATTTCGGCTGAAGCATTTAAGGTCAAACTTGATGTTGCCTCCTGTGTTGAGGGCAAGCTCAGCGGCTTGGCGGACAAGCTTAGGGTTCCCGCATCCGTTCCACTCAAAGCATACTCTAAGGATTCTTGCAGAGTTTTCCTCTAGGGTTTTCTTGGATGCGTTGATTGCGAATGGAAGCTGAGGTTCAGGTGAGCCGCCGAAGTAGCATATGCATGAGTATGCCTTGTTGGCTGCTAGTTCACGTTTGAAGTTCTCTAGGGGAACGGTGTGTGTTGCGTTTACCTCTTTATGCGAGTAGTTTTGGCAGAATAGGCAGTTGAAGTTGCAGCCGTAGAAGAAGACGGCGTAGTTTGCGTAGCCAGTTTCAGCTTTAGGTGTATAGGCGTATTTCGGGTATCCGGCTCCTGTGGTAGCTGGGCAGAACCATGCGCTGCAGCAGTTTGTCACATGCGGGTCGTAGTAGCCGTGTAGAACGCCTTTCACTGGGTTTGTTAGGGCTTCAAGCTTGCCGTTAATGTTTTTGCGTAGGCCGCAGAAACCTTTTTCGCCGATTCCTATGACGCACTCGTTTGAGCATAGGTTGCATGGGATTCCACCAGCAGTTTTAGGCGGCTTAGGCGGAAGGCTGTAGGGTTTCCTAGCTTCCCTATGCGCCTGCTCGATGTGAGGCAAAGCTTCATCTGGCTTGCTTCTTATGCAGTTTACACAGATTCCTAGGGCGCTTGAGGCAACAGCGTCTTTTGAGCCGCAGATCTTGCAGTGATTTTCCTTAAACCTATGAAGTATTCTGGACATCTCCTCTAAAAACAGATTGTTGAAGCTTAAACATAAACATGATTCAGGCGTTCAGCGCATCAAAGTGAAGTAGACGAATGAGCTTCAAGCACTACGTCTAGTTATAACGTTGCTAAGAATGCTTCTGTCTCAATCATAGTTTACGAAGCTGAACCAACCTAGGTCTGCTACTGCATACCCAATCAAGAACAGCATGAAGCTCAAGCATAAGGCACACTAACATCATACTATTTTAATAGCCATGTAGTTAATCCTCAACGATAACTTTAACCTAGCTTGAAGGTTTGATGAAGATGCTTAGAGCTGTCCTCTTCGACCTCGGTGGAACACTCATTGTTGAGGGAGAAGACGACCGAACCTCAGCGAGAGCAGCGCTGCAGGAGATTTCTAGGAACGCTCACTCAAGGAACTTTTCCTCTGATCCTAGGAAACTAGTCTTAAATTACGTGAAGCAGAGGAGAATTCATAACATTATTCGCGAGAAATTCAACGTGGAAATTCACCTTAGAAGCTGGCTTAGTGAACTTCTATCCTCAACCTTCGGAGAGGACACTGATGAGGAGCTTCTCAAGGAGGCTATGGAGATATTTGTCAAGTTCAGAATGATGAAGCTTTCTCTCTATCCTGAGGTTTCATCCGTCTTAGAGAGGCTCAGCGAAAGGTATCTGCTTGGAGCTGTCACAAACATATCCTCTGAGGCTGTTCCTCACATAGCTTTACGTAAGCTTGGCCTTGAAGGGTTGTTCCGCGTAGTTGTAACCTCAGCTGAACTTGGGGTTAGGAAGCCCTACCCCTGGATATTCCTCTATACGCTTAGGATGCTGAAGGTGAGCAGTAATGAATGTGTTTTCGTTGGCAACTCTATTAAGAATGATGTTCTAGGACCCAAGAACATTGGCATGAAGGCAGTTCTAGTTGATAGAGAAGACGCCTACAAGGAGGCGAACTGTGCAGCTGACTTCAAGATCAAAAACCTAGAGGAGCTTCCTGAGGTTCTGGAAAGGATTCGGCTTCACTCAAGCCCTGAAGGCTAAGTCTTCACAGAAACTTCACAGCCTCCTGTAGGTAGATAGACGTGTACATCAAAGCAAGCCCAAGACCTATAGCGAAGGGAAGCCCAGGAAATGTTTCCCTCCTCTCAAGCATCTTGAAGGTTAGGTAGACGCCTAGCAGGATGCCTACAAGCGAGGAAGCGTACTGGAGGAAACCGAAGTTCACCATGGCGTTGCTTACAAGCATCGAGTAGAAGATCATGTCGCCTAGGCCGACCATCAAACCTCGGTAGGTGAAAACTGCGCCCACCAACTCCTCATCGTCCGTTTCCTCAATCAGTTTGCCAATTGGGCCTCTATAGACAGCGATCAGGTCGTACACGGATAAACCTACAAGCAAAACGAAGGCTGTGAAGACAGGGACAACTATGCCTAGAAAAGTGCCTGCGAAAACGCCTAAGGCTACAATGAAGGTGGTCTGCGTTACGCCTCTGGTTCTGAATATTATGTAGGCTGAGGTTGCGGAGACAATTGAGGCAACTGTTAGGACAACGACTTTACCGTACACTATAGTTGTCCCGGCTAGAGATAGGTAGATGCCTCCGTACCAGTTGGCTAGGAGGAAGATAACTGAAGCCACGCCTAGCCTAATCATGTTTCTGACAACGCTTCTAAGCTTAAGCTTCATCAGCACATACATCAGCGACGCTGCTCCAGCAATCGCTAAGATGTATATGAGGGCGCTTAAGGAGCCGCCTACAGGTGTTTCCGGGAACACCCGTAGTTCGCTGAGGCTAAATCCAACAATAAGCACAGACCAAGATAGAAAACCTGCAGCAAGTAGAGCAGCAGCTTCAGGCATCAGGTAAATCAAACTTAGCTTAGGCTCTTCAGGCTCCTGTGTGGGCATTTCAGATCTCCCTCAGGCAGTTGGCGCAGAGCCTGTAATCTTTCCTATCTGTATCTATGATGCTGTTGGAGAAGAACATGACGCAGGCTTGGTTTACGCAGTGCCCAAGACCCAACGTGTGGCCCAGCTCGTGAACGGCTTCCTTCAAAACCCTTTTTCTGTACAGCTCCGGGTTAACTTCACCATAGTACTCTGGATGAAGCCTGTGGGTGGAAATTAATGCAACTCTGCCTGGGCATTGAGCCTCCCCGAAAACGAAGTTTAATGTTGGAACGTATAGGTCTACATCTGTTACGCCTAGAACCTTATCAGCATCTGTTCCCTTAGCAAACTGCTCTAGGGCTGTGAGAAGCTTCGTGGAGTGGTATTGCCTCCTTGAGCTGTTGTATGACTCTTGGATGGAGATACTGGATGCTGAAACGCTACATTTCCTCAGTTGAATTATTTCTTTAAGCCCCATGCAGATTTCTCTTAACACCTTATCGTCAAAGTTGCCGACCCCGATAACAGCCAAGGTAAACAAGAACAAGCCTCTTCAAGATTTCTTTTCAAAAATCTTCTTGAAAACTTCAACCATCATGTCTGCCACTCTATCTGTGGCTTCCTCCAACTCTGGTGTCAGCTTATCCCCGAACTCTATGTTCTGAGGCTGAATTGCAAGAAGAATTGTTTTAGCATTCGTTGTACTCTCCAAGTATTTAGCGAGCATGCTTAAAGGAAGCGTATGCGTCGAAACTGCTAGTCCTTTAACCTTATCAAGTGGAACAAGCCTTGTTTCACCGGGTTTCACTTCTAGGTGTGCTGTGTCGATTATAAGTATGTGGCTTGCTTGAAACCTCTTAATTGAGCCTGTGAAGCTTTCTGGGGAAACTCCGCAGTTAAACAACCCTATGTTGCTGGGAAGCTTTTCCTCCTCAAGCTTCTTCAATATTGATGGCCCGGCGCCATCATCTGTTCTAATGGTACTACCTATACCTAGCACCGCAACCCTGACAGCATCCTTAAGCCAGCTTTCAAGCTGAGTTTTAAGAGTCAACTTCGAGATAGAATTGATTCGAAAACCTATATAAAGCAAGTTTCCCAGAGGCCTGCATCCTAGCGACAAGGAAAAAGCGGCAGCACCAAGCGTCTTCACCTCGCCGTGTACGCCACGTTTATCCAAAATGCCGAGAGAAACCACGTTAGCAACATTTATATTAACAGAGGGGTCTATCAAGAAAGCTACGATTAAAATGAGTGTAGAAACATCGGCGGGAAATTCCCAGACAACGTCGGTTCAGCAACCTTCTAGGCCGAAGGCTTTCGGAACACTATACTCAGATGTGATCAAGAAGGATTTATGTGTCGCTTGCGGTAGCTGCGTTGCCTCATGTCCAGTTTCAGTTCTAACCATGAAGAAGGTTCCGAGTAAGGATGAGCAGCCTGCGCTGATAGGCAAATGCATCCTATGCGAATTATGCTACCACCAGTGTCCTAAAACAGATCCTGCGCTCAGCGAGTTAGAGATGAAAGTTTTCAGCCGTGCTAGGTCTGAGGAGGAAAGCTTCGGAATTTACCTTGACTGCCATACAGCTAGGTCTATGAAAAGCGATGTTTTGAAGGTTGCTTCAAACGGCGGTGTGGTAACAAGCATTCTTGCCTATGCGCTTAAGGAGAACATAATAGATTGTGCCGTGGTTTCTGGTGTAAGCGAATCTGAGCCTTGGAAACCTGTGCCCATGGTTGCTCTCAACTCAGATGAACTCATGAGGTGTGCTGGAACCCGTTACACTCCGAGTCCAACATCATTAGGATTAGCTTCAGCTGTACAGGAATATGACAAAAGAAGTATTGCGGTTGTTGGAACCCCCTGCCTGATTCAAGCAGTTAGAAAGATGCAGACCACGCGGTACGGCGCTTTGAAACTCGGTTCAAGAGTAGTTTTAACCATAGGCCTCTTCTGCATGGAAAGCTTCTACTATGATGGTTTAGTGAAAACCTATCTTCAGCAGAAAGGCTTGGATCTGAGAAGGATCTCCAAGTTCTCAATCAGGAAGGGCAAGTTCATCGTTAACGCCGGTGGAGAGGTTGCGGTTGATGTTCCTCTTAAGGAGGTTAAGTCATATGCTACAGGTGGATGCCACACCTGCCAAGACTTCACCGCTGAGCTTGCAGACCTATCGGTTGGCGATATAGGTTCAGAGGATGGTTGGTCGTCTGTCATTGTTCGAACAGAGGTCGGTAAGAAAATATTCGAGGGCTCAGCTAAAGCAGGCTTCATAGAATATAAGCCTCTGGATCAGGTTAAGCCGGGTTTAGCTTCTGTTGTTAAGCTTTCGAAATTGAAGAGGCAGCCGCCAGAGCCAGCGGCAACAACAGCCTAAACTCGGTAAGCTACCTTTTTCTGAAAACCGCTATCCTACGTGTTAGGCTTCTATGAACTCTAATTGAGTGGGATTCAACAATATCGAAACCTAGCTTCTCACCCAGCTTCAAAACTTCAACAGCGCTTGGGAAGCCTAAGGAAAGGTAGCCGCCTCTTGGAAGTAGGTTTAGGCATACTGGCAGGAAGCCTTCAGTTAGCTTCTTTGTAGTTAACCCAAGTGTTGAGGCACCCCTACCGTAGGGTAGGTCTGTGGCGATTCTGTCAACCTGCCTAAGCGGCGGATTCACAGCATCAGCAACAAGCATATTGCTTCGGTTGATTTTGAAGAATCTGAGGTTTCTAAGCGAGCCTTCAGCCATCCGTCTACTTACATCTGTTCCAACAACATGGCAGTTGATTAAGCCAGCCTCTATGAGGATTCCTCCAACCCCGCAGAATGGATCGAAAAGCAGCTGGCCCTCCCTAACCCTGGCCAGATTTACCATGCACCTTGCGAGTTTAGGCTGCATGGTTGCAGGGTGGAAGACAGGTCTTTTCCTAGCTCTACGGCTAGCTATCGCCTTCCTAGCTCTGCTATGGGTTGCTAGAAAAAATGTGAATCCGTCGTCACTGATGAAACCCATAAGAAGCTTGCTGGGGTTTCTAAGGTCAACCTTGGTGTTTGTCGTCCCTTCGAGAATATGCTTTCCAATCGTCCTTTCAACGGCTTCCCTCTTCAGATGCCCTGCGGCTCCAGCTGCCCTGGCAAGACGAACAGCGAAGCTTTCTCCTGAGCCTATGTGTTGTGTGAAGTCTGTCTGCTTGGTTTGTTTAACTATCTGTTCTAGGTCATTCGGGCACCTGAAGATTAGGACTCCGCATACCTCGTATAAGACGCTTCTCGAAGCCACCTTGGCTAGGCTTAGGGAAGATGCCTCTAGGATAAGTAGCTTAAAAGATTCCTCTACAACCCTGTAGCCTAAGTTCTCAGCTTCAAGAATTGCTTTTACCTCTGCTGCTGGAAGGGTTGGGTGTTCACCTGAAATGATGAAGACAAGCCTATCCTTCACAGTAGCTTCCTCAAGGACTCTGCGGCAACAGGAGCCACAGAGACAACACTAACTTCACTTTCAACGCAGTCTGTTCCAACAATCGTCTTGACCCCTGCCTCCTTAAGCTTAAGCCCAGCGTTGCCTAGAAGCAGCGGGTGGGTGCAAGCCACATAGATGTCCTTCGCACCCTGCTCCCTAAGTATCCTAGCTGCACTGACCACCGTTGATCCTGTTGACACTATGTCATCCAGTATCACTGCATCTCTACCCCTAACATCCACACTCTTCATCGCAGTAACTATCTGCCCTGTAACCCTATCCCTCTGCTTCTCGAAGAATGTGGATTCAGCGCCGAGAACACTGGCAACAGCCTCAGCGAACCTCGCTGCCCCAAAGTCAGGAGCAAAAAAATAGGGGTTTCTCAGGCTTAGTTTGCTTAGATACTCGCCTAGAACCCTTGCAGCAGACAGGTTTTCAGCAGGTATCCTGAAGAGATTTGAAATATTTTTCCCATGAAGATCAAACGTTATGAATCTGCCTGCTCCAGATGCCTCAATAAGCTTAGCAACAGTTTCAACACTAACTGCCTCCCCGGACCTAAATCTCTTGTCCTGACGCATGTAAGCCAAATACGGTACAACCGCAACAACCAACCTAGCGCCGAGATCCCTAGCTGCATCAAGCATGAGGAAAAGCTGCGTTAGATGAACATCCTGAGGCGGGTAGGTCGACTGAACCACCACAACAACCTCACCCTTAAGCGCATCAGGAAAACGTATGTAGGACTCACCGTCGCTGAACTGTTTGAACTCAACAGGCGTAACTCTAACGCCAAGCTGAACGCCAACCTTTGAAGCCAGCTCCCTAGAAGCTGGACCTGCGGCAACGATCAAACCTTAACCCCCTAAACCTTATGGGTTTCCTGAAAAGAAAAGCGTTACCGAACATTTATGTTTATCATCAATCTTATTAGTAGTTGAGTTTAGGTTGCTGAGTAAGCCTTACCATGGCTGCTCCATAATGAACTTGGGCTGTTCTGGCGTTAAGATAGGTTTGGTTGGGCTGCCTGTTGCCTGAAAGAGAGGCTATGCTTTACGAGAAGCTTCATGACAACCTTGTTAGGTGTAAGGTTTGCCCACACCGCTGCTTTGTTAAGCCAAGAGCCAGAGGCATATGCAGAATCAGGGAAAACAGAGAGGGAAAGCTGCAAACACTTGTCTACGGAGAAACATCAGCCATGGCCGTTGACCCAATAGAGAAAAAGCCCTTCTTCAACTTTTGGCCTGGAAGCCTATCCTTCTCAATATCCACCGTAGGCTGCAACTTCAAATGTCCTTGGTGCCAGAACTGGAATATTTCTCAATGCGTCCCAGAAGACTCCTACCTAGAGTATGTTGCTCCTGAAAAGGTTGTTGAACTAGCAATCAATAAGGGCTGCAGGACAATAGCCTACACCTACAACGAACCCGTAATCTGGTTCGAGTACGTCTATGACACAGCTAAACTTGCTAGGGAGAAAGGTGTACTGAACGTTCTGGTTACAAACGGCTACATCACAGCGGAAGCACTAGATATGTTGGCGCCTCTGGTGGATGCAGCCAACGTTGACATAAAGAGCTTCAACAAAGATTTCTACACCAAGTATTGCGGCGCTAACCTCCAAGCAGTTTTAGATGCCACTGCATCGATGAAGGAGAGAGGCATACATGTGGAGACTACGCTGCTGATTATCCCTGAGCTGAACGACAGCAGTGAGGAACTCGCTGAGTTTTGCAGGTGGCAACTTAAGCACTTGGGCCCAGACACACCTATGCACTTCAGCAGGTTCCATCCAAACTACAAGTTCACCGATAAGCCCCCAACCCCATCAGCAACAATCAGGCGAGCTAGGGAAATAGCTCTATCCGAGGGAGTGCACTACGTCTACGCTGGAAACCTACCCGGCGATCTTGGTGAGAACACCTACTGCCCAAACTGCAGGAAGCTTCTAGTTAAAAGGTACGGCTTCAGCATAGCTGAATGGAACCTAATGAAGGAAAAGAAATGCCCCAGCTGCGGGTTCAACATAGCCATCAAAGGCGAATATGAACCGGGAAGAAGCATTTTTCTAAGAGACATATCCTAGAATTGGAAGGATAGTATCATTTCTTCTTTCGCTGCATTCTCTCTATGATTTCTGCCACCTTAGAATTTATTTCAGAGATAATGGCGTCCTTTCTGTTAGGTTCTTTAATCATTAATGTCAACACAAGCTCCGTGGATTTCGCCTCTCTATTTTTGACTGTTAGTATGGGCGGAAAACGTTCATCTAGGTGTAGTTTAAGCTTATTGCAGCTCTTTAGAGTCTCGCTTTCAAACTCAGCCAGATCGATTTCGCCGCTAATTAGTATGGGAATAGTTACCTCTTTCCATACCTGAGGAGTAATGTTTACAACCGTCTCACGAATAAAGATGGAGTTAGGAATGGAAACCACTTCTTCCTCATCTGTTATTAAAATCGTGCTCATGGGGTTTATCTCAATGACCTTACCAGAATATTCACGAACCTTGATGGTGTCTCCCACCTTGAATGGGATGTACACATCGGAAAAATATTTAGAGGCGAAATTTTGTAGTACTTCCCTATTTGCTATGAGTAAAGCAGCTCCGAGAAGACCGATGAGCAAAAGCAGAACGTCTATCCTTAGGCCAAGTTGCTCAAGAGCGAAAAGAACTCCCAACAACCAGATAAAGATCCAAATAAGGCGCTTAGCATGAACTGCTACAAGAGGTGCAACCCCTTTAAGAAGCTTCCCTAAGAGTGTGCTAAGAACACGGGCAACGACCCAAGTTGCGAGAATGATACTCAAGAAAGATACTATATGGTATAGAAGTTCGTAAGATATTACGGGGTACGGCATTTGGAAGTTCAGATCCTACACCTCCAAATCACATCAGTTCAAGGATGACTTTTGACTCCTCCTCCACACCTCTATCAATAAGACATCGTTTAGATGTAATAAAACCATTCTCGCCAAGAGCCCTTGCCCGCTCTGGATCTGCCAGAAGCTCGGAGGTCTTCTCAGCCAAGATGAGAGGATCATCGGGATCAAACAGCAGGCCATTCCCTCCCTCTTCTATAAGCTCGGCTATACCTGCCCTAGAGGTTACAATGGTTGGCTTCCTGTAGAGCCAGCTTTCGATGACTACAAGGCCAAATCCCTCTCTGACGGAGGGCAGAACCGTAATGTCAGCTCTCTCATAGGCAGCATTAAGTTGACTTTGAGATAAGTGCCCTGCGAAAACCACATGATCCTCAATCCCTAACCTCTTAACCAAGATGCGTAGATCACTCAGCCATATATCTGCTTTAGAAAGACCTACACCCTGCTTTGAACTTGAAAAACTGCCATCCCCAACCAAGATGAGCTTAACTTTAGAAACGTCTTTAACCACACAGGCCATAGCTTTTATCACCCTGTCTTGACCCTTCATAGGATCAAGCCTAGCCACCACCAAAACAACCCTATCATCATCACGTACACCAAAGCTTCGACAATACTCGGCCAGCTCACTTTCGGTAGGCTTCACATATGAGCTTGGGTCTATGTATGGATAAACGTAATGTGCCTTCCCCGCATAGCCTAATGACTTAAGAGCTTCCAGATATTTCTTGCAGCTCACTATTATTGCATCGTAGCTGCTGAAGTAGGCGGATAGAAACTGCCTCCACTCAGGAGGGATCATGGATTCATCGAATGGAATATGCCACCGAAAAACCTTAGGCTTCAGCGTATGCAGCATATGCCCAACAGGCAACTGCTGAAAGTCATGAATGTAGAAGACATCGAAGTCAGTTTCCTTATCGAGCTGTATGATCCGCTCAGCCGATAGTCTATTGTAGTAAGTATAGTCGGAAAACTCATCCTGCCAAAGCACTTGACTTGCAGACTCCAACTTCTGCGGTATACCATGGATGGCTTTCCATATGGCTTCTTTTGTGTAACCGTACCCCTTCATCTTTTCCGATTCCAGTGACACATGATGCAAAGTAATTCCATCCACAGCAGCTTTCTCCGGGCCGGTAGGATTAAGCGACACCCAATGAGCATCTTCAACAATCCCCTCATTAAGCATTCGCTTAAGGAGAGGAAAAACCATTCTAGTCACACCTCCAGGCGTGAATTGAAAATCTCTCCCTTCGGCGAGGAGGCTCAAATCTAAGGGGCGGGATAACACCTTGTGCCTTCGTTCTGATTCTTCTTTAGGAAGATTGAATCTTACTAGAGGTGTCTGAGTATTGACACAAATTTTCAATGCACTAATCTTCTTCCACCTCTACTAAGTAAGATGAAGAAACAATCCTGACCATTTCTTTCAGGGTTCAGAAAACCAATACCCCCTTCTGTCGCAGCCGCATATGGCTGCAGTAACTCGTTAATAAGGCTGCCATTCCTAATAATATGTGGTTCTCTCTCCCATATATTGTTACTACTCGAGTACGAAAACCCATTCGTATAGCAACTTCATATATCCTCCAAATCCTTTTATGTCCAGGATCCTAGCTGGTCGAAACTGTGAGATATTTATTTCACCACTGGAAGAAGATAGAACAGCAGATAAAGAATGCAGGTAAAGTGCTTATACTCTCTGATTATGATGGGACTCTGACGCCTATCGTGGATAAACCGGATTTAGCAATCTTATCGGAAGAGATGAAGCGGCTTCTGCAGTCAATGGTGAAACATCCACGCTATAGGTTGGCTATAATAAGCGGAAGAGCCGCAGAGGACGTTAAGAGGCTTGTTAGTGTGGATGGAGCCTTTTATGTTGGAAACCACGGCCTTGAAATAATGGGTCCTAACCTAAAATCGGTATATCCTGAGGCGGAAAGGATCAGCCCTGTAATAATGTTGATTCGAGAAGAGTTACATAGGGAAATAGGTCAAATTGAGGGGCTAATCCTAGAGGACAAGCGGCTGACATTGAGCGTGCATATTAGATTAGTTCACAAAGAGGATGTTGCCGCAATAAAAGGAGCGATGAAGACAATAACAAGAAAACATGGAGATGTGAGGGTTACAGGCGGAAAAAAAGTTTTGGAGATAAGGCCTAAGATACCATGGGACAAAGGCAGAGCTTCCCTGTGGATTCTTAAATCCGTAGGCGGAAAAGCGTTGCCACTATACCTTGGAGATGATAAAACCGATGATGATGCATTCAGATCTCTGAAGGAAGGGATAACGATTTTGGTATCTGAAAGAAAAAGGCTTTCAAAGGCGAAGTATTTCGTAAGAGATACTTTAGAAGTTCAACGGCTTTTTAATGGGCTGTTAAAAATTGACTGACTTTGAGTATGAACTTGTCATTTTGGCCTTCAAGTAATCTTTCTGTTGCGACCATTGGAGGATGGGGTTCGCCGACTCCGGAATAAACCTCAGACTGCTCTCAAGGGCGAGGGCCCAACCAACAGCCTTCATGATGGCTCGTGACCTGCTGCGGCAGATCAAGAAGGAGTTTGATGCAAATGGGATAGAGATACCGTACCCTAAGAGATATCTGGTCATGGACAGGAAGATTGAGGTTCAACTTTCAAAACTGGTGAATGCACTTCATGAGGTGCTGCGTAAGAACAGGTAGCTAGAACAGTTTTCTATTACATAGATAAAAATATTCAATAATAACCTAAGAAACTAATTGTAGTTTGGGATCAATTATGAGACCAGTTCTGGCAAATCTAGGATTTGTACTCCAGTTCGCTGGTCTATTGATGCTATTGCCTATACTATCGGGCTTCTACTTTGATGAAATAAAGAGTTTAACTTCTTTTTTTATCACAACATTCATGTTTTTTGCAGTTGGTTTTTTATTAAATGTGGTGGCTGAGAGAAAAGTACTTGATTTTAAATCTGCAAGTATTCTCATGACATCAACATTTTTTTTACTGGGGCTAGTCGGTTCAATTCCATATTTTTATCTCAATATTTTTAGCGATTCTGATATTTTATCACGATTTACAAATAGTTATTTTGAAAGCATTTCTGGGTATACAACCACAGGCTTATCACTCCTAACGAATTTGGATACTTTGCCTAGGTCTCTGTTATTTTACAGGAGTATGACACATTGGGTTGGAGGACTTGGAATAGTTTTTATTTTAGTGACGTTCTTCTATCCTGAGACTGTTGTAGAAAGATTTGGTAGAGTTTTAGGAATTGAAAAAATTGGTGAAAACCTAAAGAAAACTTTTGTTTCAATTTTGTTAGTATACTCAGTTTTCATAGTCCTTTTCGCTGTTCTAAACTATTATGTGGGAATATCGAACTTGTTTTATTCTATTGACATATCATTTGCTTCTTTGATGACAGGCGGTTTTTCTCCAGTTTCAGATTTTTCAAAAATTGCAGCCTATCCTTTAACAATTACTATTAGTGCGATGATGATTTTGGGGGCAACCAACTTTCTAGTTTTAAACGGGTTGTTTACTGGAAAAATTAAGAAAGTTGCAACACAGGAATTTTTAACATTTATAGTTTTTATTTTAGTCGCAACTTTATTTGTCTGGTTTTATCTTGGTATTGACATCGAAACTTCGTTCTTCCATGTCGTCAGTGCAACTTCAACAACTGGGTTTAGCTACATAAATTTATCACAATTCGAAATACCCGCTAAAGTTCTAATAATATTTTTGATGTTAGTTGGGGGATGTAGCCTTTCAACCGCGGGAGGGATAAAAATATTTCGACTTCTACTTTTCTTGAAATCAATACCATACATTTTAAGAAGAATGCTTGATCAAAAAATAAAAATGAGAATTGATGAGAGAGAGATTTCTGACTTCGAAATTGCACACCACTTCTTAATTATTCTTCTCTACTTTTCCTTAATCTCTGTTTCCGCATTTTTATTTTCATTTAATGGTTTTCCATATATAGATTCTCTATTTGAGGTTACATCTGCGGTTGCAACAGCAGGTTTAACGGTAGGAATAACAAGCATTTCTTTACCGATTCCATATAAATGGTTATTAGTTCTGTTAATGGTTCTTGGAAGAGTTGAAATTGCACCTTTTTTGCTGTCTTTTGTTAAATCTCCAAAAGAGAAAGAGGGAGGCGTATAGCTCTTAAAAAAGGCACATATTCCAGAGTTATGAAGATGAAATCCCAATGTGGCCTTTTCTTAGACCTGACTCAATACAAGTCCTCGGAGACGAGAAGTGTAGGAGAAGCCTATCAAGATACTTCGATGTCTTTAATGACAGAAAACAGGCAAAGTTCCAGTTAGCGAAGAAGCTAGCAGCGGAATTCACTGAGAACGAATCCAACGCAGATTTGTGGGAGCAACATCAGAAGCTAACCGAAGAGTACCTTAGCTTCGAGGCAAAGGCTGATAGAAGAGACATCGATCTGGAAGACATCGAGCAACCCAAGAGGTCTTACTTGGACCTGAAGATTGAGATCGCTAACAGAATTCTGAGTGAGTGTCATCTATGCGAAAGGAACGATAAGCCGAATAGGCTGGCTGGTGATGTTGGATTCTGCAGGTGTGGAACCGAGCCTGTTGTTTCCACATTCTTCGAGCATATGGGTGAGGAGCCTGAGCTTGTTCCTTCAGGAACAATCTTCACGCTTGGATGCACACTCAGATGCCTTCACTGCCAGAACTGGACAATATCACAGTGGTTTGAAAGCGGAGAAATCCTCAGCATAGAGCAACTTTCAAGGATTGTGGAGAAGCTTAGGCGTGGCGGCTGCAGAAACGCGAATCTGGTTGGCGGTGAACCAACACCTTGGCTTAAGCATTGGCTTGAGGTATTCAGGCTTACAACGGTTAATGTGCCTGTTGTCTGGAACAGCAACAGCTACTACAGCCTTGAGGTAGCTAGGCTCCTAGCGGGCTTCAGCGATGTCTACCTCCTAGACTTTAAGTATGGCCCTAGGAAATGTGCCGATAGAATATCTTCTGCGCCTAGGTACTGGGATGTTTGCACAAGAAATCATCTTGTTGCAGCGAAGTATGGCGAGCTCATAATAAGGGTTCTTGTTCTGCCTCAACATTTGGAATGCTGCACAAAACCGATCTTGAGGTGGATTGCTGAAAATCTTGGAGTTGATGTTAGAGTAAACATCATGTTCCAGTATAGACCTGAATGGAGAGCCTACGAGATCCCTGAACTTGGAAGAAGATTAACAAGGGAGGAGAGAAGTAGGGCGCTTGAGCTTGCCAAGGAGGCAGGTCTGAGGAACTATATCACTTGAAGAACCTTATCAATGTTGAGAAGTGAACTAGGAAAGATGATTTAGCTCCCTGAGGCGTCGCTTTCCCAGACTTAATCGCTTGATACACATCCTCAACACTTTGAGCCTCCCTGATGACGATGTAGCTTCTCCCAACCTCCATAGGTGTATGGGCGTCACTTCCAGCAAGCATAGGCTTACCTAGCTTATGAGCAAGGTTTCTAGCCCTCTCATTGGAGGCTGTGAAAACACACCGTGAATTCAAAACTTCTATTGCATCTACAAGTTCAGTCAGATCCCTATCGCTGAAGCTTCCCATCTTTGGGCTGCTTCTCCTTAACCAGTCAAAGGGATGAGCTAAAACAACTAAGCCACCCTGAGAATGAACCTCGTCGACAACAGTGAAGAAATCTCGGCTGCCCACCTCATCTTGGATGAAGAGAGCAACTATGTCTCCACGAGACGTGTGAACCTCAACTCCAGGTACAATCAGCTTACCTGTATGCTTCGCAGCTTCACAGTAGCCTGTTAAGACATTATGGTCTGTTATCGCGGCTCCATCAAGATTCTTCTCCTCAAGAATTCTGCCTATGCTGGAAGGCTTGATTGTTGAGTCTTTTGAGTGGCAGGTGTGAACATGCATATCAAGCTTAACTGTTTTTTGAGGCTCTTCCTCCAAGCCCTATGCCTCATCTACAACTTTTTCCTAATCCTTTTCTCCAGGTCATACTTCAATCTGTTCGCTAAAGTAATTATCTCGCTTCTCTTCCCCTTCAGCTTCCTGTAGGCTTTCTCATAATCAGCATTAAGTTTGAAGCGTTCCTCCATAAGCCTATCGAAAATCTCAGGTTTTTCAGAAACCCATTTTTTCAAGTACTTTTCATGACCCCAACCCCTAGCCTCCGAGTGCTTAACCAAGTTTTGCTCTAGCTCCTTGCTGCTCTTGCTGTCTAGAAGCTGCTCACCGAACATTGAAACCCATGTTTTAATCTTTATGGAAGCATTCTTCTCCAGAAGAATAGATTCCCCATCCTTAGAGATGAATTGGGGAGGTAAAACTCTTCTAACAATGTCTTCCAGCTCACGTAGGTAGCTGTGCATAACCTCCTCAAGCTGCTTTTTCATCTGATTGTACCTTAGGATTAAAGCCTCATACGCATTAAATTCCTCACGTAGCTTCCTTTCCACTCTAAGCTTCGAGTAGCCGTCGACAGCCATCCACCCTGTGAACAATTCACCTAGGTCAAGCCATCTGGCTGAGGTTAGGCTATTCACCTCATTATACAAAGGCCTGTAGATATTCTCCCTCTTCCACTCCTGTTCACGAAATCTCTCGCTGAGGTATGCACTTAAAACTCCGATGAAGGCGCTTATCAGGGCGCCGAGCACTATTGCTGGAAGCAGCTCCATTTCAGGTTCTCCTAGAACCAGATTATCTTATTGTGTCTACCTGATTTAAAACAGTTAATATAGCAATATCCAAAGAGTGAAGATGCTCATGGAGATAACTGTGGGAGGAAGCCTATGACGACGGTTAAGACGTTAGCAACGGATGTTGATGGAACCATTACGGATAGCAGAAAGCGAATCTCACATGAGGCAATAAGAGCAATAAGGAAACTTGAAGAAAACGGGATACCTATAATCCTCACATCTGGAAACCCACTTTGCGTTCTGAAAACCTTAAGGGAGTATCTTGGCTGCAGCGGCGGACTGATCTGTGAGGATGGAGCCGTTGTCGAGTACAAGGGTGAAGTGAAGATTCTTGGAAACAAGGATGAAGTTCTGAAAGCTTTGAGGAGGCTTAAGGATCTATATGGAAACATGGTTTCCGAGAGTTGGTTAAACCCATACCGCCATGTAGATGTGGCCTTAAGAAAAACGATTGACAGAAGCCTCATACTCAAAGTTTTAGTTGACTACCCCAACCTAAAGCTTCTTGACAGCGGCTTCGCCTACCATATTATGAATAGAAAACTAAGCAAGGCCACAGGCCTAACTCTGCTCGCTGAACTTATGGGAATAAGCGTGAAGGAAGTTGCTGCTGTCGGCGACAGCATGCCTGACCTAGAAATGCTTGAGGCGGCAGGCTACAGCTTCGCTGTCGCCAATGCCCCTGAACCCCTTAAGTCAGTGGCCAGCTGCGTAACAGAAAAAGAAGATGGGGAAGGCTTCGTTGAGGTTGCTGAAACCCTTATTTCACGGCTACGTAAAACCTGAAGTTTACTCAACAGACGCTATAGGCGCATGAAAACCAAGATTAAGCCTAGACCTACCAGATAAACGGATAGGTCCACAGGTATAAGCATCCTGTACACCCCATACAACTTGGATCGGAAGTATCCCAGTGTAAGTATGAGGCATAGGTGCAGAGGAGACAAAAGGTAGCCGAAGATTACGCTTATGTAGAGAAGACTTACCGAGATAATATTGCTTCCAATCGTAGGAAGTAAAAGCGGGAAACAAATACCCACAGCACCCCAAGGTGAACCGACAACAGTTGCAATCAGAAAAGGGAATAAAGTTAGAAACAGAGGCTGCGGCACCCCCATATCCCTCAACCCAGAAAAAATGAGATCCAAAGCCTTGGAGCTCTGAATCACATAGCGGAATACCATTATGGTTGCCATTACGAAAACAAGGCCCCATGGAACGCCATGTCTAAGCATGTAAGGAACCTTTCTGAAACTGACTCGCCTAATGCAAAGTGTAGCGGCTATGCCGACAACTAATCCAAAAGCCAAGTGGATACCTATAGCGTTAAGAGAAATAGCTAACAATATGGGAAGAAGGCCTACAACAATAATTTTGTAGGAGCCGTACACAGCTCTTTTCCCACTCTGTTTAATCGGGCGAATAGAAGCCAAGTAGCCGATTAAAATGTAAACTGCTGCAAGTGGAAGCTGGAAAGCAATTAAGCTATATATATTCACGTGGGCTATGCTGACGGCCATTATCAAAGGTGTTGAGAGAGGGTAAATCAGGAACGAGATATGTCTAAACCAAAGGTTGATGAAGGTTTTCATCTCAGCTCCAACACCCAGCCTATTTGCTTCATCGTCGATGAATGGAGCTGAAAGTAAAGCTCCTCCAGGCATAGGCATCATCCCTATGACTCCGGGAATTAATGCTAGTAGAGATCTGTTTGAGAGTATGCGTCCAAGTCCCTCGATAAGGTCTGTCATTAAACCAGTTTCCTTCAAGCAGAATCCTAGGAACCCAATCAAAGCAATCAGAAGGCAAAGGTTAATCGTTTCAGGGTCACTTAACGCCAAAATAAAAACATGCATAAAATCCTGCGGTGTGAAGCCTGATGAAATACCCAAGACAAAGGAGCCTGCCAGTAAAGCCACACCGAAGTTAATCTTCCTCACTGTGATTACAATTATCAAAGTGAAAGCTAAAACTACGCCTACAACAGACAGCAAGCCGCAACACTTCAAATCTATTAGACTAGGATAGAAAGCTTATCTGCTTAAAAACATGTAACGTGCTTCAACTAGACGTGAAACAGCACTTGTTCAACTGGATCTTCCTGTAGCGTTCGATGGCTTTTTTCATGGCATCTACAGCTAGGTGAGCGCAGTGAAACTTGGGTCCCGGCATTCCACCCAGCTCGTTTATGACATCGTTCTCAGTGATTTCCTTAGCTTTCTTCAAGGTTTTCCCCTTAACCATCTCTGTGACCATGGAGCCTGATGCAAATGCGCCTGCGCATCCAATAGCCTCAAACTTCGCATCGCTTATCACATCATCTGTAACTTTCAGGTAAATTCTCATGCTGTCTCCGCATAGGCCTGTGAAAACATCTGTTGCGTCCGCGTTCTCAATCGCCCCAACATTAACCTTTCTGATGTAGTAGTCTATAGCCCTCTCTGGGTATCCGACGTTCTTCAGTAGCTCCACCACACCCTTCTCTTTAGCCATAAGCCTAATGAATCAATGTTTCGCCTAAATCTTTTTAGTCTATTTAGAATAAACTGCCCATAAACAAGCTAGGCATACACGATTTTTATGCAGTTCAAACGTCAGGGGGATAAAGTGATCTCAATCTTTTCACCAAACACATCTCTGGTTTTGGCTTCTGCGTCTTCTTTAACTTTCTGAACGCTCTTTAACGTGCCATCCAAGCCAGCTTTAATTCTCTCCGATTCCTTCTTCAACCCAGATATCCTATCTCTAAGATCACTTATCTGTCTTTCATAGTCTCGGCATCTTGCGATTAGTTGCTTCACATCTTCTGATGATAAGGTTTGATTCTTCTTTGTGGTAAGCTGCAGGTATTCTTGCCATAGATTTTCCAGTGTGTCTTTGTCGCAGATCTCGGATATGCTTTTCAACGCATTATGAACTCTGCTTTCCTTCAGCTCTAGCTTACCTTGCAGCAACATGCCTCTCAAAGTGTTTAGTGCGGAGCGTAGTTGAGGATGCCCTCTCTGGTCTTTGTGAAGAGCCTCAATTGGGCTGCTTAAACAGTTGGTCAGCATCTCCCTCTGAAGCGCTGAGGGGTCTTCCTTAGTCTTAAGTATCCTCACGCATTTTTCGATCGGCTTCTCCAGCGGTGCGAATAGGCTTAATATCTCTTGATTTAGTTTTTCAATTCTTCTATCAAGTTCAGAAATCATCTGTAAGGATTCTGTTTCTGCAAGTTTCTGAAGATTCCTAGCAGTAGCGTCTTCACCCTCCTTCAGACTTCGAATCTCATTTTCAATTTTGTGTGCACTTTCCTCAAGATTCTTTATTTGGCTTAATAGGTTCCTCAGGTTTTCAATGTCCTTTAATAGTGAATCAAAAGTTTTCAACAGCCTAAACTCTTCATGAACATCCCTCTCAAGCGCTGAGGTGAGATGCTGTATCTGCTTCATCCGGATCTCCAGCTCCAAGACTTTTCTCTTAAAAGATTTGTCGAATTTCCTTATCCAACGGGCACCAACATAAAGCATCTGAACCTGAAGCCTTTTTAAAGCCTCTGTGTAGTCCACAAGATCGTTGTAGGTGATTAGTGCAGGCATCTTGCAGGTCTCTACTAGGCGGATGATTTGATTTCCAAAGTTGTCTGCTGCGGCCATAGTGGAATCCTCCCTCCATTCGGCTTCAATATTGCCCTTCAGGAAGCGTTCTGCAATTTTCCCAATCTCCTTGAGTACTGAGTCTATTGTTTCGCAGGCTTCCTGCGCCTCTTTCCTAATTGAATTGATAGACTTATGATTCCTCAGTTCCTTCAGCAGCTGGTCAATTCCAACCTGACGCAAGTAGGTGTCTCCAATTGGATTTAGTTGATAGCTAATAATCCTGTTTTTAGTTATACGCACCTCTGGTACTTATTCATTTTTATTGGCGGATTTGCAGAAACTCACCACGGTTGCCAGCTGAAAATCTCCGTGGTGGCAGCGTTCATTTGGTGTCGTTGCGGCTAAGCCCAAATTGAAGGAGTGCATTTAAAGATAGTCTTAGTAGCCTGCGAAGACTAATAAGGTCCTTGTTTCGCAATATTAGTGGTGAACCTTATGAGTAAATTTAATGTTCCAGAGATTTTAGAGAGTGTTTTCTGGGTTGGAGTTAAAGACTGGAACCGCAGGGTTTTCGACGCCCTTATTCCGCTGCCTAAAGGCACCACCTACAACGCCTACCTAGTGAAGGGCAAGACAAAAACCGTTCTAATAGACACCGTGAACCCTGGCTTCAAGGGCGAGCTGGAAGCTAAGATTAGGCAGGTTACAAACCCAGCTGAGGTAGACTACATAATAATGAATCATGCGGAGCCAGACCATGCTGGAGGAATACCTCACATGATGAACCTCAGCGGAAAAGCCAAACTTGTCACAACAAGCAAAGGCGCTGAGGCGGCGCAGATATACTATGGCGTGCCTGAAGGACGCATAGAAGTAGTTGCCGACAGCAGCACCCTAGATCTAGGTGGAAAAACACAGGTTCATTGAGGCTCCTTGGCTTCACTGGCCTGAAACCATGTTCACTTACCTGGTGGAAGATAAAGTCCTCTTCCCATGCGACTTCTTCGGCGCACACGTCGACGGCGGAATATACGATGAAGACATTGAAGACCTAATGGTTCACGCTAAACGCTATTTCGGCGAAATAATGATGCCCTACAGAGCCATGGCTGTGAAGGCCTTGGAGAAAATGGATGGTCTACCCTTAGAGATTATAGCTCCAAGCCATGGCCCCATTCACAGGAATCCAGCCCGCATTCTAGAAGCCTACCGAAAATGGACTAAGGGAAAAACGAAGAGGAAAGTAGTAGTTGTCTATGTAACCATGTGGGGGAGCACTCGGAAGATGGCGTCCACCCTAACCGAAACCATCCTCTCAGAAGGCCTAAACGTGGAACTGTACGACTTGGCTTCAGCTGACCTCGGAGAAATCGCAAAAGACCTAGTGGACTCTAAAGCCATAGTGTTAGGTGCACCCACGGTGCTTGGAGGCGCCCATCCCCTCGCCGTCTCAGCCGCCTACCTGGTAAGGGCCCTTAGGCCTCCTCTAAAGTTTGGCGCTTTTTTAAGCTCCTACGGCTGGGGTGGAGGTGCCTTAAGGCAGATACAGGAAATCCTCGGACCGCTGAAAATCGAGGTTGTAGGAGCTGTGGAAACCCATGGGCCTCCAACAGAAGATGACCTAACCAAAGTTGTGGAGCTGGGTAAAACTCTTGCAGAAAAAGTTAGGGGAAGTTAGGTAGACGCAGTCTTCACGGGATACCCTAAGGCTTTAGTATTCACCTGTAGACGACTAGTATTCCTCGCATTTTATTTTGAAGTAGCTTCTGGAATGCTTGCAGGAGGGACATTCCTCAGGTGGCTCTTTACTACAGTGCATGTATCCGCATTCCATGCAGACCCAGTAGACTTCTTTATTCTTTTTGAAAACGGTTCCAGCCTCAACCTCAGCTAAAAGCTTCTTATAGCGTTCCTCATGATGTTTTTCAGCTTCAGCTATAGGTCTAAGCCCCTTCGCAATTTCACGGTAGCCCTCTCTTTCAGCAACCTTGGCGAAGCCTGGGTACATTTCACTGTTCTCGTAGTGTTCGCCTGCTATGGCCGCCTTAAGATTGCTGGCGGTTTTCCCTATGGCCAGGGGAGCTGCAGCTTCAACCTCCACTTCGCCTAGGTTGCCCTTAAGCTCCTGGGCCAACTTAAAAAGGGAGTCGGCATGCTCCTTCTCGTTTTCAGCCGTTTCCAAGAAGATTCCCCCTATCTGCTGGTAACCCTCCTCCCTAGCAACCTTAGCGTAGAGGGTATACCTGTTTCTAGCTTGGCTTTCCCCTATGAAGGCTTTAACAAGATTCTTCAGGGTATCCATCATCTAACTCCTCCATAAACCATGCCTATTGCAGTATTCCTTCGCCGTAACTTTTCCGCCTTTAACCCTGAACTCTGCCTCAGGCGACACACCTGGCTTCAGAAACTTCCTACAGGTCTCCCCATCCGTTACGACTTCAATCCATTCTATGTAGTGTTCAGCTTCCATTGGGTGGGGGACAGAACCTACTTTAATCTTCACCCCAGTTTCAGTTGCATCTACTACTGGGACATGCTTTTCCATGCCTATCTCCTTAGTTTGCTCCTTCAAAAACTTCATAGGCTGCCCGCAGCAGACCAGTTCACCTTTCCCGGCATGTAAAACTTCCACAATGTTCCCGCAGACATTACACCTATACACCTGTTTTAGTTCAGTCATCCTCACAACCCTCAGAAATCTGTTCTTCAGTGTTAATTACTACTCCTTAATCTAAAAACTTTATACCTTTATTGATTTTCATGCCTGTTCCTAGGTCGTGGTACAATATTCGCTCCGTGGGTGGCGGGCCCGCGGGGACTTGAACCCCGGACCTACAGCTTACTTCAGCCTGCATAGGAGGTTCGGCTTTAACATCTGCCGCGCTATCCAGCTGCGCCACGGGCCCAGAAATATTTAACATGTGATGCGTGCTATAAACACTATTTCATCGATTTTGCAAGCAGTATAACTGCTTCATCTCTCTTTACGCCTATGCTGCGTGCAACAGGATAACATTTAGCCACAAGTAGATGAAGTATTGGTATCTTCAGCCCTTCTTCTGTTAGGGTTTCGTAGTGTCCCATGCCCTTGGCTATGAGAAGTTCGGCTTCGGATAGCCTGCTCAGAAACTTTTTTGAGGCATACTTGATCATAAGTCCAACGGTGTCTGAACCTATTGACAGAACTTCATCAGCAATCTCCATCATCCTAACCTGGTAAACGTCTTCCAGGGTTGCATCGTTGAGCACAGGCCCATCTTTGACAGCAACAGTCACTTTGGCGCCAATATTCTTTAGCTGCTCGATCAGAAGCTTGTCGAAAACTATTTCGCCAGCATTGTCTGTTAGGAAAAGTACATTTCTAATTTTTTTGAGAAGCATGTAGACATCCTTACTGTGGTCTATACCGAAGTTTGTTTCGAGTAAGGCTTCCCCAACAGCATTCAGGCTGAACTTGTAGTCAGGAATATCGAACTCAATTTTGTTGCCGACTGTTGAGTATATGCATGCTAGCTTAAATCTCCTGTAGGCATCTCGGCTGTTTCTAATTTTTCTCCGAAGTTTCGGCAGTAGCTTAAGTGCAAGTTTGTTCGACTCAGCCTTGACAAACCTGTATGGGTCTAGGTTCTTGGTTTCAAACCTTATTACGCGGTCTCTAAGTGTTCCAATTTCTGCTGGAACAGAATTCTCGCCTAGTTTTTCCTCCATAAGTTTAATGATTTTAAGCATGGTTTGAAGCTGTTTACCACGGTTGCCTGTTGCTTTCTGAACCTCGAGAAGCCCTCTTCCGACTAGGCATGCAGGGCACTCCGGGCCAACCTTCATCTATTTTGCTGCCTCACGAATGGGGTTGGCTAGGTCTAGCAGAGCTACCTTCTGATTCTTAGCTTTAACAACACCACTGGCAACCAGAACACCTTGCATACCAAGCTTCAATGCAGCTGAAACATCCTCACCACTGGTTATTCCAGCACCGCATAGAATAGCTATTTTCGAGTTAACGCCCATAACCTGCGATACTGTTTGTTTAATCACCTCAGGCTTAGCCTTAGATACGGCGACGCCTGTTCCAATAAGCTCAGGAGGCTCTATGGCAACCATCTCAGGGTTTAAGGCAGCTGTTGCAGCGCTTACGCTTGGGGTGTTTGCGCATACAACTGTGGTAAGCCCAACACTTTTCGCTTTACGTAAAGCTTCATCTATTTCAGAGAGCTTAAGCCTCCTTTCCGAGTGGTTTAGTAGAGTTCCGACAGCCCCAGCATCCTTTACGGCTTCAGCAGTTATGTGACCTGTGTAGGCACCTTGAGCCACTGGATCTATATGCTGAGAGAAAACCGGGATTTCTACCTCATCAGCAATAGTTTTAATGTCGGTGTATTGCGGCGCTACAGCTATTGAAACCTCTGTGTCTAAGCTTATTTCCTGAGCTTTCCTCGCCAGCTCAAGTCCCTTTATCCCAGTTGCTTCCGAATAGGTCTTGAAGTTAACAAGTATTAACGGCAGCTTAATTTCCTCCAGGTTGCTGCTCAAGTCTAGACCCCCATAGATTAGAGGGTTTGAGGGAGGACTAATATAAATAATCTACCTTCGCTTCCTAACAATTATAGCATAAGGAGGCTTGCCTTAACAGTCTTCCCCATTTTTCTTTCCTATTTTATTAATTCACAATGATGAATCGTGGTGAACACTTGGTCGGCTTCGCAATAGTTTTACACTAGGCGTTTTGAGAATAATATTATATAAAAATAGATGTAGTTAACGTTGTTAGAATCGCTTCCTACCATGCTTGAAACCTCTTTTTTTGTTAGTTTCAATCTTCTTCCTGATTTCTTGGTCAATATCTACCTGTAACCTGTCAGATAGATCCAGAACTCTAATTATGATGTCTGCAAGTTCTTCTCCAAGAGGCTTACCGTCTCGATAGGCTTCTAGAGCCTCTGAAACCTCGCTGTGTATTAGACACAAGCATATGGGGGCATCTGTATCGGCATTCCAAAGAAACCCATTCTTCTCATTGTTTCTTCGGATCTCACCAGCCAACTCGTTAAGCAACCACTAGACCCCGCACCATACATGATTGCCCCATTGTTTTTTAGTTTTTCCATGAACGCCTCGTTTTAATAATTCCCAAATCCATGATCATTTTACCACAACACAGTTTTTGAGGAAAATAGTTAGTGTTCTAACGTTTTTTATTCTCAGAATGGTATAAATATGGAGAGCATTCCCAAACTATATGGAGGTTGGTTTGTACGGATTGGCTAAGTCAGCTGCTAAGTCAGCTACTTCAAAGCGTCTTCTTCATAGTCTTAATCATAGTCTTTGCAGGGATAGGGTTTTGTTTACGCTATGGAATAGCTAAGTACGTTACCCACAAGGTCAGCGGGGATTTTGCGAAAATAATTATCAAAAACCTGAGCGCTGCTTTGGTGGTCTGGAGCATACTCTTAGGGATAAGCTTTGGAATAAAATTCTTGGATATTCCTTCGGATCTGACTGGTTATATGTATAAGGCTATCTTTATTGCAAGCGCGTTTTCGGTGACCTTGGTTTTAGCGTATATTTTTGCTGATCTGCTTAAGATGCTGGGAGCCCCGCTTGGGCCTAAGGCTGCGCCTACAACCGTTATGGGGCAGCTTGTTGTGAAGCTGGTAGTGTTGGCTATAGGTCTCGTGGTTATACTGGGCACTTTGGGGATTGAGATTCTGCCCATACTGGCTTCTTTAGGTATTGGTGCTTTGGCTGTTGCCTTGGCTTTGCAGCCTACATTGACTAACCTATTTGCTGGATTGTACCTTGTGGCTGACAAACCCATCCGCGTGGGTGACTACATCAAGTTGCAGACTGGTGAGGAGGGGTATGTTGAGGACATTGGCTGGCGGTGTGTGAGAATCCTTACATTGTCTAATAATACGGTAATCGTTCCTAATCAGAGGCTTGCGGAAAGCATAGTGCTTAACTATTATTATCCTGATGAGAGGCTGACGTTGCAGATGGAGGTACGTGTGAGCTATGACGAGGACCCTATTAAAGTTGAGAAGATTCTGGTTGAGGAGTTGGTTAAAGCATCCTTCGAAGTAGATGGCATGGTAACCGCCTACGAGATGATGCCCTTTGTGCGCTTCATACCTGGGTATATGGATTTCTCATTGAATTTTACGTTATTCAGTCATGTGAGGGAGTACGTGGACCAGTACTGGGTTCAGCATGAGTTGCGTAAAAGAATATGGGAAAGGTTCAAGAAGGAGGGGATAACTATTCCATCGCTTCCAACTAGGGTGACAAAGGATGAGTGAGTGGATCGCGGATAGCTCGAATGTCGTCAGGCAGATTCTGAGTCAGGTTGAGAAGAGGAAGAACGATCTTCCAATCTTGGTTCTCAAGGTGGAGAAGCTGTATAAGGTGAAGCTTCTGGAGAAACCGAAGAATATTGAGGGTACTGAGGGCTATGTGGTGAAGGTGATGAATGAGGCTAATGGGATGGAGTACCTTCTCTTCTTGCAGAAGGTTTTGGCTTCAAAGTTTAAGGAGATAGGTGCAAAGGAGGGAGATGTCTTGGCTGTGGTTAACAAGGGAAAGGATATGCAGACTAGTTATGACTATGCTGTTGCACGTTGGGATGAGTCCTTTAACATGTATTTGGAGGCGAAGAAGGAGATAGGGGAGCGGTTGAAAGAACTTGGCGATAAAAGTTTGAGGGGGATCGGAGGTTGGATGGGGGGACTTCGCGATGAACGCTTCAGGGAGATAGTGGATCGGATGAAAGAACTTGATGAACGCTTCAGTAGTAAGAAAAAGAAACCGTGACGCTCCCGCTCAAAGTTTGTGGTTCTAATAATTATGAACAAGTCGAAGGTTTGCCTCAACAAACCTTCCTTTTTTTAAGAACTATACGCCTCCCTCTTTGTCTTTTGGAGATTTAATAAAAGACAGCAGGAAAGGTACGATTTCAACTCTTCCAAGAACCATTAACAGAACTAATAACCATTTATATGGAATTGGTAAAGAAATGCTTGTTATTCCTATTGTTAAACCTGTTGTTGCAATTGCAGATGTAACCTCAAATAGAGAATCTATATATGGAAAACCATTGAATGTAAGTAAAAATGCAGAAACAGAGATTAAGATAATGTAGAGGAGAATAATCAAGAAGTGTTGTGCAATTTCAAAATCAGAAATCTCCCTCTCATCAATTCTCATTTTTATTTCTTTATCAAGCATTCTTCTTAAAATGTATGGTATTGATTTTAAGAAAAGTAGAAGTCGAAATATTTTTATTCCTCCTGCAGTTGAAAGGCTACATCCACCAACTAACATTAAAAATATTATCAGAACTTTAGCTGGTATTTCAAATTGTGATAAATTTATGTAGCTAAACCCTGTTGTTGAGGTTGCGCTGACGACATGGAAGAATGAGGTTTCGATGTCAATACCAAGATAAAACCAAACGAATAAAGTTGCGATTAAAATAAAAACTATAAATGTTAAAAATTCTTGTTTTGCAACTTTCTTAATTTTTCCAGTCAACAATCCATTTAAAACTAGAAAGTTGGTTGCCCCTAAAATCATCATCGCACTAATAGTAATTGTTAAAGGAAAGGGCTGCAATTTTTGAAAAATCTGAAACTGGAGAAAAACCACCTGTCATTAAAGAAGCAAATGATATGTCAATAGAATCAAACAAGTTCGATATTCCTACGTAATAATTTAGAACGGCGAAAAGGACTATGAATACTGAGTATACCAACAAAATTGAAACAAAAGTTTTCTTTATGTTTTCACCAATTTTTTCAATTCCTAAAACTCTACCAAATCTTTCTACAACAGACTCAGGATAGAAGAACGTCACTAAAATAAAAACTATTCCAAGTCCTCCAACCCAATGCGTCATACTTCTATAAAATAACAGAGACCTAGGCAAATTATCCATATTCGTTAAGAGTGATAAACCTGTAGTTGTATACCCAGAAATGCTTTCAAAATAACTGTTTGTAAATCGTGATAAAATATTAGAGTCGCTAAAAATGTTGAGATAAAAATATGGAATTGAACCAACCAAACCCAATAAAAAAAATGTTGATGTCATGAGAATACTTGCAGATTTAAAGTCAAGTACTTTTCTCTCAGCCACCACATTTAATAAAAAACCAGCTGCAAAAAATATGAAGCTTGTGATAAAGAAAGAAGTTAAACTCTTTATTTCGTCAAAATAGAAGCCCGATAGTATAGGCAATAGCATTAATAGACCAGCGAACTGGAGTACAAATCCTAGATTGGCTAGAACTGGCCTCATCACAATTGACTCCAGAATAAAGCTATGTTTTCTCAGGTTATTAATGAATATTTTTATCTATATAATAGAAAACTGTTCTAGCTACCTGTTCTTACGCAGCACCTCATGAAGTGCATTCACAAGCTTTGAAAGTTGATCCTCAATCCTCCTGTCCATGACCAGGTATCTTCTGGGGTACGGTATCTCTATTCCGTTTGCATCGAACTCCTTCTTGATCTGCCGCAACAAGTCTCGAGCCATCGTGAAGGCTGTTGGTTGATCCTTCGCCCTTGAGAGCAGTCTGAGGTTTATTCCGGAGTCTGCGAACTCCATCGCCACAGCGTTGGGTAGGTCTCCTATTGGGAGGCACTCTGGATGCCTCTTGGCCACGTCGACCATGATCTCCATTGCCTTATCGAGGTCTGATTCATAGCTTACCTGAACGAATACGGGGACAAGCATTGTCGCATCATCTCTGGTGTAGTTAACTATCACCTCTGTCTGAAAGATTGCGTTGGGTACTACTAAACGCCTGTTATCCCAAGTGCGTATAACGGTGTGCATAAGCCTGATATCCTCGATGAAGCCGAAGTCACCTCTGAACATCACAGCATCACCTATCCTGAACGGCTGCGATGACGCCAACATCACTCCAGATATGATGTTAGATAGAGATGACTGTGCAGCGAGACCTATCACTATCGATGCAAATCCAGCTGCAACAAAGATCGATGATACTAGGCCTCCAACCTGCGGGAAGGCGACGAAAGCCGCGGAAGAGACACATAGCAAAGCAACCGCAACCAACACAACCCTACTCAGAAAAGTGTAGGTGGTCACCAAGCGAGGTTCTCTGGTGACCAGCCTACAAATATACTTCTTCAAGAGGAAGTTCAGTATCGATACAAATATGAAAGTTGCAATCAAACCAATCAGGAATACTAGAAAGGCCCAGACCTGTGAAGGATCGAATAGCTGCATCACCGCCACCAGTCAACTTTGCCTCTCATTTGCTTTTCATATGGCTCTTCACGAACCTTAATAACGGCGTATAGTTAGTTGGCTTAATGTTTTTAGATATTATGGAGGTTGATAAGCCGGCTGTTAATGGTTCTAAGGGTGTGCCTACTTTATCTCTAAAGTCATGTAGATCGGTGCTTATGGTGTGGAAAAGATACTCTTGTGCTCCAACGGTCGAGTCGACACGAATGATTCTTGGTTCTGTTTCAAAGAAGTTGAAAAGTTTTTTTCTAACGTCTGCGTCGACGGCGGTCCTTGTGCCTACATAGGCTTCCGTGTTCAGCCCGAGTTTACTCCAATCAATCTCAACCGTGAACTTCTTGATTATCCCCATCTTGATTAATCGATCTACTCTCCTGGAAATCTTTCTCTCATCGCTGTGAATTTCTTTTGCCAGATGTTTGAATTTGATTCTGCTATCATCCATCAGTGCTTCCAAAATTCTGAAATCCAGTTTATCTAACATAATCTCCACAACCTTACGCTGCAAACCATAATGAAATTCTATGACTATCTATTTAATCTTTATGTCATAAAAATCATAAAATTTAAAAGAAAATGTCGAATAAACCAAAAACTTTTTATGGAATGCGTAGAATATACCAATGGCGGTGTTGGATTATTGAAGGCTGAATTGAAGGTTGATGCCAGAAACATGTCGAAGGAGAAGATTAGAAGCCTGTCAACCGCTTTTGGCGGTAAGTTAGTGAGTTGCCCCTACGCCAAGAAGGTTAAGAGGGGTTGGGCCAGTAGAGATTGGTTCTGCACGTCAGTAAACCCTGAGAAAAAGATCCCAATTGAAGAAGCGGATAAGTTGTGCAACAGTCCTCGTAATTGGCCGGATTGCCCTGACTGCAAGGGCAAGAAAGAGTAGATTGAGGTGTAGGTTTTGCCTGAAATTGAAGCTGAAATGATTTATTACGAGGGTGATGTGAAGCGCTTTAAGGGAGTTGAGATTAAAGAAGAGGAAATTAAGAAGATAGGCGAAAAGCATGGGATCAATGTTGACGTAAAAGCCTCTTTAGTGCGTGGAGCGATGGTCGCAAAGAAATTCACTATAACACTATTAGGAGACGAAGAAAGCCCGATAAGGAGAAGCGTAGAGGATGTGGTGAAGCTATATGGAAAACCAAGCTCCCCCTTCTTCGCTCATGGAAGCAAAAAGAAGGGAAAACAGATCGTGGAATCTATTGTAAAGAAAGAGTTTGGGTAAAAATCAGGTATTCTAAACGTGCCAATTGTGTTTAGGTGTGCCATGTGTAACGCTATTCTAGGAACATTTAGGTTTGAAGATTGTCACCATGAGGATTGTTTACTAGATTTCTTTATGAAATCTGTTGATGGAAAAATGTAGTAAATGTGGCAAGAAGATAGAGAAAAAGAACTGGAAGGGTAAGGAGATACTACCTTTTGAAGAATTGCGCCAAGAGGATACTAATTTGTATAACAAACTGAGCAAGACTAATGAATTGGGGAGCAAATTAATAAAGCAGATAAAGTGTCTTATGCCTAGAAAATGTTATTAAACAATGTCATGACAAACTGGCAGTGGTGAAGTTTTTGCCTGAGATTGAGTGGTTCCTCTTTCTGTTACCTCTATTGATATGTTTTTGTATGATGCAGAGTCGCCGAAGACCTTTGGCAACGGCAACAGAAACAGATGTATGGTTTACCTCGCAAGGTATCGAAGAAGTTTTCGAAGCCATTAAGAAGGAAACTGATGGTTGGCGTCGAGAAGCCGAATCTGAGCAGATGAAAGCTCCTAGACCAATATTTGGGACACCTAAAAGAGGAGAGATAAGGTTTGAAGTGGCGGAATCTATTGCTCCAAGGTTACATAACCTTATGGATCGAAGGGAAGGCAAGTTCGTATTCGAGTTAACAGAGGTTGAAGGAGGCGGGACCTCGATAAAAGCTTCGTATACCACGGTGGCCAAGTCGCGTATGCAGACATTTAGAGCTCGGTTACCAGCCAAGATTCCTTATGCGTGGGAGCCCTGCTCATCGTGCAGCGAATATGTGTTGCCGGAATTTGCAATATGTCCATACTGCGGTCATAAACGAAGGTGAAAAATAGGTGAACACTTCTGAATGGTGGAGGTGGGTTGCTCCAAACGGATTGGGCTGCCTACCGTGTTGGCCGTGAGAAAACCGATGAGCTGGGAGGCTTCTTCTACGATGGAAAAGGAGGATTAGACCTTTCGCCGCCTTTAAGTTGGATTTTTGATTTTACCTTCTTCCTTGCTTATAGGGATCAAACAATTCGTGTGTTGAGGTATAAGGATGTGTACGATAGGATTAAGCTTCTTTTCCCATACTTCGTGTATGAGTTTGAAGGGAAGCGGGTGGATATGTTTCCTGTGACTGATGGGCAACGAACCTACTACATGATGCCGCTAATTGTATGTCTTGAAACGAGAAATGTGCCTTGGAGTGCAGGAAACCCTGTTATGAGGCTGGTTGGCTACGCTATGATTGATGTTTATGATGGAAGCATCCAGCTTTTCATATTGGGCCAAGACTACTTCAGCGAGCTCTTCAAAACAGTTTACAGTGACTACGTCGCTACAGAGGTTCCTTCTTGGCTTGAGAAGCAGATGAGGTACCCTGAGGAGCTTTTTGAGTGGCGGATAGGTATGTTCAGCCACTTCTACACCATAACCTCAGACCCCACTATGTGGGCGAAGATCTTTATTGAGGCAAAAGAGTTCCTGGTGGTGCCGGAGGGTTTAGACACTACTACATCATGGCTAAGCCTCCAGGCTTTGATAAACCTGAGTTCATGGGTCTCCTCCCGCTTGAGCGTCGAGGGGCTATTACGAAGAACTTGGCGGGCTACGTAGTCGTGCGAAACGATTACCCACAGATGGGAGAAATAATCTTCTACAAGGTAAATATAGAAGCTGAAACAAAGCTGTTGGGACCTTCAGGCGTAATGGAAGCTCTGGAGAAGGATCCTGACTTCCGTACCCTAAGAACCTTGCTACGAACTCCTCGTGTAGGCGATAACATTCTCTATCGCGTAGGTGAACATGATGTTTACTTCATCCCTGTCTACACAGCTGGAGCCGGCGGCGTCATCACTGAGATAGGAAAGATAGCTTGCGTCGGAGCTGCCTTTACAGGAAAGACCTATGTAGGGCTTGGAGACACAGCGGAAGATGCCTTTGAATCCTTCCTAGCTAGACTGGCTGGTGTTGAGGCCCCACCTAAAAAAGAGAGAGAAAAAGGCATAGCAGAGAGGAAGATTGACATCATAAAGCCCTTCAAGGAAAGCAACCTACCTCTAGTGGAACCAACAAAAATGTATCCCGACATATTCTTCCTTGAGGGAGAAGTAAGCTACAGATCTGTGGAGCAGTGGAATGCTACTAGAAGCGTGATTAACACATTCATAGAAAATTGGTGTTTAAAGGTAAGTAAGGTTTTAATGTGGTCTGAAGCCTCTAAAGTAAACTTTGGAGTTCTAGTAAACGTAAATGGGGTAATTGAGCTTCACTACATTAGTGTGCTGCTAGAATAGCTTACCATCCCCAGATAATCAGGTGAGAACATGCGTCGAGGGGGACCTAAACCTTTTGAGGAAATGCTGTCGTTTGCACTTCTAATCATTGGAATCGTGGTAATCGGCGTAATCCTCATACTCATTGTTCGTGTACAGCGAGGGTGGCTTGGAGTAATACTGGCCGGTTTGGCGGCTGTCCTACTCGCCTACTGGCTTAAGGAGACCCGTAAAACCATTCGAGAAGAGCTGGCGCCCACATCCTACATAAAGAGTAAGAAGTGGATCCATGAGGTGATAGATGCTGAGGCTGAAGTAACAGTGGTTGCTGAGGTACCGGGCCCAGAAGAAAAGGTTAAGGTTAAGCTGATGGGCAACACACTGGAAATTAGTGGAGGCCACAACTATGAAAAGATAATAGAGCTTCCTGGAAGGGCTGAAATTGTGAAGACCACCTACGTAAACAACGTGCTAAACGTGAGGTTGAGAAAACTTCAGTAAATATTGAACTACCGCCTCCTAAAATTAATCATATTTCAGATCTGGCCGATTACTGGAATTAACCCCTAATCAGTACAGGTCTAAAACCTCAATTCCAATATCTTCTAAGACTTCATGAAGTATTCTGGGAAGTCCTTATTGGAGCGGATACGGAAATTGCATGCGCTCATCTGCTCGACTCGAGGGAGGATGAAAGAAAGCTTAAAGCCTAGAATGACAGGCTTGTATCTAAAGCCTGTCGATTTTTAACAGCTCATTAAGTAGCCGTTGAACTTCTAAAGTATCTCTTACGAAATATTTCGCCTTTGAAAGCCTTTTTCTTTCAGATACCAAAATCGTTATTCCTTCTTTCAGAGATCTGAAGGCATCTTCGTCGGTTTTATCATCTCCAAGGTATAATGCCAAGGCATCTTCGCCTATAGATTTGAGAATCCATTGGGAAGCTCTTCCTTTGTCCCATGGTAGTTTAGGCGTTATCTCCAAAACTTTTTTTCCGTATGTAATCTTAACATCTCCATGCTTGCTTGTTATCTTCTTCACCGCTCCTTTTATTGCGGCAACATCCTCTTTGTGAACTAATCTAATATGCACACTCAATGTCAGCTGCTTGTCCTCTAGGATTAGTCCCTCAATTTGACCTATTTCCCTATGTAACTCTTCTCGAATCAACATTATTACAGGGCTGATCCTTTCTGCCTCGGGATATACCGATTTTAGGTTAGGACCCATTATTTCAAGGCCGTGGTTACCAACATAAAAGGCTCCATCCACACTAACAAGCCTCTTAACGTCCTCCGCAGCTCTTCCACTTATTATAGCCAACCTATAGCGTGGATGTTTCACTATTGACTGCAGAAGCCGCTTCATCTCTTCTGATAAGATTGCTAAATCTGGCTTATCCACGATAGGCGTCAGGGTTCCATCATAATCAGAGAGTATAAACACTTTACCTGTATTCTTTATCTGCCTTTCTATATTCTTCCAGCAATGAAACAAATATTTCACAGTTTCGACCAGCCGGGCCTTGGACATAAACAGGTTTGTGGATATATGAAGTTGCTATACAAATAGGTTCTTCAATTTCAAGTAACAATAGTAATATAGAAGGGGAAATCCCTATATTATTTGGATTAGCAGCCTTATTAACAATAGAGGGCGACTGCGATCATATTATGGCTGCGATAGAGTGTTTAAGATCGCATCTCCATCTTGCTTGGCAGAGGTGCAAGAAAATTAGTGCTTTAAAAATCTGTGTCAACACTCAGACACCTCTGGTAAGATTCAACCTTCCTAAAGAAGAACTAGAACAAAAGCACAAGGAGTTATCCCGCCCCTTAGATTTGAGCTCCCTCGGCGAGGGAGGAGATTTTCAATTCACGCCAGGAGGCGTGACAAGAATGGTCTTTCCTTTACTTAAGCGAATGCTCAGTGATGGGATTGTTGAAGATGCTCACTGGGTGTCGCTTAATCCTACCGGCCCGGAGAAAGCTACTGTAGATAGAATTACCTTGTATCATGTATCGCTAGAAGCGGAGAAGATGAAGGGGTACGGATACATAAAAGAAGCCATATGGAAAGTCATCCATGGCATACCGCAGAAGTTGGAGTCCGCAAGTCAAGTGCTTTGGCAAGATGAGTTCTCCGATTATACTTACTACAATAGACTATCGGCTGAGCGGATCATATGGCTAGATAAGGAAATTGACTTCGACGTCTTCTACATTCATGACTTTCAGCAGTTGCCTGTTGGGCATATGCTGCATACGCTAAAGCCTAAGGTTTTTCGGTGGCATATTCCATTCGATGAATCCATGATCCCCCCTGAATGGAGGCAGTTTCTATCCACCTACTTCAGCAACTACGATGCAATAATAGTGAGCTGCAAGAAATATCTGGAAGCTCTTAAATCATTAGGCTATACGGGAAAGGCACATTACGTTTATCCATACATAGACCCAAGCTCATACGTGAAGCCTACCGAAAGCGAGCTGGCTGAATATTGCCGAAGCTTCGGTATACGTGATGATGATAGGGTTGTTTTGGTGGTGGCTAGGCTTGATCCCATGAAGGGGCAAGACAGGGTGATAAAAGCTGTGGCCAGTGTGGTTAAAGACATTTCTAACGTTAAGCTCATCCTAGTGGGGGACGGCAGTTTTTCAAGTTCAAAGCAGGGTGTAGGTCTTTCTAAAGCAGAAAGATGGCTGAATGATCTACGCATCTTGGTTAAGAGACTGGGGATTGAGGATCATGTAGTTTTCGCAGGCCACTTATCTCAAAGTCAACTTAATGCTGCCTATGAGAGAGCCGACCTTACGGTTCTGCCATCCATCAGAGAGGGATTTGGCCTTGTAGTCATCGAAAGCTGGATCTACAGGAAGCCAACCATTGTAACCTCTAGGGCAGGTATAGCCGAGCTCATAGAAGAAGGGGGGAATGGCCTGCTGTTTGATCCCGATGATCTCCTCATCTTGGCTGAGAAGATCTCTGAGCTTCTGACAAATCCAGAGCGGGCAAGGACTCTGGGCGAGAATGGTTTTATTACATCTAAGAGGTGTCTTATTGATAGAGGTGTGAAGGATGAGTCAAAAGTCATCCTTGAACTGATGTGATTTGGAGGTGTAGGATCTGAGCTTCCAAATGCCGTATCCCGTAATATCTTACGAACTTCTATACCATATAGTATCTTTCTTGGGTATTATTCTTGCAACTTGGATCGTCGCCCGTGTTCTTAGCACACTCTTAGGGAAGCTTCTTAAAGGTGTTGCACCTCTTGTAGCAGTTCATGCTAGGCGCCTTGTTTGGATCTTTATCTGGTTGTTGGGAGTTCTTTTCGCTCTTGAGCAACTTGGCCTAAGGATAGACGTTCTGCTTTTGCTTGTCGGTCTTCTCGGGGCTGCTTTACTCATAGCAAGCAAGGAAGTATTACAAAATTTCGCCTCTAAATATTTTTCCGATGTGTACATCCCATTCAAGGTGGGAGACACCATCAAGGTTCGTGAATATTCTGGGAAGGTCATTGAGATAAACCCCATGAGCACGATTTTAATAACAGATAAGGAAGAAGTAGTTTCCATTCCCAACTCCATCTTTATTCGTGAGACGGTTGTAAACATTACTCCTCAGGTATGGAAAGAGCTAATCGTTCCCATATTAATTAGTGGCGAAATCGATCTAGCTGAGTTTGAAAGCGACGTTCTAAAAAGCTGCAATAAGCTCAAACTACACCTAGATGAACGTTTTCCGCCCATACTAACTGTCAAAAATAGAGAGGCGAAATCGACGGAGCTTGTGTTGACATTAATGATTAAAGAACCTGACAGAAAGGACGCCATTATCTCTGAAATAAATTCTAAGGTGGCAGAAATCATAGAGAGAATGCAGCGAAAGAAGAAATGATACTATCCTTTAAAGTGGTCTACCCAGCCGTGGTGTCATAACCTATTAGGCAATAAGTTGTCAATAAAAAGGATCATTATTGGATGGAAATATGTGACTGAGGGTCAAACCTAACCATGAGCTTGAGATAGATCTGGTTTGCGATACTGAAAATTATGTATGGATTGTGGAGGCTAAGGAGAAGCTTACTCTAAGGGAGCTAGCGACCGCATCAGGTCAAGTTTTCATCTATGGCTCAGTTTATTCTTCCACTAAAGAACCGAGTAAGCCTGTGAAACTAGCGGTGGTAACTGGTCCTGTAGGAATCACATAGGTAGTCAACCCCTTCTTCATTTCTAGATTCATGTTCGCTGATTATTTTGGCCTTCATCAGACATCATCAACATCCAATAATACATGAGATTCAAGTATTTCTCTCAATTGATTATAAGCTCCTTCGTAAATTCCTGTTGAATGGTTTCCCCGCATCTAAAAGAGGCTTATGCTTCTTAGACCTACCACTCATTATTACCACCTCCCAAAAATGTGAATGCGAAGAACAGGAAAGATTGGTAAGACAAACCTTCTTAACCTATAATTATTAGAAACAAAATTTTATCTTTATGGAGCCAAGTTTAAATCAATGTTGAATGAAATGTGGGGAATAACGGTGACAGTGATAAATGGGAAAAGCAACAGTTGGAGTTAAGGCAGGGATTGTTTCAGGTGTTGTCTATGGGGCTGTGACAGCACTAACCACGTACCTAACACTATTCTTCATGAGAGAGCAGACTATCGCGATTATCGCGAGTTATTTGACCCCAAACTCACCTGTGACTGCTGAGCAGGCATATAGGAGTGCATTGGTCACTGGGCCTATATCCGCCATTATTATAGGCATTGTTTTAGGCTTGGTTGTTGGAGCAATTTACGGCTCGATTTATGAGAGAATTCCTGGTGGAACTGCTGTCCCCAAAGGAATTTTGCTCAGCATAGGGGTTTGGTTAATATTTTGTGCGTTAGAGTTTACTTTAGGGATTGAGATTACGCCTACTTCTGCAGTCGTTGGCTTTGGAAAGATTGGTTATGGAGCTGAGTACTATGCAGTCAGTTTCACAAGCGGATTGGTTGCTTGGCTTATCTACGGGGTGCTTCTAGGAACCTTCTATAATAGGTTTGCTTCCGCGGTCTCTGCTTAACTCTGAACATAGTGGCTGAAAGAAATTCAGCGATATTGATGTTGACAAACATAACGCCTACATCAACATATATGCTGTAGCTGACAAACCTAGACTACGCCACGACGCCACTATGTGTTCTATCCCCCAACATGTGTCCCTTTCTTTAGGTCTTTGAAGTATATGTCTGCTGGGTATAGATAACCTATTCCTTGGTGTGGTCGCTGATAATTCCAGTATTTGATGAATTCACG
>Ga0315280_10001291_pt1 | contig 43403 bp, 41 predicted proteins | sample YL17G06_40_MG_FD_203697 | JGI IMG/M metagenome (GOLD analysis project Ga0315280, IMG submission 203697) | Sediment microbial communities from Yellowstone Lake, YNP, Wyoming, USA - YL17G06_40 | ecosystem: Environmental > Aquatic > Freshwater > Lake > Sediment | place: USA: Wyoming | collected...
TGTCTTTGAGGGGAGGCAGTTCAATCGCGTCGTGCTTTTCAAACTCGAGCTGCTGGTCGGCGATGGCAAATACTCTTTCGGCGGCGGCGTTGGCCTCCTGGATTTTGTTCCATATATCGCTTGTTTTTCGCACTGACTCCGCTGACGCGCCCAGCAGAACCAGCAGCGTGATGAATTCGGGGCTGTCCATCCGGCCCTGGGTGACCCAGTGCGCGCCGACTATCAATGCTGCCGAGCCGGCAATCATTCCGAGAACCTCCAGCGAGGGCATAGTGGCGGCATCAACCTTGGATATTTTCAGCAGTTGCTTTAACAATTTTTGGTTTATGACCCGGAAGGCGTTACTTTCGTATTGCTGTTGATTATAGACTTTGACAACTTTAAGACCTGCCATTGTCTCCTGGAGTTTTCCGAGCATTTCTGAGCCGGCGATGAGTTGTTTTCTTGTAGCCCGTTTCATTTTTTTGCCGAAGGATGCTACCAGGACAATTGTGAGAGGGGCACCACACAGGAATATAAGCGTCAGTTGCCGGTCCAGCAGCATTGCGAAGGTCAACATAAACAGTGCGTTGAGCGGCTCGCGAAGAGCTTTGCCGAACATTACTTTAATCGCCTGGCCTATTGTGCCGGTATCGCGGATGATTCTGCTGACGCTGTCGCTTGGACGCTCATTTGCGAAGAAGGCCAACGGCATATTCATAACATGTCCGAAGATGTCCTCCCGCAGACGGTTTAGTCCCACGTGGACTATTTTTTCAGCCAGGTAATCTTGGGAAAACTTTGCTATACAGCGGATTATCGTAACTATGACCATCGCCAGTATAATAAAGATGATTGCTTTTATCTTGTTTTCAGCGGTTTGTTCTCTGGGGAGAAAGCTGACAGCCCATTGAGCACGTTCGATGAGCGTCATTTTGCCTGCCCACCAGATGAAGTCAGAAGTCCTCCATTTCAGATGGTCAACATAGTCGATGTTTCGGAGGGTATTTAGTTTCAAGGTTTTAGGTTCTGGTGTGCCGTCTTTATCGAGTCGTTTTAACTGGACTGTGAGTTCGCTCTGGTTGGTTGCGGCCATTTCGTGCATCAGGCGTGGGTAGGGTATTTGCGGAGTCTGGTCAGTTATTAAGAGACTGCCCACGGCAAAAATTCGGTCAGCTCGTTGTAATCCGGCTGCTTTAGCGAGACTTTCTTTCTCGACATCAGTCACAAGAAGGGAGTATGCCGTATTCTGGCTGGTGTTATCAGTAAAATCTATTGTTTCAGGGACATAAAACTCAAGGCCGTAACGCCACTGGCACCCTTTTCTGTCAATCCAGCCGTGCAGTCCCTCCTGTCCCATCATCACCTTCAGCAGCGGTATAATCGTCATAAAACTTAGTGACAAAAGAACGCCGATGATTATTGCGCTGAGGACAACGACAATAATACGGGGCCATTGCGGCCAGATATATTTGAATATTCGCCTAAAAGCTTTCATTGTGCAAATGTCTGTATTTTGCTACAGCGTTTGGTCTGTTTTTTATTTGGACGCTATCAGCCACCAGTTACGGCTCAAGCACAGTAACAAAATTGGTCTCGCCGGTCAAGTCCAAAGACTTGACGGCAAAAAACATTTCTGTTAGCGTAGCGGTTTTTAGGGGGCAATTAGATGGAAATCGACCGTCTTATTTTAGGCGCGTATGAGACAAACTGTTATGTCCTGCTCAGTAGCAGAGCGGCTAAAGACTGTGTAGTTATTGACCCCGGTCTTGGAGCCGGCCAGTTGCTGGACTTTATCGAGGGGCATAAATTGAATCCGGTTGCGGTGGTTCTCACTCACGGTCACATAGACCATATCGGGGCCGTAGCTGAATTGCGTGATAATTATCCTGACATAAAGGTGTATATCCATAAACTCGATGCCAAGATGTTAGAGGATACGCACAGCAATCTGTCTGCTATGATGGGCGAAGCATTCAGCGCTAAGGCGGCGGATTTTACTTTAGAGGATGGCAGTGTGGTCGAAAAGGCTGGCATACGGCTGCAGGTGCTTCATACGCCCGGTCATACGCCTGGCGGCGTCTGCCTGTATTCAAAGAATGAGGGTGTTGTCTTTACGGACGATACGCTGTTTACCGACTCGGTTGGACGAACGGACTTTCCGGGCGGCAGTATGGAGCAGCTATTGGGAAGCGTAAGGGGGAAACTTTTTACACTCCCTGGTGACACGATTGTGTATCCCGGCCACGGTCCATCGACGACAATAGCCCGGGAAAGGGCACATAATCAATTCTTTCAATAATGCCCTGTAGTGTTTGGCGTTCAGGTTACCGGCCCAGGGGACATTATGCCCTATAAGGAGAAGGACCTTATGGTTTGGTTATACATGTGTTAAAGTGGGTCCTATAAGATTCAGGTCGGTGTTGTGGGATTGTTGTGGATGGGAAATGTAAGGAATTCCGGCTTTTGTCCGAAAAAGTGACTATTCGTTTTAGCCGATATTTTAACATAGCTATACTCTTAAAGAGATAACTTCGTTTTCGGCGAGATTCTTCTGCGTGTCTCCTGGGGACTTGAGAGGGGAGGTGAGAAGAAAGATATGCGGGGTGCCAGGCACGGGAAAAGAACAGGATGCTTTAAGCAGAGACACTTTGAACTGCTGATGCGGGAAATTGTATAGATGCAATCGTAGAATAATGTTGGTGGTCTTTTGAGGATTGGTCAGATGGGAGAGATTAATAGCAATCGCGTGCAAGATGTGGAGGCACTGAGGGAGAGCGAGGAGAAGTTCAGGAGTCTGGTGGAGACGTCGGCTGACTTGGTATTTCGGCTGGATAGAACGGGTATTATCGAATATATCAATCCGAAGGTGTACGAACTGTATGGTTATCAGGTCGATGAGTTGATCGGCAAGCACATGGGAGTGACGACCCCTGCTGAAGAGCTACCCAGGGCGATGGAAGCAATTAACAGAGTTTTGGCGGGAGAGTCGGTCTGGGATTTCGAAATAAATCAAAAGGATAAGGCAGGCCGAATAATCCCTATGGAAATTAACTCAATGCCCGTTAAAAAAGACGGCCAGATTGTGGGTATTCAGGGGATAATGCGAGATGTCACCAGGCGAAAGCAGATAGAGGAGGCGCTAAGGATAAAAAGTAGCGCTGTGGCATCGTCTATCAATGCGATTGCTATAGCTGACCTTGAGGGAAATCTAACATACGTAAACGATTCGTTTCTGAAGATGTGGGGATATGGTGATGTTAAGGAGGTACTCGGGAGACCTTCTGTGGAATTCTGGCAGGAAGGAAAGGAAGTTGAGACGATAATCGCGACGTTGCGGACCAGTGGGGGTTGGATGGGTGAGTGCCTCGCCAGACGGAAAGATAGCTCGACGTTTTACGCCCAGCTTTCGGCAAACATGGTTAAAGATGAGACCGGCAAGCCGATTTGTATGATGGGGTCATTCATAGATGTCAGCGAGCGCAAGCAGGCGTCAGAAGAGTTGAAGCGAGCAAAGGAGGAGGCGGAGGGTGCAAAAGTCGAGCTTGAGCAGCTCAACAGGCAGCTTGAAGTCGCGGTTAAGCAGGCCGATATGCTGGCCCAGAAATCGCTGGCGGCTGATTTAGCCAAAAGCGAATTTCTGGCTAATATCAGCCATGAAATCCGCACACCATTGAACGCCATTATAGGTTTTAGCCAGGTGCTGGCAGAGCAAGACCTGTCGGATGAACAGAGACATTATGCAGATATCATTCGAGAAAGCAGCGAGAACCTTCTGCAACTGATAGAGGACGTTCTTGATTTCTCGCGGATAGAGGTTGGCAAACTTGATATTCAGATTAGTGAGTACTCTTTGGGGTGCTTACTTGCCATTACCGAGTCTTTGATGCGACCGGCGGCGATGGAAAAAGGGCTCAAGTTCGAAATTCTACAATGCGGAGAACTGCCTGCGCAAATACGCACCGACTCTGTTCGTCTGCGTCAATGTCTGATTAATCTTATAGGCAACTCTATTAAATTCACTGAAAAAGGACACGTGTATGTGAATGTCTGTATGCAGGAGGTCGATGGCAAGCCGTACATCCGTTTTGATGTGGAGGATACGGGAATTGGCATCCCGCCTGAAGAGCAGAAGTTAATATTTGAAAGATTCGTGCAGGCAGATGAAACGAAAGGGTGTAGATTTGGGGGGACGGGCCTGGGACTGGCTATCACCAGACGGCTGGCAAATCTTCTTGGTGGAGACGTTTGCGTAACCAGCGAAGCGGGTAAAGGCTCGGTGTTCACGCTTAGAATTCCGGCTGGGGTTGACATCAAATCGCAACCGCTATTAGACAGATACAACTTTGTGAACGAATTAAGCAAGCAGCAAAACTCTTCGGAGCAGGTTAAATTCTGCGGCCATGTGTTGGTTGCTGAGGATAGTCAGGTCGGCCGGATGCTCATCCATTTGTTGCTGGAACGGCTGGACTTGCAGGTAACCACAACTGGAGATGGCAAAGAGACGGTCCGGAAAGCGTTAGGCCAGCCGTTTGACCTGATATTTCTGGATATACAGATGCCCAATATGGATGGGTATGACGTAACAAGAACGCTGCGGAGAGAAGGAATAGCGACGCCAATAGTTGCTGTGACTGCTCATGCGACGGAGGGGGACAGGGAGAAATGTATTTCGGCGGGCTGCAGTGACTGTTTGTCCAAGCCGATAAATCGCAAAGAATTGGTGGGGATACTTAGTAAATATCTGGCTTCGGAGAACACAGCAAGGGTTGATGCAGTTGAATCAGTCAAATCTGATGCGGGGGAAGTTGGTTAGACGACGCCGTGAACTTTATCAATTCGAGTAATAAATGCGTTTCTACAGCAGGTGCGCCGGCTATCTGTCAAAAATGTGGGGATATACTCTAATAGAGCAAACTATTCGTTAGTGTGGTTTCTTCCTTCCATCGGTATAAAACGGAGGTTTTAACAGGTCTGGGAGAATCGGTGTAACCTTTTGATTGCGCTGGGGGTATAATGTGGTGAGTGTTGCAGCACAAAATCAGTGAAAAAGTAGACGAAAGGGCGAAAAAAGAAAATTGGATTCCCGCTCCCTCGACTTCGCTCGGGACAGGTTCCGTGGGAATGACAAACAAATGGAAAGGGATTGAGACTATGAGAAAGTTAGTATTAGCACTGATAGTGAGCATGTTGCTGGCGGTTCCTGTGTTTGCGGGTCCGCTGGTAAAAAGCCAGGTCAGCGGTACCGCCAACTGGGTGGTTCACGCTGACTACGAGCGGTTCTTTAGCAGCCAGGTCGGGGGGCTTATCCGAAAAGAGCTGGCGAACCAGGGTATAGAGGAAAAGCTGGCGAATTTTGCCACGATATTTTCTTTCCATCCGCTCTATGATGTGTGTGACGTAACGATTTATGGCAATGGCCGGGAGCAAGCAAAAGCAGCAGTTCTGATTGACGGCAGGTTTGATAAGGAGAAACTGGAGGCGCTCGTGCGGATGAATCCTCAGCACCAGGAGGTCCAGCATGGTGACATCACAATACACGGCTGGCTGCACGAGGAAAAAAAGGGCAGCGAAGTTGTAAAAAGCTTTATGATGTATGGTTGCGTATATCAGAATAAGATAGTAGTTATGAGTTCCGGGCTGGATACGGTAAAGCAGGCGGTAGATGTTATGAAAGGTTCGGCGCAGGGTGCAACGGATAGTCAGTTCGGTGTGGCGGCGCTGGGAGCACAGGGAGCATTCTTCCAGGCGGCAGCTACCGGTGTCAGTGACATTGCAGGGGAAGAGCAGCAAGCAGCCGTGCTCAAGCAAACTGATAAACTCGGCCTGGCCATCGGGGAAAACGCGGGTAAATTTTGTATAGATTTCGGTTTGGCAGCCAAGAGTAATGAGGCAGCGCAGAATATCAACAAGGTGTTAGAGGGCATTATTGCCTTTGCGACCCTGTCCGCTGAGCAGCAGCCGAAGCTGGCGGAATTGGCCCAGAAGGTGAAGTTGTCCTGTGCACAGAACAACGTTGGGGTCCATTTTGAGTCAGACCCTGAATCAGTTTTCCAGTTTCTGAAAGAGCAATGGGAAAAGAAGAAGCAGGCGAGCGCCCAGGTGCAGTAGAAAAAGACTATGACCCGCGGGGTGCGCTGCGGACATTAAGTGCTGAAGAGCTGGCCTTGCGGTCGCAGCAGGGCTGTCAGGAGAGTTTTGCGGAACTGGTGGAGCGCTATGGAGCGCGGCTCTACCAGTTCCTGCACAATAAGACAGACAATGTCCAGGATGCCGAAGACCTGGTTCAGGACACGGTTGTCAGGGCATACCGAAACATCCACCGGTATCGGGATTCGTGGAAGTTTTCGACCTGGCTTTTCACGATAGCGGCACGTTTGGCAAGCAGCCGTTACCGTAGTTTACAACGTCGGCAGACTATGGCAGAGGTTGAGTCTGCCCCGGCAGAGCGTCTTTGCCGGGTTGGGCCTGCGGATGCGGCAGCGCAGCAGGAAAAGCAGGAGGGCTTGTGGGCGGTGGCAAAGGGTTTGTCGAGGAATCAATACGAGGCACTGTGGCTAAGATATGCGGAAGATATGTCGATAAAAGAAATAGCTAAAGTTTTGCGAAAGACGCAGGTCAGTGTCAGGGTGCTGCTGTATCGGGCGAGGATGAATTTGGCGGAGCGGCTGCGAAATATGGCGGCTGAAGAAGAAGCAGTGGACCGGGCATCGCAAAATGAAAAATTACCTATTATGAAAATGGAAGGTGCATAATGTTCTGCTGGTTTTTCAGGTTGAGGATTTCCGGCGCTATGGATGGTGATGGTGCGCTGTCCCGAGCGGTGGAAAAACACATTCGTCACTGTGCAGATTGTCGAGAATTCTACGACAGGTGCGTATCGTTGGCTGATGGCTTAAAGGGTGGGGCGGCAATCTCGGATGACGAGATTTCCAGGCGATTAAGTGCTCGTATTCTGAGGGCTATCCCATACCCGCAGGTGAAGATGCAGAAAGTTGGCATCAGATTATGGCCTGCGGTGACAGCGGCGTGCCTGGCATTGATTGTGCTTGCGGGGGTTGTGTTTTTGACAAGGCACAACGATGGCCGGGTTCCTTTAAGAAATGACCAGGGGGCGCAGATTGGAGTCGTCGGAAATCTGGCGGGAGGGGATTTTGCAGGGGTGTGGTCGGGACTTGTTGAAAGGCCTCTTGAAGACGAGATGGAAAAGCTGCAAGAAGATACTGAGTCGGCGGTGCGGTTCCTGGTTACCTGCGTTGCAGTAGATGTTACCAGCGCTGGGGTAAATCAGCAGTCAGAATAGTCGGCCTGCAAGTTGTAATTGTCAGAAGTTATTGTAATATTCCGGCTTGCCGTCGTCACTGTCGTAGCCGGTCGAGTCCTGCAACTGTGCGTCGATTTTAATTCTTTCGATGTGCTCGGCCTTTTTTGTGATGCTGTCAACGGTAACGAGAATTCCATGCATTTTCAAATCGCCGGTCGCTACTTCAAATGGGAAAGGCATCTGCGTTCTGAAGGACTTTAAGACATTCTCAACTTTTCGGCCAAGCACCGAATCCTGTGCGCCGGTCATTCCTATATCGGTGATGTAGGCGGTGCCTTTAGGGAGGATTTTCTCATCGGCGGTTACAACGTGGGTGTGAGTGCCGAAACACAAACTGGCGCGGCCATCGAGATGGTAGCCCATTGCGAGCTTTTCGCTGGTGGCCTCGGCGTGGAAGTCGATGGTGATGATGTCGGCCTTGTGTTGAAGCTGCGACAGGATTTTATCAATGCCATTATAGGGACAGTCTGCAGGTTTCATGTAAATTCGGCCTATCAAAGAGACCACGGCCACGGTTGGTCCTTTACTGGTTTTATAAACTGCGAAGCCCTTGCCGGCAGCCTGCTCGGATAGATTTGCGGGGCGGGCGATATTGTCGGCCGTTTCCAGCGTAGTGATTATCTCTCTTTTGCGGTAGGTATGGTCGCCTAATGTAATCAGGTTTATGCCGTACCGAAGTAACTTGTCGTAGATTTGTGGGGTCAGGCCGGAGCCGCCTGCGGCATTTTCTGCGTTGGCTATTACGCAATCAATACCGAGCTCTGTCACCAGCGACTTTAGCCGCTCAGCAACGATGCGCCTGCCCGGCCGACCTACTATATCACCGATACAAAGAATGTTTATCTTCATAGTCGTATTGCGTACGCCGTACTAAACTTTATTGTTTGCGTAACGCGTATTATATCGGTTTTTATGCAATACGATATACTCAATACGATATTATTTTGCGTATTCGATGCAACGGACCTCGCGGAGCAGCGTTACCTGGATTTCGCCCGGATAGGTCATCTCGGCTTGAACTTTGTTGGCGATGTCGCGCGCGATTTTCATTGCTGCGGCATCGTCCACCTCGTTGGCGTTGACAATCACGCGGATTTCCCGGCCTGCCTGAATTGCATACGCATTTTCGACACCTTTGAAACTGTTGGCAATTTCCTCGAGTTGCTCCAGGCGCTTGATATATCTTTCGAGCGTTTCGCGTCTGGCACCGGGGCGGGAGGCACTAATTGCATCGGCGGCAGCAATCAGCGGCGTATAAGGGTTATCCGGGGGGACGTCACCGTGATGGCCTGCAACGGCGTTTAGAACGACAGGCGATTCGCTAAAGCGCTTGAGATAATTTGCGCCTATGGCAGGGTGGCTGCCTTCGACCTCGTGGTCGATGGCCTTGCCGATGTCGTGCAGTAGTCCGGCGCGTCTGGCTATTGAGCCATCCAGTCCGAGTTCGTCTGCCATAACCTGGGACAGGAAAGCAACTTCGACGCTGTGGCGAAGCACATTCTGGCCATAACTTGTCCTGAAGCTCAAAGCACCAATCAAGCTGAGCACTTTGTTGCTCAATCCTCTGACATTTGTCTCGACGGCGGCGTCTTTGCCGAGCTGCAAGAGCTTAAGGTTGACATCCTTTTTTGTCTGCGCGACAAGTTCCTCGATTCGAGATGGGTGGATTCGCCCATCCTGGATAAGCCGCTCCATCGAAAGGCGAGCAACCTCGCGTCTGACGGGGCTGAAGCCGCTTACAACAATCATTCCGGGGGTGTCATCGACAATAACATCTACGCCGGTAGCTTTTTCGAAGGCACGAATGTTGCGGCCTTCTCTGCCGATGATTCGGCCTTTCATATCGTCATTGGGGATGTCAACGGTTGAGACAGTTGCTTCACAGGTCTGCTCAGCGGCAAATCGCTGGATGGCGGCACTGATTATCTGGCGGCTTTTTTCATCGGCAGTTTCGGTAGCTTCATCAACCTTGCGTTGAATCAAAGCCGACATCTCATGCTCACACTCATCTTCGAGGCGTTTTAACAGCAGTTGCTTGGCCTCTTCAATGTCCATTGCGGTGATTTTGAGCAACTGATTCTTCTGCTGTGCCAGCAAGACGGAAAGCTGCTTTTCCTTGAGGCCGATATTGTATAACCTTTTTTCTACATCTTCCTGGTGCTGTTTCAGGGTGGTTTCCCGCTGCTGGAATAATTCCGCCTGTCGGTCGAGGGTGTCCTCGCGTTTGGTTAATCTCATTTCGGTTTCGTGCAGTTCGGCACGAATTTTATTGGTCTCGGTTGTGAACTGCTCTTTTTTCTTGATGGCTTCGGTAGCAGCTTCAATTTGAGCAGACTTAATTATGTTCTCGGCTTCCCTTTTTGCAACTTCGAGCTGTCGCTGGCGATCCTGCTGGAAGGTTTTAGCCCTTGTTCTGGCAATTACCTGGTAAACAACAATGGTCAGGCAGATTCCCAGGATAAAGCAGAAAATGGAGGCCAAAACGGCAGGCACCGGAACTTCCATAAGTATTGCGTTCATATTCCTACCTTTCCCTCATGTTTTACAATAGTTAAAAAAAACAGCGCTCAATGTGGGCCCCTCGCTGCTTCGCTTTTGCGAAGCAAAACGGCGGGGGCGGGATTATACGGCAGGAAAGCTCCGAAGATATGGCTGTGAATTACGAAATCCTTTGTGCCAGCGCATAGAATCAGCTATCTAATGCCGAAATTTCGTAGAATTGCGGTATTTTTGGCCCGCCGAAGACGGGTCTTTTCTTTTTCAAGCGCACGGCTGATTTTATGCTCAATAGCGACATTTCCTGATTTGTAAGCGAACGTTTTTCAACAGATTTCGTTTCACGCTAAATTCACTTTTCAGCTCCCGCCCTAGGCGGGTCCAGAATCCGGTTTTAGTTTCGCTCTACGACAGTCGCTAAAAGTGTCTTTGCAACTTAACTACCGTTGGAGAAAGCTCTTACGAGCTTTTCCCCCTTCCGCGTCCCTTTCACAAAGCAACAGCAAAGCACCAACAAAGATACGGGACGACCCACACTCTGGTTCATCGTCAATAAGTTGTAATGTCATAATAGAATATTTTCGGGAGTCGGTCAAGAAAAAAATGGACAAAACTTTTCAGGATGGCCTATTTTTGAATCGGCTGCGGTTAGAAACAGTGCTTTTCGAGCAGATTAGATCATTTTCTGCGTATGTATGTGGTAGGGAGTGCGCTCTATTCAACCAGTATTAGGCCATAATAGTTAGGGCACTGGCGCGTTGTTCGGACCACCTCTATCGGAAAACCTGCTTTGCGAGCGGTAGAATAGACGTCGATTCCGCAGGCCTCCATTGATGGGCGGGCCCGTTCCGGATGCCGACACCGCTTTTCTTCTACGGCACAGTGCTTGCAAAAATAGCAAGGACCGGCACCAAGACCGAAAGCCTTCCAGGCGCCTCGCAAAAAAATAGTTCGCTCAAGGTCGGCGACGGCCGCTTTTACATCTGCATCCGGCTCGAAGTGTATCAAAACTGCCCGGGAGTAAGCATCCAGAACCTGACGCATCTGTTGGGGCGTGGGTGTAAATGGAGGGCAGACCAGGCACTGGCCGTAACAATCGCATCCAAATTGGCACTTCAAACGCACCCAGGCAGCGGTCTGGACATCCGAAGGAGAGATTATACAGGCGTCCCCGACACCTGATTTCTGCTTAACAATATCACACAATTCCTTGTCAGATAATTTGGCTGTGCTTTTTGAAACTTTGTGTTTAGAGTCCAATTCCCACCTACTCAGCATACCTTATGTAAATTTGGCGACTTTATAATAACATAACCGCTCCAAGAATTTTTGAAAAATTTTAATTTTTTTGTTGACATATAGCGATATAGTGTTATAGTTATGTATAACAGTATATAAATTTATTATGGAGGTGTTGATTATTTTTATACGGATAGAACCATCATCGCCGGTGCCGATATACCGGCAGATTATCGACCAGATAAGGTATCAGATTGCCACAGGGGTGCTGAAGGAAGGCGACCAGGTGCCGAGCGTTCGGCAATTAGCCGGCGAGCTGGCTGTAAATCAAAATACCATACTAAAGGTCTATAACCAGCTTTGTGCGGAGAAGATACTTAAAATTGAGCGCGGAAGCGGGACTTTTGTGGCAGCAGGCAAGCAGAATATTCCGGTTGCAGAGAGGAAAAGGATAGTGGCAAAGTTACTTCGCGAGGCGGCGGTGCAGGCGATTCATTTAGATGTGGGCCTTGAGCAGGCGAAAGAACAGCTTGAGAAGGAATATGAGGCGATAAAGTTACTAAAGAATAAAACTGGAGCAAGATAATGAGTGAGCCGGTAATAAAAATAGAAGGGCTGCGTTTTTCCTACGGGAGCAAAGAGGTTTTACGGGGTGTGGACTTAGAAGTGCCGGCGGGGTCGATATTCGGATTTTTGGGTCCCAACGGGTCAGGCAAAACAACGACAATCAAGGTTCTTCTGGGCCTGCTCAAGGCCGGTGCAGGGGTGTGCAGGATTGGCGGATTGGATTCGCAGAAGGATGTGATGGCGGTTCGGCGGAGTGTCGGATATATGGCTGAAGACCAGCAGATGTTCGGCTGGATGCGAGTTGAGCAGATTGTCAGATGGGTGGGGAGTTTCTATCCGGGCTGGGATGAAAAGTTTGTGCAGGAATTGCTGGACTTTCTGGAACTGCCGCGTAAGAGCAGGGTAAAGACCTTATCGAAGGGGCAGAACAGTCGGCTGGCGCTGCTTCTGGCTCTGGGACATCGGCCGAAGGTCGTGATTCTGGATGACCCAACGCTGGGGCTTGACCCTATCGCGAGGAAGGATTTTCTGCGGTATGTGATTGGTCTTTTGCAAAGTAACCAGGTGACGGTGTTCTTTTCGAGCCATTTGCTTTATGAGATTGAGCCGGTAGCGGATTATGTGGCGATATTAAAAGATGGCGTGATAGCGAAGGCAGGCAAAACGGATGAGCTTCGCCAGAGCGTAAAGAAGATACTGCTGCGAGGGGCAGGTGACATTGAGCTTGGTAGCATCGCAGGGATTCTTGATGTAGCAGGGATAGGGGAGAGGATAGCTCTTACAATTGAAGATTATAGCCAGGCCAAGCAAGAGGCAATAGAGAAAGCGAGCAAGTGCGCTATCGTGGATGAAGTGGACCTGAACTTAGATGAGATTTTCGAGGCATACATTATCGGTAATCGCGGGCAAAGAGTGCAGGTATGATTAAAGCATTATTTTGGAAAGAGTGGTGCGAGCAGCGGTGGAAGTTAGCTTACGGGTGTGTGCTTTTGATAGGATTCGTGGCTGTTGGGCTCAGAAGTCGGCTTGTTCAGGATGATATTATAATAATTATGGCGGCTGGTGGGAGTTCGGTTTTAATGGCGCTGTTAGTGGGGATGGGACTTGTGGCGACGGAAAGAGGCGAAGGAAGCATAGAGATGCTTCTGGCACTTCCGGTGCGGTCGTGGAAGATATTCGCGGTGAAGATGGCAATGGGGGCATTGGTTTGCGCATTGCCGATAGTCGGTTGTATGGTAGTGTCGCTGGCGATGGCCGGAGGGAGGGAAATGAGCACAACCCGGATAGTTGTGGCTTATCTTGGTTGCGTCGCTTTTAGTATTGTGATGTTAGTGTGGATGGTTGCTTTTAGTATTCGACAGCCAAGTGAAGCGAGGGCAGGCCTGGTAGGGATAGGGGTCTTTATGGGCTGGGTATCTGCCATTCTATTATCAATGTTGTTTTTCAAGCCGCCTAATTGGTTTGGGCTGGTGATTACGCCATTAGGTATTCTGGTGCTAACATTTAACTGGATGTATAACGTGTTAGAGTGGTTGGTTGCGGTGCAGTTGGCTTTATTTGTGTGCCTTTTGCTGTGGGGTGCATACAGGTTCGGTAAAGAAGGAATGGTAAAGGTATGAGAAGCAATAAGGCACTATTGTGGAAGGAATGGCGGGAGATTCGCTGGTTTTTGATTGCGGGGGTGGCAATTTTTGTCGGCTGGCCGTTACTGGAAGCATTGGCCAATTATCGGTTCAGGCAAAGTTTCTCTTCAGGTACGCCGGAAGGGATAGTTTTATTGTTTGGAGGAGCTTTTGCGATATTTGTGGCGGTAGGAGTAACCTGTCGAGACCTCAGAGAAGCGATAGCATGCTTCTGGCAGTCCCGGCCTGTAGCAATCTGGCGGTGGGTGGTGACAAAATATATGATGGGGCTGGCAGTGGTTTTAGTGGTGCTTTGTGTGCCTGTTGCAATACAGGATTGTATGGCGAAACAAGTTGCTGGTTCGGAATATCAAGTCAGGCAGTGGTCCAATATTCTAACCTGCCACACATTTACGCTGATTCTTATTTACAGTCTTTCCTTCGTTGTTGGGTGTTTGATACGGATTCCCGTATATGCGGTAATTTTATCAGCGGCTTTAGCATTGTTAGTTTATTTTTTGCCGATGCTTGTGCCTCCTTTAGAAAGTTTCAGCGTGTTCAATATTATAATGCAATCGCCTGTCGAGATAGTTCAATTAAGTAAGCTTGAGCAGGGCGGGCCCTGGTTTGCCGGAAAGCTTCGGCTTGTGAAGATACCTTGGGCTGACGATTTGGCGTTACGCTACAATATAGAACTGCTACGTTATATCATCGTTACTTTTATACTTAGTTGTTCGGGGCTTATTGTTGCGTGGGCTGCGGTCAAGAGGAACTGGCGGCTGAAGGTGGGGCAGAAGCTTATGTTCTGGCTGTTAGGTGGGGTGGGGATGCTTTTATTTTTGACGGTTGTATTTCAGCTTGGGTCGAATCTTAAATGCATCAGGCAGATACCAATCAAGCCGCAAGGCGAGGGCGAACGCGGTGTTGCGCAGATTGCCTGCGATGGAGATAAAGGAGTGCTTTTGCTGCGCAACAAAAAACCGGGGGACGCTGGAGACGATGCGACATATAGTTTGATGACATTCGACCTTTCGGCAAAGGAGCCGCTCGGTAAAGAGATTTGCCTATCGCAGGACCAGATGCCGGTTTTTTCGTGGCCTGGTGACAGGGGTAAGATTGTATGGTCGGCAAAGAATCCGCAGTGGGCATATTCGATAAAAACATCGAGGCGTAAATATGAACCGGATGGGCACTGGTTTACAGACAGGGCAGAGCTATTGACAATATCATTAGCTGCCGGTAGTGCAGGGTCTGTAGATAAGCTGGACCTTTTGCCGCACTTAAAGGGTCAAACAGCATACTCGGATAGTCTGTATATGCTCGACGGGACTATTTACGCAAGTTTATCAGGAATACTTTTTATTTTCGATGTTGGGATTGATGGGAAACCTGTACTGCGGAAAATTGTCAAGGAGCGTGTCGGAATTTCTGGACAAAGCGGCGGTAGTGATGCCAGCGGACGAACATTGTGGGCGAGTATGACTATGCAGTTGGTTCCTGCCGAGGGTGTGAGCATAGAAGAGAGACTCAAGCTGGCAGCTGAGCTTTCAGAATATCGTGTGATGGACAGCGAAGGCGATATTGTCGTTGAAGTGAACAACGATTTTATCGAAGTGTATCGGCTGAAGGAGGTCAGTGGGGATATTGCGATATTGGAGATGACCGACCGTCGTGAGCCGACACCACTGGAACGTCTGGCGGGTATGAATCCGACTCAGGTATTTGTGCGGAATGGGCTGGCGTACGTTATTGATTCAAGCTGGGATTTCGGTGGGTTGACCGTCTATGATGTTCGCCGGCCGCAGATAAGGCGTGTTGGTCATTATGGGACACCGGATGAGCGGTTTTTAACGGGTATGCCGCTGCAGGATGGGAATATCCTTTTGGGGGGAAATAAGTTACATATTGTGAAGCCGCCAAGACCTGCCAGGACTCACAAAAATGGTGAGACGGTGGGGCGATGATGACAAATGCTAAGGTTTCCACATAGCATCACGAGTCATTAGAGACTCCCGCAATGATTGCACCCTGCTGAAATTTTTGGTTCACCCCTTCCAAAAGGGCATTAAATTTCTCTTGACAATTCTTTGTTCGGTACAATATCATTATGTGCGGGAAAAGGGTGGTGATAAAGGGCGTTTGTATTCTATCGAGTTTTTCCCCATAAAAAACTCGGTTGTTTTTCGCTCCGCCGAAAGTGGGCAGTGAGAACGCATCCGCAAATAGCAAGGTCGTCTTTGATAGGTTGTTAAAGTTGCAGAAATGGTAAATGAAAGGTTGAATTATGAGCGAGGTAAAGAAGTGTTTAAGGTGTGGTAGCACTAATCTTAAACCCGGTTCCTTCCAATCGACGGGAAAAGTCTATTTTCGCCAAAAGGGAGCCAAGTTGTTAACGATCGCTACCAGCGGAGTTCCCGTCGACGCCATTGGCTGTTTTGACTGCGGGCACGTAGAATTGATTATTGACCCGAAGAAAGCAAGAGCGATGTCAAGAAAGTCCTAACGCTACGCACCTACCTGCTGGATTCATCCGGAGCGGTAGCAGGAATCGGCCTGACAGGCTACATTTTTAGCCCGCATATTTCACCAGTCCCGACAAGTCGGGATGCGACTTTATCCGCCTGCGGCGGATTAACTTTTTATTGCTTAAGAGATTACGAATGTAGCCGAAAATTACGCTCTCTCTGATCTGTGGTTACTTTTTGAATTTCGTATTTCGGTCATTCGAATTTGTTTCGGATTTAGAATTTCGAGCTTCGGATTTCTTTTTTATCCCTCCGTGTTCTCGGAGTTTACCCGCCATTTTTTGGGCGGGACCTCTGTGGATTTGAAAAATCCGGGTTAATGTATAATCCCTGTCTTGTTTGGCGTTTCCAAAAAATCATTGATTTGGGCAATAAGCTGCCAGGTCTCTTTTGCTTCTTCTTCATCAACAAGCGAAATGGCAAAGCCAGCGTGTACCAGCACCAAATCTCCGAGCTTGGCTTCCGGCAAAAGCGTGGTCTTTGCCCGCCAGCGGTTGCCCATCGCATCGACAACCGCATTATCTTTTTCCAATCCAACTATTCTTGCCGGTATTGCAAGACACATAGTTTGTCGCTCGTCGTTCGTGACCCGTGGCTCGGTTCACGATTCCTTATTTACTGAATGCGCGGCAATTGCCGCCTGGCCCAGTGATATACCGCCGTCATTAGCAGGGACATCACGGTTGAATAATACGTGAAAATCATTTTTCTTCAAGAGCGAAACCAAACGATTCGTCAAATACCGATTACAGAACACCCCGCCGCTTATGGCAACCGTGTCCAACTTTGTCTTTTTCCTTGCTGCTTTAGCCATTTCCAGCAAAGCCGCAGCCAGGCAATTGTGGAACTTTGCGGAGATAACCCCGGCAGGTAATTCCTCTTGAATATCGGTTATTATCCCTTTTATCGTCTTACGCAAATTAAGTTGCAGGGGTTTGCTCGCTTCGCAGATAAGCTCGAAATCATAGTAATCCTCAATACCTTCCTCAACAATTGCCTCGAGTGCCATTGGCAGTTGCGCCTCGAAATGATTGTAGCTGCCTAAGCCGACCATAGCAGCAACAGCATCGAAGACTCTGCCAAGACTGGATGTGTCGATGGTGTTAATGCGTTTTTCAAGCTGCTCCAGTATTATTTTCGATTTTCGTTTGTCGATTTTCGTTTTTTTGTCTGCACCGGCTTCGATTTTTTCGAGCAGCCAGCCGAAATCATTCAGTTCAAAGTCATCGCCGTAAGTTTTTTTCAATAGTCCGAGGACCGGCCTGATAGCTTCTTTACTTGCTTTATCCGCCCCAGCCAGCGGATAGTAGGCCAGATGTCCAAATCGCTCAAAGCCCTCCAGCGATGCAATCAAACACTCGCAGCCCCATATCGCCCCATCCGTCCCGTAGCCGGTGCCGTCACAGGCAAGACCAATGACAGGACCGGTGATGCCGTGTTCGACCAGGACAGATGCTATGTGGGCCCAGTGATGCTGCACCGAAATAGCCCGCAAGCCAGGAAGTGAAAGGGCGTATTGCGTGGATAAATACCCTGGGTGAAGGTCACAGGCCACAACCTTCGGCTCGACCTCAAATAGCTTCTGCAGGTGCTCAATTGAGTTGATGTAGTGATGATAGACCTGTGCATCTTCGAGGTCGCCTATATGTTCGCTGCAGATAACCTGGCCCGCCAGACGTGTGGCGGGCTGGCTCTGTTTTGCGAAGCAGAAAGTGTTTTTCAGATCGCCTCCAGCGGCAAATATATCCTGCCGACAGCTTTCCTCCATAAAAATTGGCGTGGGGACATATCCTCTTGCCCGCCGTACTAACACCAGCTCCTCGGCGATAAAATGCACAACCGAATCATCAACCTGGCGGTAGATGTCTCTATTGTGCATCAAAAAGGCATCCGCAACACCGCCGAGCCTTTCCAGTGCAATCTGGTTTTTGCAAATCAACGGCTCATCGGCGATATTGCCGCTGGTCATCACAAGGACTTTTATATTTTGTGCAAAGAGCAGATAATGCAGCGGTGCATAACATAGCATAAAGCCGAAGGTGTTGACCCCGCTTGCAACCGATGGAGCTATCGCAGCATCTGCCTTTTTGGGCAATAAGACAATCGGGCTTTGTGGACTTTTTAAGACCTGCTCAGCCAATTCGCTGACGACCGCATATTCTCTTATCTTTTCGATTGCATCGGTCATCATAGCAAAGGGCTTGTGGTCTCGTCTCTTTCGTTCTCGCAGGCGTTTGACCGCCTTGTCATTTAGCGCATCGACAGCGAGGTGAAATCCGCCGACGCCTTTTATTGTCACAATCTTGCCAGCTAAAAGCATCCGCGCAGCTTCACTAATCGCCTCATCGGTCCGAGTTTTTATGTTGTTGCCTTTATTATCTGTCAGCCAGACCTTCGGCCCGCAGGTAGGGCAGGCAACCGGCTGGGCGTGAAACCGCCGGTCGGTAACATCGTTATATTGGGCGGCACATTTATCACACATCGCAAAGACCGACATAGTGGTATTGGGCCGGTCGTAGGGAATGGTCTTGACTATCGAATATCGCGGGCCGCAATTGGTGCAGTTTATAAATGGATAATGGTAGCGAAAATCTTTTTTATCGGCCATTTCTCTAAGGCAATCTTGGCAGGTAGCGATATCTGCCGTTACCTCTGATAAAGCTGTCCCTTCCGAATCGCTTACCTCGATGACAAAGTCTTTTTCATCCTCAATTACAGGTATATCAACCACATCGCAGGACCTTATCTGAGCCAATGGGGGCTTGTCGGGGCTGGACTGCAAACGGAATAGAAATTGGGCGCTTTTTTCTTCTTTTCCCTGCAGTTCGATTGTAACGCCTTTTGTGTCGTTATAGACAAGGCCGGATAGCTCCAGTGAGCGGGCAATTCTATACACCGCCGGGCGAAATCCTACGCCCTGCACCCGCCCGGTTATGAATATTCTTTTCCTCTTAATGGAGACCTCTTCTCTATTCTTGCTAAGAATTTTTCATACGTTAATCTGCGTCTTGCGGTTCAAGATATTATATTTAGGCGGCCAAAAAAGACAATCGACAGTTTCCCGACCCCAAACCAAGCTCACAGCCATAGGGCCGGGGCGAAAATTTATTTGCAAAAGCTAAGGTTTCTATGCTAATATCTTGTTTGGTGGATGAAGGGTTAGAGACTTAACTCTGAACGCTATCCGCTAAACTCTGGGGCCATAGCTCAGATGGGAGAGCGCTTGCATGGCATGCAAGAGGTCGTGGGTTCGAATCCCATTGGCTCCATTTTGCATTTCCAAGCATTCCTTTAGGGTTTGCACCCTATACATTAGACCCTGATTTTTTGCAAAGAATCTGTGCGTAAAGTGCAAAAGAACTGTTGACTTCTATCACAAACCCTTCAAGAATATTTCTGCTCTAAAGGCCACAGATAGAGAACCTATCGCGATGGAAAACGTATATTTTGAGAACATTTGTGATTGCGTTGAAAACTGTTGGGGTAAAAACCATTTTTTGCAAAGGTGCCAACCATCTTGTATAAAAGGAGGCATTAAAAAATGAATCTAAAGGGGACACAAACCGAAAGAAATTTGCTTGCCGCGTTCGCCGGCGAATCGCAGGCGAGGAACCGTTACAGTTATTTTGCCGGCCAGGCCCGCAAGGATGGCTATGAGCAGATAGCTGCCATATTTGAAGAGACAGCCAACCAGGAAAAAGAGCACGCAAAAAGAGAGTTCAAATTCCTGCAGGGAGGCGAAGTGGAAATCGCTGCGGCATTTCCAGCCGGCGTCATCGGTAATACGCTCGAAAATCTAAAGGCAGCAGCGGCGGGCGAACTCTATGAATGCACCAGGATGTATCCAAGCTTCGCGGGGACAGCAAACAAGGAAGGATTCCCTGAAATTGCCACCGTTTTCAAGAATATTGCAGTTGCTGAGAAGCGTCACGAACAGCGGTATCTTGCACTGGCAAAGAATATAACTGATGGTCTGGTGTTCAAACGCAAGAAACCGGTCAGATGGGTTTGCAGAAATTGCGGCTATGTTCACGAAAGTGCCGAAGCTCCGGAAATTTGCCCATCCTGTGCACACCCGCAAAGCCATTTTGAAATGGAAGCGACAAATTACTAATATGGAATAAGGAGACCAAACATGAAAAGAGGATTTACAATGAAATTGGTGTTATGGAGTGTCCTGGTTGCGGCCGGTATTTTTGCTTCACTGGCGTATTCACACTGTCAGATACCCTGCGGTATCTACAACGACCAGATGCGATTCGATATGATGACCGAGCATATTGCAACTATTGAAAAAGCAATAAACCAGATAACGCAGTTATCCGGTGAAGCCAAGCCGAATATGAACCAGATTGTTCGCTGGGTTGAGAACAAGGATAAGCATGCAGATGAAATGAGCGAGGTAATAACTTATTATTTTATGGCCCAGCGCGTGAAACCGGCTGTCGAGAGCGATACGAAGGCGTATAATGAATATGTAAAGCAACTTACCTTGCTGCACGAGATGCTCGTTTATACAATGAAGGCGAAGCAGACGACAGACCTTGCAAACGTTGAGAAACTCAGGTCTTTACTGGCGAAGTTCCACGATGTATATTTCGGCAAGACCAGCGCCGATGGGCAGGACCATAGCAGCGATAAACACGGGTAGTTGTGAGGTAAGGTATGTATGAGAGAAAGACTGTCGTAACTATGAAGGGTAATTCCCTGACTTTAGTGGGTAAGGCAGTGAAGGCAGGTGACGCGGCGCCGGATTTTGAGGTTGTCGCCAACGATTTGTCACCGGTCAGATTGTCCTCTTTTCGAGGAAAGGTCTGTCTGATTTTGTCGGTTCCTTCTCTGGATACGGGCGTGTGTGACCTTCAGACAAGGAAGTTCAATGAGCAGGCCAAAGCTCTGGGCAGCAGCGTGGTTGTGCTGACCATCAGTATGGACCTTCCTTTTGCCCAGAAGCGATGGTGCGGTGCGGCAGGCGTGAAAAACGTGCAGACTCTTTCTGACCATCGCAAGGCCGAGTTCGGCAATGCGTTTGGGGTTTTAATAAAAGAGCTGCGACTTCTGGCCAGGGCCGTATTTGTGGTGGACGCAAAAGGGGTCATCAGGTATATACAGATAGTTGATGAACTGACTAATGAACCGGATTACGAAACGGCACTTGGGGTACTGAAGAAACTTATATAAAGCAAATCTGGATTTTTGAAGGGAGTAGATTATGGCTCAGAAATTGGAGATTTATAAATGTGAGGTCTGCGGCAACATCGTCGAAGTGCTCCACGGCGGCGCCGGCGAACTGGTTTGTTGCGGGCAGCCGATGAAGAACCTCGCCGCAAAGACAGCCGATGTGGGCAAGGAAAAACACGTGCCTGTAATTGAAAAGATTGCCGGCGGCGTGAAGGTAAAGGTCGGCAGCGTTCCCCATCCGATGGAGGAAAAACACTATATTGAGTGGATTGAAATCATTGCCGACGGCAAGGCGTACAGACAGTTCCTCAAGCCCGGCGAGGCGCCGGAGGCAACATTCAAAATTGAGGCGAAAACGATAATGGCACGAGAATATTGTAACGTTCACGGATTGTGGGAAGGCAGGTAAAATGCCCGGCAAAACCGACCTGAAGGAGAATGGGAATGCCTATGCCTTTTAATGCGGATGAAATCTTTGAAATGGCTGAACAAATCGAAAGAAACGGAGCGAAGTTCTACCGTGCTGCGGCAAAGAAACTACCCGCCGCTAAGCAGTCGCTGCTTGAGCTTGCCGCTATGGAAGATGAGCACCTCAAAACCTTTACGGATATGCGGGCACGGCTTTCCACAAGTGAGCGGGAGCCGCTTATTTTTGACCCCGATGGCCAGGCACAGATGTATCTGCGGGTGATGGCCGACGGACACGTCTTTGACGTTAAAATCGACCCTGCAGAACAACTAACAGCCAAAGAGACCGCGCAAGATATTTTGAGAATGGCCATCGGCCTCGAAAAGGATTCCATTGTTTTCTATACCGGCCTTAAAGAATGCGTCTCACGCAAAGCAGGTAAAGACAGGGTTGAGGCGATTATCGCCGAGGAGATGGGCCACATCGGCAAGATTACCCGGATGATGGGAGATTTGAAATAGCCATATAAGCTACCCTTTGGACTATCCTGTAGAGCCAAACGCCTGCATTGCAGTATACGCATAAAAACACCAGACAGAAATAGAACAAGGAGCATAGAATATGCAGCAATACAAATGCCTTAGGTGCGGATACATCTACGACCCTGCTGGGGGTGACCCGGATAATGGCGTGGAACCCGGGACCGCTTTTGAGGATTTGCCGGACGATTGGGTCTGCCCGGAGTGCGGCGCCGGCAAGGATGAATTTGAACCGATCGAAGATTAAAATCGTCGTGCGTAGTGCGTCCATCGTCTTTCGTCAATGAGGAGATGATTTTTCATACTGCTTGAATATCTCCCCTATTCCTGCAGCCGTCGAGTTACCGCTGTGGATGACCACGCGATAGCGTAAAGTAGGCCTCTGGCCCTTTGCCAGTTCCAGTCTGTCACCTTCCAGCCAGAACATCGGCGTTGGCGAAAAGAAGCCATAGTTGCGTGTGAACCATTTGGCCGGGAACCAGCGGTTGCCCGGATGCTGCAAAATTGCAATACCTTCGGTGACGCCATCGCGTGTGCCGCTGTAGTCGCACCACGGCGAGGCAATACCCCATGTACCTTTTTCGCCGGTCTTGCCCTCGGCGTTAATCAGTGTGCCTCCCGAACTGACGCTTAACGCGGGTACCACGCGAGCAGAAAACAGCGAATGATTTGTCTTTAGAATAGAGACATCTGTCAGCGGTTCGAGGGTAATTTCAAAATCAATAAATCGAAGACTCTCGTTCGGCGCACTGATTATTATTCGCCGCTGGTCAAGGATGACCGAATCTTTGCCTATCTGCTGCCAGAGGCATTTGTCGGTGAAGACAACACGCTCGCCCGAAGATTCGATGATTTTCGGCCCCTGCGAGACAATCTGTCCGCGTTCATTATCCTCCTGCCAGTAGTTGCCGCCGTTGACGCGGTCGCAGCCGAAAAACAGAGAATGATGATGCGGATAAGGTTCTGACGTTTCCGTTGTTACCGACTTCCCTGACAGTGGACCGTTTACCGGCCAGAAATACGGATACTTCTGCGATGAGCCGAACTTATAGCAGGTAAATAGCTTTCCCCCAATGGTAACTGCAACCTTATCCTTTTCTAACTTTGCCGCCGCCTGCTGTGGACCCGCCGAAGGCGGGTTTGATCCTGTCCAGGGCTTCGCCCTAATTTGAGCGATACTACACCCAGCGATTATCAGGTAAACTATGCTGAATATCATCCGCTCGCTCATAAGCGTTTTTTCAATAATCAATTCTATAGATGCCACGGGCTGCGCATAGGTCTGGAAATCATCCGATTCGCCTCATCGTCGTTGATGAATCGTTCCTGTTCGGGGTTCCATTTTAATCTGCGGCCAAGCCGCATCGCAATCTCGCCCAATAAGCAGACGGTGCAGGAGCGATGGCCGACCTCAACAGGGGCGATAGTTTCCGCCCGCGACTTGATACATTCGAGGAAATTTGCCTTATGGTTGTTACTCTCGTAAAGATGAATTTCGTCGGGCTTGATTGTCGAGGTCAAAAGTGACTTCGGCTGCGCATCAATCTTTCCTCGGTCAACATACACCCAGCCGTCGGTTCCCTCGAAGAGGACGCCGGATTTATTCTTTCCGGTGTCGGCGCAAATAAGTTTGATGCCGTTGGCGTAGGTGTACTCAATGCGAAACGCACCGTGCACATCCCACAGACCGTCCTTCGGGTATTCGGCCTGGCCTTCTATCTCGACAGGTCCTGTGTATTCGGTCCCCATCCCCCACTGGGCAATGTCGTTGTGATGGCTGCCCCATCCTGTAATCATACCTGAGCCATAGTCTGAGATGCGTAGCCATCCCGGTCGGCCATAGCCATTTTCGGGGTGGACGCGATTCTCGGTATAAGCAGCCCACGGCGCAGGCCCAAGCCACATATCGTAATCGAGCCATTCCGGAATCGGCATAGGGGGCTGCGGAGTCGTGGGCGGGTCTGTCCCAAAACCGACTTTAACGGTGTGTAATTTACCAATCCTCCCGTTACGGACCAGCTCGCAGGCAAAACGAAAATTCGACTCGGAGCGCTGCTGACTTCCGACCTGAAAGATGCGCCCATAGCGGCGAACAGTGTCACTTAGCACCCGTCCCTCCTGTATGGTAAGTGTCAGCGGCTTCTGTAGAAAGATGTCTTTGCCGGCCTTTGCTGCGGCGATTGCGGGCAGAGCATGCCAGTGGTCGGGCGTGGCAATCATCACAGCGTCAATATCCTCTCGTGCGACCAGTTCTCTAAATTCCCTGTACGCCGCACATCCTTTGTAGCTGCCGTCTTTGCTCCGTGCACTGTAGTGTGTTTCAACAAGTTGTTGGGCGTGCTTTAACCTTTTATAATCGACATCGCATACGGCGACAACCTGTGCCCCGCCGAAGGCAGGTTTGATCCCGTCCAGGGCTTCGCCCTGGCCCAGCACCTCCCGCATATCGTCCAGCCCCATCCGCCCGATGCCGATACAGCCTACCGCAATGCGGTTACTCGGCGCATCGGCACCAAACACTGAGGCAGGAACCCACAGCGGGCAGGTCGCTCCCAGAAAAGCTGCACCCGCAGTGGCGGTTGCAGAGCTTTTCAAAAACTGCCTGCGGCTCAGTATGTTCGCATTTTTAGCTTTTTCACCTTTCACTACCTTCGCTACCTTTCTGCTAAAGGAGGACCCAAAACCTTAGTTTTTGGCCTTTTTCTGTGTAGCTAATCATATCAGAGGCGCTTGGTATTCACAACGTGAATTCTCTTGCCTCAAAAAGGTTTTTGCTTTATCCTTAAAGCTGACTTAAAGAAAGTAACGTGTATTATTACACAAGGAGAAAATAGCTATGGCGGAAAAACAGACCAGAAGAGAGTTTGTTCGGATAACAGGGGTGGCAGCAGCCCTTTCGCTTGCGACAGCGACCGGCTCCTCTGACACACTGGCGCAACCAGCGGCTCCAAAAAAGCCAGCTCAAAGCAAGCCGACAGGCAAAATATTGTTTAATTTGGGCCTGGCTTCATATACTCTCAGGAAATTCAGCCTGGACCAGGCGCTGGCGATGACCCGGCGAGTCGGCCTCAAATACATTGCTCTAAAGAGCGTTCATCTGCCGCTGGAGAGTACCCAGGCCGAAATCGAAGCGGCAGCAGCAAAGGTGAAAGAGACCGGACTGGAGCTCTACGGCGGCGGGGTAATCTATATGAAAGATGAGGCTGAGGTAAACCAGGCCTTTGATTATGCTAAGGCCGCCGGAATGAAGCTCATCATCGGAGCGCCGCAGCCCGAACTGTTGCCATTGGTCAACAAAAAGGTCCGGGAATACGATATTAAGCTGGCCATTCACAATCACGGGCCGGGCGATAAAATTTATCCCACACCGGCCAGTGCCTACGAGAAAATAAAGGAGCTTGATAAGAGAATCGGACTTTGTGATGATATCGGGCATACGCAGAGGTCGGGGGTAAATCCATCGGAGTCGGCTCAAGAGTTCGCGGATAGACTGCTGGATGTTCACATAAAAGATGTTTCGCAGGCGACAGCTAAGGGAGGGGGGGTAGAAGTCGGGCGGGGGGTGATAGATATTCCGGGATACTTGCGGACGCTGATAAAGGTCGGATACAAAGGTGTAGTGGCGTTCGAATACGAAAAGGATGCCGATGACCCGCTGCCGGGGCTGGCCGAGTCGGTCGGCTACGTAAAAGGAGTGCTGGCAGGCACTTCCGCAGTTTTTAGCTTTTAGCTTTGAGTTTTTAGTTTATTTTTCCTGCCGAACATTGTATCCTATTAGTATCATAGAAGAACTAAAAACTTGAGACTAAAAACTCAAAACCGTGGAGCTTCGCCATGCCATATAACATACGAATTGTCAGTACCTATCCCCCGCGAAGGTGTGGCATTGGCACGTTCTCGCGTGACATGGCAAATGCGCTGGAACACTTCACAGGCGAGGTCGGCCACATAAGGATAGCCGCGATTGACAACGGCAGCGGACCATACGCCATTCCGGTGGACCTGATTATCGACCAATACAACTCCGAGTCCTGGGGTTTCGCAATCGTCGACATCTTGGCCCGCGCAAATGAAAGCCCCAATCCTACCGCTGTCCTGCTGCAGCACGAATACGGGCTCGACCCGGCCAGGGACGGCAGAGATGGTCAAGGCACCAATTTCGTCGAAATGGCAAAAGCATTTCACCAGCGCGGATTGACAACTTTAGTGTATCTGCATACCGTGCTCGACAACCCTGACCCTCACCAAAAAAAGACCCTGCAGGAACTGGCAAAAAATAGTGATGGCCTGATTGTTACAACAGAAAGCGCAATCTGTATCCTCGAATCAGCTGCTTATGGAATCGACCATTCAAAAATCAAACACATCGACCACGGCGTCAGGATGCAGCACCCCTCTCAGTATGACCGGTTAGCGATAAAAAAGCCATACGGATTAGAAAACCGATTTCTCGTTACCACATTCGGACTTCTCTCGCCGGACAAAGGGATACAATACGGCATTCGAGCTTATGGCAGGTTCTTGGATGAATCCTGTACAGAAAGCCAGAGAAGAAACCTTGTTTACCTGATTGCGGGCCAATTTCATCCTGAGTTTGTGAAAGGCGACGGCGGAGAGCCATACCGGCAATACCAGGCGATATTAAATCAAGCTCTCGAAGACGCTAAACTAAAATGGTGCAAGGTGAAAGAGCTTGGCACAGCGGATTTTGAACAATACGATGTGGTTTTTCTCGATACTTTTCTGGACGAGAGCATGCTGCTGAATCTTTACGGTGCGACAAATATTATGGTATTGCCTTATCTTAATATGCACCAGATATCGAGCGGCGTGCTGGCAGATACGCTGGGTTCAGGCAGAGTCTCAATAGCAACCAAGTTCAGGTACGCAGTGGAACTGATTCATTCGAATAAGCGATGTCCGAGCGGCGTTGTCATCGGTCGCCACGCCCGCGGCATTCTGGTTGACCCGGGTGAGCCTTCAGTCGAACAAATAGCCGATGCCCTCGATTATCTGGTTTTCAACCAGGATAAGCGCCTCAGGATGGAAAAACAGGCGCACCAGAGAGGTTACCAGATGAGGTGGGACAATAGTGCCTGGGCGATATTGCAGTACATCGACTTTGTTAGAGAAGAAAAAGAAATCGTTACCGGCAGGGGGATAAAGTTCATCAGAGAAAAACCGTCGATTTTTCAGAAAAAGAAACCATCTGCCATCACTGATATCCGGAGCATTGATAACTATAGCCTCAGAAACACAAAAACACCCCTGCAAACTCCGGAGCCCTTGTAACACAAATCTGTCAACCAAGCCCCACAGACTACGTCTTGCGTCTTGGCTGGACTGGGCCGAGTGTGCAAATATTACCGCGTTAGCTTAACGAGCTTTTGCTCTCTGGCGGATTTATATATTGCCAGTATCACCTCCACCGCTTTACGGGCTTCGTGCCCGCTTATCCAGCCCCCCTTCTTGTCCGGCAGGACGTTCTTGACGGGCAGGGGAGGACTGCTTTCCAGGGCATCGATAAAGGCCTTGAAATTACGCCTATGATTTTCGTGAGTAATGGCAGCCGGGTCAGAGACGCCGCCGCCGCCCTCGATTTTGCCGAATTTTTTTCGGATTTCCTCATCTTCCGGCCTTTCGTCGGCAAACCGCCAGACAGTGAAACTGTTTTCCACCTGTATCACTGTGCCTTTTGTGCCGGTAATTTCAAACCGCCTGAACTGACCGGGCCACGAGGCGGTGGTGCCGTAGATGATTCCCAGCGCCCCGTTGGTGTAATGCAGGATAGCGACAGCCGTGTCTTCCGTCTCAATCTGCGGATGGCCACGGGTCGCCGTAAAAGCCATCACCGATTCAATCGGCGGCATTACGTCGCAAAGCATATCCACCATATGTATCGACTGGTTCATCAATGCGCCGCCGCCGTCTAATTTCCAGGTGCCGTGCCAGGAGTCTTTATAATACTCATCGGTTCGCCACCAGGGCACATATATCCCTGCGTATGTAATTAAGCCGAACCGCCCGGAATTTATCGCTTCCCTGAGGGGCGCCATCGCATCGTTAAATCGGTATGGAAATATGCCGCCTAAGCGGGTGCCGCTTTTTTCGTGTGCTTTTATCATAGCATCTATACGCTTCAGGTTAATATCCAGAGGTTTCTCACATATTACGTGTTTACCCGCCTCGGCTGCGGCAATAGTCGGTTCCTTATGGAGCCCGCTCGGCGTGGCAATGGTGACAATATCTATCTCTTTGAGCTTTAGCAGCTCCTCGTAGCTCTCGAAGGCCCTGACGCCGAATTTATCAGCCAGCTTTTTAGCCTTGTCAAAAACTACATCGCAGTAGGCAACCAATTTTGCGTTGGGAATTTCCGCTATGGCTCTCGCGTGAAATTCAGCAATTAATCCGGCTCCAATTATTCCGAAATTCCAGGTTTTCATATCTTTCTTCCTTACCGCATAGGCTTAATCACACTCAAGGCCAACTTCGTCGGCAAGTTTCCTCACCGCATCGATGGCCCTTGAGAAAAGTTCAGGCCCTGTAGAGCCGCCAAACTGGCCGCCGGCCTGCAGGTGCGGCTCCATCGTAAGACAGCCATCGTAGTTCATCACCGCAAGCTCACTAAGTAACTCTTTTATCTGGCCGTCACCTTCGCCCGGTATGCTGCCGACATCCTTTTCGCCGAGCTTCCAGTCCTTGATATGCACGTGGACCACGTATGGTTTCATCAAGGGCCAGCAGCTCTTGATGCCATCGGTGATTTTTTCGCCCCAGACAAAGTTAGCAGGATCATACACCAGCCGAAATTTTTGTGAGTCGATAGTCTTAACAAGGTCAACGCAATGCTCAGCAGTATGGCCGTAAATGTTAGTTTCATTTTCATGGACCATCGTGACATCAACATCCTCCACCACCCCAACCTTGGCTGCCATTCTCTCACAAACAAGTTCGCGGTAGTCATCGATATCGCGGCCCTGCGGCGCATAGTAACTAAATATCCGTATGTACGGCGACTCGAACAGCAGTGCTATATCCACGGCATGCTTGAACTTGTCCAGATGAGGCCCGAACGGCTCATCAAGTCTCACCTTACCTATCGGCGAGCCAATGGCGCTGACCTTCAATCCGTAGTCTTGTATCATTTTTCTTGCGTCATTAAGCTCATCAATGGTTAGGTCCATAATATTCTTTTTGTTGATAAAACGCGGCTCAATGTAACCCACGCGCTCTTTGGCAAGGTATTTAACCTGCCCTAAGAAGTCATCTGTTACTTCATCTGCAAATGCACTTAATTTCGCCATTTTCAGTTACTCCTTAACCAGACCCAAGACTCATGTCTGTGGTCTTGGGTCTTGTGTCATCAGTCTATTTTACTTTTTGAAACTGGCTGCTAAAGGGGGTAATTTTCTTTTAATTTCACTCAACCTGTACCCGAAACCTGCTCCCTTCAAGGTAGATAGGTCAACTTGTCCGTTACGCCGTCGATAAAGCCCCGGGTGCACTGCCTGTTCCGGTGCCGAAGCTGCCGGATAAAACTGCATCGCATTGGTCTCAACGCCCATAATTGTTCCCGCGTGTGCCGCCAATCGAACGTGGGGAATCTGTGCCAGCATCGGATTGGTCAAATCCTGCACCATTATCGCCATTCCGTGTGCTTTGGCCCAGCACAGACTAAGTATCGCCCCTGTCTGGGTTTTGCAGGTCTTCAGCGCCACCCCCGTCCAGCCCAGACTGCAGCCGAGCCGGATTAATTTCCAGTCGTGAGCGCTTTCATCCATAAAGAGCGGCTTGCGTGCCGAGACGCCGTGAACATCAATCTGATTTTTCTCTAAGTCGTATGGAAATGGCTGCTCCACGTACAGAATCATCTGGTAAATGCGCAGATGTTCTCTCATCAGTCGGTCTAAAATATCGTTCACATAAGCAGGGTCGGTAACCGTGCAGTTAAAATCGCTGGACAGCCATAAAACATTATTTTTGACCGCAATTTCACCCACTCTGACCAATCGTTCATAATCCCACAAAGCATCATCACCCCGTAATTTTGCCTTAAGGCACTTTAGACCATCTCGCTTAATCCAGTCCGGCAACAATACTGGATAGCCGTCATCCGGTTCTGTTCCGGTCAGCTCGGCTGCGTCGAGCAAATCCTTCCCGCCCACCAGGTGCCAGGCAGGCAGGGTCCGGCTCGGTGGAAATTTTAGAAAATCGGCAGGGTATTTGCCGACAAACGAAAACTTAAATCCCTCAGCCGGCTCAAGAAAGCAAGACAAATCCCTGTTCATAAATTTTTTATTGTATGTGGAATACACATCCAGTCCCAGCAGGTTACCATACGCATCATGCAGAGCAATATCAAACGCTGAACAGCAAACTAAAGCCGCCAGGTATGGCATCGGCTCCTTATGCTTGCCTCGTTGACCGTTGAGCTTACCCAAAAGTTCGGGCAGGACCAGTTCAATAAAATTGCTGCCTAATTCAATCGGGTGACCTACCTGTGGCCGGTCGAATTTAGCCCAGGCCTCCGCAAGCATACGGCAAAAAAACTGCATCGCCTCGCATCTTTCCTGATACGCCAGGCTGCTGGGCCAGGCCCACTGGACGCTTAACGGAGTTTCGCCCCAGCCCTGCGCCTTTTGTCTCCGGCTGTTAGCAACCGTTACACAAGCACGCGCACATATAACCGAGGTCAGCGTCTCAGTCCCAAACTTGAGTGGAACCCGTGTTTCAACGGGGATAAAATACAAATCAACGGATATTGGGCTTATATCAGTATCCATATTCTCTGTCGCAATTTCTTTATAACCGCTGCTCAATTGTTGTCAAACTAAACTTTCTCTTAACCTAAAAAAGACATCTTTTTTGGGTTGCTTTATTGCCTTTAATCCTTATAATCTTAAAGATGCTTTGTGAGCGAGGGGTATTTAGGAGCAAAGTGGATTTGTGAATGACTAAAATAGTATTCTCAAAAAAACGCAAAAGTTTTTGAAAGGAGCGCAGGTATGAAACTCGACCGAAAGTTGAAAATGGGAATGGTCGGCGGCGGACCAGGTGCCTTCATCGGTGAAGTTCACCGCAAGGCATCTCGTATGGACGGGCAAATTGAGCTGGTAGCCGGGGCATTCGACATCAACCCCGATAAATCCAGGCAGATGGGCAAGCAGCTTTACCTCGACCCAAAACGCGTGTACGGCACCTACAAGGAAATGATTGCGGGCGAGCGCAAGCTGCCGGTGGGCGAAAGGATTGATTTCGTCTCGGTTGCCACGCCGAACAACTGGCATTTTCCGATCGCCAGCGATTTCCTCAAGGCCGGCTTCAATGTGATGTGCGAAAAACCGATGACATTCAACGTCAAGGAAGCGAAGGCACTACAAAAACTCGTCAAGTCCTCCGGTAAAGTGTTCGGCCTGATGCATAATTACACCGGCTACCCAATGGTTAAACTGGCAAGGGACTTAGCAAGGGGAGGCGAGCTTGGCAAAATCCGCAAGATTGTTGTGCAGTATCCGCAGGGCTGGCTGGCCACAGCATTGGAAAGAACAGGCCACATGCAGGCCTCCTGGAGAACCGACCCAAAGCAGAGCGGTGGTGCAGGTTGTATGGGTGACATTGGAACCCACGCGGAAAACCTCTCCGAGTATATCACAGGATTGAAGATTACTCAGCTTTGTGCTGACCTGACCATCTTTGTCCAAGGCAGAAAGCTCGATGACGACGGAAACGTTCTGCTGCGATTCAATAATGGTGCCAGGGGAATCCTTCACGCCAGCCAGGTTTCCATCGGCGAGGAGAACAACCTCGCTATATGGGTTTATGGCGAAAAGAAGAGTCTGGAATGGCATCAGGAACACCCCAATTACCTCTATGTAAAGGAACCGGATGGCCCGCTGCAGGTCTGGCGACGTGGGAATGGCTATGTTGGTGCCAAAAGTCCGGCAGCGGCCCGTGCTACACGGCTGCCGTCTGGCCATCCCGAAGCCTTCATTGAGGCCTTTGCCAACATCTACTGTAACTTTGCTGATACCCTGCGTGCGAATCTGGAAGGCAGAAAACCCGACTCCATCGTAACGGACTTTCCAAAAGTTGATGATGGTCTGCGTGGAATGCTGTTTATTGAGACCGTTCTGGCCAGCACCAAGAGCAAGCAAAAGTGGACGCCATTCAAAAAATAAGCGTTTAACGTATAGCGTACAGCGGATAGTAACTGAACGCTAAATGCTATCCGCTATACGCTACTGCTTAAGGAGTGCCTGATGTTACAAGAAAATTTCAGCCGACGGCGGTTTCTGAAAAAATCAATGGGAACCGCCGCCGGTATGGTAGCTTTCCCGTATATTGTTGCCTCGTCAGCTTTAGGAAAAGACGGTAACGTTGCCGCAAGTAACCGCATCGTAATGGGCAGTATCGGTGTGGGTGGTCAGGGCACCGGCAATATGCAGGCGTTTTTAGGGCACCAGGATGTACAGGTCGTTGCCGTCTGCGATGTAGTCGAGCAGCGCCGCCAAAAAGCCAGGGATATTGTTGACCGGCGTTACGGCGACAAAGGATGTGCCGCCTATAACGATTTTCGCGATGTCCTTGCCCGCAAGGACATCGATGCAGTCGTCATTACTACGCAGGACCACTGGCACGCGGTAATCGCTGTGGCAGCCGCACGTGCCGGCAAGGATATGTATTGCGAAAAGCCGCTGGGTGTCGCCGTGGCGGAGGGCAAGGCAATCCGCGATGCGGTCCGAAGGTATGGCCGCATCTTCCAAACGGGTACCCAGCAGCGCTCTGAGCAGAAGTTCCGCTTCGCCTGTGAGCTGGCAATAAACGGCTACGTTGGCAAAATCCATACCGTCAAAGTTGGTGCGCCGGGGCCTGAGTATAAGCGGACATATCTCAAATCTCCTGATGAGGAACCGGTTCCGCCGGGGCTTGATTACAATATGTATATCGGTCCAGCCCCTATGAAGCCTTACAACGGCGGCCGACTGGCCTGGCCCGACTGGTACCTGATATGGGACTACAGCGCCGGCTTCATCGTCAACTGGGGTGTCCACCACCTCGATATTGCTAACTGGGGCTGCCCGGCTGTTGCCGGCGAACCGTTCGAACTGGAATTCAAAGGTAGCTATCGCAACGACGGCCTTACCGACAATATCAACAATTGGCAGGGTGAATTCAATTATGCCAGCGGCCTGCGAATGACTTACTCAGACACCGGCAACCCAAATAAAATTGGCTGCACATTCGAGGGCGACAAGGGCTGGGTATATATTGACCGCGCAGGAATCTGGGCGGAGCCGAAGTCGTTATTGCAGACAAAAATCAAGCCGAACGAGACCCGCCTCTACGAGTCTGCTAATCACCACGGTGATTTTCTGCAATGCGTCCGGACCCGCCGTGACCCTGTATCGCCGGTCGAAGCCGGACACAAGGCCTCTTATCTTGGCCTGATTGCAGAAATCGCAGTCCGCCTGAAACGAAAGCTCAAATGGGACCCGGCTAAAGAACAGTTCATCAATGATGATGAAGCTAATCGCATGTTGGCCCAGCCAATGCGCGCCCCCTGGCACTTATGAGGTATCGTTCGGCCTGAAAGCAGTCTAAATTGCCAATTACTCTGCACAGGTTATAATGCAGAATGAGAATACGACAGAACAGTTTCCGTCAATTATTAGGAGTATTGAAATGAAAGACCAACAAAGCAATATTTATCGGCAGCAACTGAACGATTCCATCGACCGACGCACCTTTATCAAAACCGTAGTCGGTGCAGCAGCGGTTGCCGGTACGTACAGAGCCGGCATTTCCGCTGGTGCCGAGGAACCTGCCCCAAAGCGCAAAAAGGCAGTGCTGAAGCTCGGCAGCCAGGATGGCCGCATACCGGGTGGCAGCCTGCAAGAAAAGGTTGCCAAGCTGGAGAAATGGGACGGTGTAGGTCTCGAAGTAGGAGGCGGCGGACTGGCCGGTCGAGTAAAAAGTATCAAAGAAGCAATCAAAGGCACAAGTGTTAAGATAAGCGCTATATGTGCCGGCTACTCAGGGGCACCTATCTCCCACGACCCCGCTGAACGCGAAAAGGCAGTCAAGACCATCAAGGAAATTCTTGCAGCGGCAGGAGAGCTCGAATCAACAGGCCTGATAGTTGTTCCTGCCTTCAACAATCAGACGACCCTGGGTAACAAGGAAGGCCGCAAGATTCTGGTAGATATGCTGCCGGACCTCGGTGAGCACGCCGTAAAGTGCGGCACGCGGGTTTTGTTAGAGCCGCTCAATCGCGGCGAAGCCTTCTTCCTGCGGCAATTAGCGGATGCGGCGGCAATCTGCCGTGACGTAAATCATCCCGGCGTTTGTTTGATGGGCGATTTCTATCACATGAATATCGAAGAAACAAGCGACTGCGGTGCGTTTTTGTCGGCAGGCAAATATCTGCATCACGTCCATCTGGCCAGCGCCAAACGAAATCTGCCCGGTCAGGATGAGAAGAGCTTCGTGGACGGTTTTCGCGGCCTGAAGATGATTGGCTATCAGGATTATTGCAGTCTCGAATGCGGCTGCAAAGGCGACCCGGAGGTCGAAATACCAAAGTCGTTCCGCTTCCTCGAAAAGCAGTGGGAGCAGGCGACCGTTTAGTTGGAAATCTTATATTAAGAACCCGAAAGAAAATACCTGCGTATCTTGCAGGAATCTATAGTGACATAGTTGAAAGGAGTTATTCATGAACAAGAAACCAAACAAAAAATCTGATGATGTTTCTCGCAGAGATTTCATTAAGGCGTCGGCAGCCCTGGCGGCTGTGGGGGTGGCGACCAACCGCATTTTCGCCGCCGGCACGGAAAAAGTCCGCGTGGCGCTGATAGGCTGCGGCGGACGCGGCAACGGGGCCTTGAACGACTGCCTGGCTGCAGCAAAGCAAATCAATCTCAATGTTGAGGTTGTCGCGACAGCCGACTGGTTCAAAGGCAAGGCCGAGGGCACCGGCAAGGATAAGGGCGTCCCGCCGGAAAGATGCTTTGGCGGTGGGGACGCCTATAAAAAGCTCCTCGAGGCCAAACCTGATGTCGTGCTGATAGCCACGTCGCCGAATTTCCGCCCGGTGCATTTTGAGGCGGCCATCAAGGCGGGCAAGCACGTCTTTATGGAAAAACCCGTTGCCGTTGACCCGCCCGGCGGCCGGAAGATTATCGAGGCCGGCGAACTGGCAAAGCAAAAAAAGCTGTCGGTCGTTGCCGGCACACAGCGCCGCCACCAGGCAAGCTACCTCAGAACCCAATATGCCGTGGAACGAGGAGCAATAGGTAAAATCGTCGGCGGCTGCGTATGGTGGTGCGGTGGTGCCCTCTGGTACCAGAAGCGAAAAGAGAATGAAAGCGACGCAGACTATATGGTCCGCAACTGGGTCAGCTTCGCCGAAATGTCCGGTGACCACATCGTTGAGCAGCACGTGCACAATCTTGATGTAGCCAACTGGTATATCGGCCATCCGCCAATCCTGGCTATCGGCTATGGTGGACGCGCCCGCCGAAAGACCGGCGACCAATTTGACTTCTTCAGCATTGAGTACGATTACGAGGACGATGTTCACATCCACAGTATGTGTCGGCAGGTCAACGGCACATACGGCAGAGTTAGCGAACACTTCATCGGCACCGAAGGCTCGACCTGGGGCGACGGCAATATGAAATCCAAAAAGAAAATCGATGTCCCGGACTTCCCTGAGCACGGCGGACCGTATGTGCAGGAGCATATCGACCTGCTCAACAGCATCCTCAAGGGTGAGCCGATTAATGAGGCCAGGAACGTTGCCGAATCCACTCTTACTGCGATTTTAGGCCGAATCTCCACTTACACCGGCCAGGCAGTCAGGTGGTCGGACCTTACAGAGAAGAAGGACTCTCAATGGTATAACCTTACCCTCAAGCCGACCGCTGAAGACTTCGAGAAGGGAACGGTAAAAGCTCCGCCGGACGATGTCGTCCCGGTACCCGGCAAAGATTAAGAATCTGTATCTGTGAAATGTTTGCTCTCAATAAAAAAGTCGCGCCGTTACAGGCGCGACTTTTTTTATCTGTTGGCTTGGATTTCTGGCATTTGATTATTTTAGTTCAACTATTTCGGTGAATTTCACCAGGGCCTTTCCCGTCTGCGGATGGGCTTCGAGTGTTCCGACCAGACCGACCTTACGGTCCATAAGTTTGCTAAAATCCATCGCCGCGGCCTGCCCGCTCGGTAAAGCAAAACAAATAATTTTATCCGATTCGTCGGTTATCCGGTAGTGCCTTAATTGCGGCTCGGAGCCGAAAATGCTGGAAGTCTTAAGCTGCCCTATGACTGCAAATCTGCCCAGCTCTTCAAGTTTTGCCAATCTTGTGGTGCGGGCCTTATCTATCTTTTCCCGATTCTGCTGCAACTGTGCATCCTGAAGCTTAATCTCTTTGGCCACCACCGGGACTAATTCATAACGCTCTACCTGCTTAAGTGAAAACTCGGCATAACGTACGGCCTTGCCCGCCTCTTTGTTGGCGGCCATCTCAGTAAATGCCTTTTTTATATCCGAATAATTCTGCTGCTCTATGGGTTTAGCTCGCTCGGCCCGGAGCCGCTTTTCAAGCTCGTAATATTCTTTTAACTTTTCCGCCTCCACAGAAACCTTGGGTGCAATAATCACTGTGGTATCATTGGGTTCGACTTTCGCCATAGTAATTTCCGGAAGTTTTTCAGCAGACGCTAATGGCTTTGCGTATTCGCTGCTTATCCATAGATAGGCACCGGTCGGCGGGGCGATTTTATAATAATTGTCCTTTTCTTCGCCCAGCAGCTTGACTCTATCGCTCTTATTGAGCTTCAACTGCAAGCTCGTAGAATACATCGGCCTGACGTAATCTGAGCCGGCGAAAACCCGAACATTATCACCGGTAACAATCCCCACACCCGGATTATTGGCGTCAATCCCGACGTACTGGGCTGAAATCCAGGAAAAACTGCCCTCCGGCGGAACAATACGAGACCAGCTAAACTGCGTGCTGACCACCTTTACTTTGTCGCCTTTCTTGAGCTTGCCGCAATTGTAATAATTCGTCCCCGAGCCGGAGCGAATATAGACATCATCACCGGCTATCTCGGCAATATAAGGAAAAGGTAACTTGCTCACCGCATTAACATCGTTAGGCGAAATGACTTTTACAGATGATGCAGGCAGTTTAGTCGCTTCCTGCGCAAAAACACACGCCGCCAGACCCACTAAAATAGCAATAATGACCAGATTAGCACGAGCTCGCATTTTTCTGCCTCCTACAAAGGTCTTCTCATCCTTAAAATTCAACGACCCCCGCTCTTGTCTTCGCAAGAAGACGTGGGGGCTAAACAACTTTTCGCACCCTCAACTTATCAGCCTTATAAATACTTGTCAACTTTTTATTGTGCCAAATATAGTCGATAGCTGACAGGATTTTCTCAGAAATGGTTTATATCCGATTTTGTCCGTTAAGTATGCTGATTACGTGGATTTTGAGGTTCTGTTTGCTCTGAAACTTTCGCTGTAAACAGGATGGAAAAACCCTGCGGATTATTTGAACTCGTCAGGGCGAAGGCCCTGCCCTAGCCTGATGAGACTATTTGCTTCAGCTATTTTACTTGCCGATTTTTTCAACTTACCCATGTTTGTTTTGCATGCCGATTACCAGCTGGAGGAATCTGCCATCGTTCGGGTCATACATTCTGGCACGATAATAATACAAGGCCGTCTACCAATAAAAAATTGCGTCTGTTCCTATGCTTATTGCGGAGACCTTACAGGTGATATGATACCTGAAGGAGAAACTACATCGTCATTGGTTCCATAAATCCCATCAGGCCCCTTCGAAACTATAATAAAATCATAACCATTACTGGGTAATTTGCGATATCCAATCTCAAAACGGTTTCCCCAGATGTCCAAAAAAGGTCCAGAGGAATCCCAATTCTTGGGAGCATCGAGATTGTGCCACTTGGCGAGTTCAATAACGATCTTATCGTACTGGTCATCATTCACAAATCGCCATTCTTCTCCCCCGTAAGAAAGTATCTCCTTTAGGGTCGCATTATCTCTGTCGAGTTCCGTAAAAAGCGCTGCATTTATAGCCGCGGCAGTTCCAAATGTTAAGGAGCGTTTGCTGGCAACTAAACATTTTTTAGACACTTGAAATGTAACTGCGAAACATACAAGAACGACAATCAATATTAGAGAATACTTTTTTTTCATCATGATTCTCACTTCCGGCACGTGTGTCCAGGATGACCCGTATCAGGTCGACCATCCCCTGGCACAAGCACCCCGGGCTCAAACCTACAACCAATGGGTTCACCGGGTTTCGGAGCCATCGGTCCAATAGGGCGAACTGTATACCTTGTGCCAAGCATCTTTTAACACTGGAATAGCTTCTTCTCCTATTAGTTCTGTAAGCAGATTTAGCGCCATAAATCGAACAGAGTAGCGTTCACTTTTAGTAGCTTCGATTAGTTGTTCGGGCGTATTTGTAGAATAACCATGTTTCTCAAGGATCATTCTTTGATACTTAGTAACAGAATCCATCCCCTGAGCAGTTAAACTAATAAACGCAAAAACAAGGAAATATAACCCACAGATGGCTAAGAAAAATCTGTTTCTATTGATTAGTGGGATATTCATGATAAAACTCCTTCGTAAAAATCACATACTATTATACATAATATGACCCTCTAATACAATTATTCTGGACAGTAGCTACAGCTTTTCCAAACGTTGTAGAAAGCGTATTGGCATATTGCATCAGCAGTAAACCAAAAGCAGAGGTATGCGGCTGCCCTGGGCCTGATACCCTGATTTTCTGATATCCTTATTCCTGATACCCTGATTCCCTGATGACTTGTCCACCTCCAGTGGATCAATCTGTGCTTGTCCGCGTCTTCTTTGTTTTGAATTTTGTATTTTGGTTATTTGGATTTGTTTCGGATTTAGAGTTTAGGATTTCGGATTTGCCCTACTACTCATCTACTCCCAAAGTCAAGAAGTGCAAAAAAATGGTTCAAAAAGCGTTCATTTTTGTTAATTTTTGTTCAATTTATGCAAAAAAATGCAAATAAATGCAAAAAAATGCAAATTTTTGCTAATTTTTACCCTCATTTTTAGCCCAAAAACACAACAGTCCTATAAAATCACCGTTTTTACTACCACCAACCACCCCATTTTTCAAAAAAACTGTCAAAAACCACTTATTTCCCAACTTTTTTCTCTTTTTTTGTTCTCTTTTTCCTTTTGCCTTTTTACTTTTGCAACCGGGCAAGCTCATCGCGGCACATTTTTAACTGACTGGGGTCGGAAAGTTTTTCAGCCGCAGTCTGCAAATGCTTCACTGCCAGCTCGGGCTTATCCAGATAACGCGAATACAGTATCCCTAACATCAGTTCCACCTGCTCGGCGTATTCGTAGTTGCTGTAATGAGTTAAAAACCGCTCGTAGGCACCAGCCGCCTCCGCAGACCGGTTTTCGCTGGCAAGCTGATTGGCAATATCCAGCAGATGCTGGCGGGGCAAAATCTGCTCGCTATCAACCCTCATAAGTTCCAGATATAGCTCGGCTGCCGAGGCCAGATTGCGCTGCGCAATCCTGGCACTAATTTCATTTCGCAGTTCTTTTATTTTATCCTCATCCTGCTGTTGGGCGGTGTTTTGAATCTCTCTGACTGTTATCCTCTTGGTCCTCGCCTCGCCGGCAAATGGGTCATAACCGCTCGACACCACATCAGAATAGCGGCGCCGGCGGTTCCATCGCTTTATCATTGCCCACAGGTCGAAATTGCTGACGCTAATCAAACCGCTCGCGAGCAGACCTAATATAGATGCGATGCCAAAGGCATATCCTGCAAGATGCGCATCATAAGCAACGTGAGGCGTATATCGGACGATTAAATTGTCAATCAAAATCATTTTGAAGGCGATAAAGTATAATGCCGGCACCTCCGTCGTTCCAATAATGTAGAACCAGTACAGCACGGTTATCAAGGTCTGTGGAAACAACACTAAATATGCCCCTGTCACCGCTGCGATGGCCCCGCTGGCTCCCAGAGTGGGTACGGTTGAGGAGGAATTAAAAATAGTATGACCTACCCCGCTGAATACCGCCCCGGCAAGATAGAAACACAGATACCCGATATGCCCGAGCTTGTCGTTGACATTATTGCCGAACAGGTACAAAAAGAACATATTGCCGACAATGTGCCAAAACCCGCCGTGCAGAAAGGCGTAACTTACAAACTGCCACAGGTTCGGCCTGACAGGGGTAAGCATAAATTGCTCCACCCACGGCCGAAGCGCCTCATCAAACCCTGTGTACGGGTCTCTGTGAGGCCAGTACGTAACAAGAAAAATAAGTACATTGACCGCTATGAGCGCATAATTCATATATGGCGTTCGTCTCGGCCTGACATTTGTCCGAATGGGTAAAAGCATATTTTAACTACCGGTTAAGAGTTTTGAGATCAAAGGCAGGTTCATTTTAACGGCAAAAAGCCGCCGTGACAAGATATAAAAAAAGGACGGCAATAGCCGTCCTGTCCCGTGAAACTGGGCGTTACAGATAATCTTAACCCCTCGCGGAAACATCGAGAGCGGGCATCTGGCTACGGCTTGGCCTTCGCCAAGACGAGCAATGGGATAGCTTCTATCCATCCCAGCCGGCCCTCCCCCAGCAGGTCCTCATCTACCGAAAATATAAATATAAATCAGGGATGAGCCAACCGCTTCGAGGAAAAAACTTCATTTTTTGTCAGATTGCGGTTAATTTATTTGTTGTAGTCTATTTGAGTATCAGGATGTCTATGCAAGAATAGGATATATAAAACAATGTTTGCGAAAGTCCGGAATGGCGAAAAGCTATTGAGATGGGTGATAGGAGGGTTGATTTTTGCACTCACCACGGCGACGGCATCGGGTGCGGGAAGCGAAGGTGGAACCCATGTCAGGATTTCCTGGAGTCAATGCCTCAACCAGAAACCTGATTTTTACACCGGTGACGAGGCCGTTCGTATTGCCGATAACGTTCTTTTATACCAGAGGGATACAGGCGGCTGGCCTAAGGGAATCGATATGGCCGTTTTGCTGAGCGAGGCAGACAAAGCCGGCGTACGCAAGACCACAAGTAAAAAGAATTCCACGCTCGATAATGGCGCCACTCACACGCAGATACGGTACCTGGCTCAAGTATATTATGCGACGAAGCTTGAGCGATTCAGACAGGGCCTGATAAAAGGGGTGGATTACCTGCTCGATGCTCAATATCCCAATGGCGGCTGGCCACAGTTCTATCCATTCGAGGGACACGCCGATTATTCCAGGCACATCACGTTTAACGATGGTGCTGTGATTGGTGCGATGAGCGTTCTGCATGATATTGCCCGGCAGAAACGCCAGTACGCTTTTATAGACCCGCAGCGCCGCCAAAGAGCTTGGAAAGCCGTTGAAAAAGGTATCGACTGCATTCTTAAGTGCCAGATTATTGTTGATGGTAAGCCCACCGCCTGGTGCCAGCAGTATGACGAAAAGACTCTCGAACCCAGGCCTGCGCGTAGTTATGAGAAGGTATCTTTATGCAGCGGTGAGAGCGTTGATATAATCAGATTCTTGATGGAAATTGACCGCCCCTCTCAGAAGATTATTAAAACCATCGAAGGCGCTGTTACGTGGTTCAACCAGGTGAAATTGACCGGCATCCGTCAGGTCGAGAGGCCGGACCAGTCTGTAGAGGGAGGCTTTGACAAAGTAATCATTGAGGATGCAGCCGCTCCGCCAATATGGGCGCGCTTTTATCAGATTGGGACCAACCGCCCAATTTTCTGTGGGCGGGATGGTATCGTGAAGTACAGCTTAGCCGAAATTGAACACGAACGAAGGACGGGCTATGCGTGGTACGGCTACCGGCCGGCAGAGCTGCTTGCTAAAGACTATCCTGCCTGGCGGAAAAAGTGGACTCCGGAGAAGGATGTGCTCAAAAACTAAACAGCCAAAACAAAAACGACCTGGAGAATAGTGACGATGGACAGAGACGTGTTGAGAAAACGCATTATGGCGATTCGCCGCCAGTTGAATAAAAGGAACATAAATTGCCTCCTGCTGACAAAACCGACCAATGTAACTTATGCAACCGGCTTTTTGGGCGATGATAGCTGGGCGGTGATTGCTAAAGGCCGGGTCTATCTCCTAACCGACTCCAGGTACACCGAGCAGGCGCAAGGCGAGTGCCCGCACTGCACAATAATCCAGCGCACCGCTCCCTTGCCGCAGGCCCTCGCCAGGCTGGTAAAAAAACTAAAATCCATTCGCACGGTAACTGTTGAAAAATCCGCCTCCATCGAGGATTTCGAGCAGATAAAAAAAGCTGTCAAGTCCCGCCTCAAATCAGTTGCCGGTATTATCGAAACTTTTCGCAGCATAAAGGACGGCACTGAAGTTGCTGCTATCAAAACCGCCGCCGAAATTGCCGCAAAAGCCCTAAAGCAAATACTGCCGCACATAAGGCCGGGCATAACCGAGAACCAGCTCGCTGGTATGCTCGATTTCCAAATTCGCAAGCTCGGCGCAACAAGTGGCTTCGAGACAATTGTTGCCTTCGGACCAAACGCCTCGCGCCCCCATCATAAACCGACTGCTAAAAAGCTAAAGCACAAAGACACCATTTTGATAGATTTTGGTGCCAGGTTCAAAGGCTACTGCTGCGATATCACCAGATGTTTTGTACTCGGCTTTCCAACTCGCCTTTATAAAAAGGCATACGATGTTGTGTGTCAGGCCCAGGCCGCCGCAATAAAAATGATAAAAGCAGGAGTCAATATGGTTCAGGTTGATGCCGCTGCAAGAGAAGTTATTCACAAAAACGATTTGCCTGTTTATGGCCACGGCACAGGCCACGGCTTCGGCCTGGAAATCCACGAGTTACCCTTCCTCAAACCTGAAAGTAAAGGCAAACTCCGAGCAGGCCAGATTATCACCATTGAGCCGGGCGTATATATCCCCGGCAAAATCGGCGTCAGAATAGAAGATGACATCCTCGTAACCAAAACCGGCTGCGAGATTCTAACCCGCAATTGTCCGCATTTGCCCTCGTTGCCCTGAGAAATTTATCAAAAAATGCTTGCTTAAAAAGCCAAAAGACGTTATTATGCTGGTAGATTATAGGTCTTTTTTATAGGAGGATGGACGATGTCCAAAAACAGTGAAAACAAATCCGCCAGACGAACCCGCCACACAAACGGCGGGCAAGTGGCGGATAAAAAGTGGTTTGGTATTCTGGTAGTTATTCTCTGGTGTTTGCTATTGGCCGACCCGGCGAGGGGCGCGGCGTGGCTGGAAAAACAAAAGCTGCTCGCCTCGGATGGCGCTGCCGAGGACTTCTTTGGCCTCTCTGTCTCTATCATCGGCGATTATGCAATCGTAGGGGCGATGTGGGATGACGACAGGGGAGAGAAATCCGGCTCGGCTTATATATTCAAATGGGATGGGACAGGGTGGGTCCAGCAG
>Ga0315280_10001292_pt1 | contig 43351 bp, 44 predicted proteins | sample YL17G06_40_MG_FD_203697 | JGI IMG/M metagenome (GOLD analysis project Ga0315280, IMG submission 203697) | Sediment microbial communities from Yellowstone Lake, YNP, Wyoming, USA - YL17G06_40 | ecosystem: Environmental > Aquatic > Freshwater > Lake > Sediment | place: USA: Wyoming | collected...
CTTTGGACTAAGATATAACCATGTGTAATTACAATTCGTTAGCAAATTTTTGGAAACTTTGAAATCTCTTTCAAGAATTGAAACCTCTCGACAATGATGTCGATTGCAGTTTGCGCCAAATCGCCAACTTTCATTTTAAATATCAAGCATTCAAAACCTTTCGACAAAGTTTTCCAGAATCAAGACAAAACTGTCGATGTTAGGACCACTCCACACCTTGACAGATAGTCTTCACGGCTTGCTTCCAGTAATATTTTGTCAGACCTTCGACACGGATGGCTGGACTGTTTTTCAATGTTTCCTCCAATATTTAGCTTTTTGAAGGAACGAAATCCCTCATTTTGAGAACAAACGACACCTCCCCTGAGCATTATATTTATAAGATTTTTTAAGCTAAGGGCCATAGGTCATAGCGGGCCAGGGATGATTGGTCAGATCAGAGAGGCGTTGGTCAACCAATATAGCTGGGCAAAAGAGGGGGAATTCATGCAGTGCCTTGCGCTCTGCCAAACGATTGGAATCTTCTTCCCTTCTTTCTTCATTTTGATCATTCTGATCCCCTAATACGATCGACTGAAAGGAGTGGAAACCGTCCGGATCATAGAACGAGGCATCCTCGGATCATTTATTGGGATGCTCAGTTTAGTGCTCTACAATTTTGGAAGAACCGCCCTCATCGACATTCGAAGCATGGTTCTCGCGGGAGCAGCTTTCTTTGCGCTTATCAAAAAGTTCAGCCTTCCCTATATACTTCTATCTGGAGGAATCCTTTCTATTCTCCTTTTTGGTCTTCTCATTTAACCCTTTGCTAATCTTATTTCCGTGCATTAAGTTTTTATTCCAAGAAGTGTACCGGCCTTTTCGAATATAGTAATCTTGACAGTTGCATAACTTTCGCAGGGAGGTGAGCTTCTAAGGCTTTGCAAAGCGGTCATTCATGAGATTTATGGGTAACAAGACGTTTTCACCTAGGGGGAGTTCTGAAAAGGGCTTGAAACCTCTGGAGCCATACGTTAAAAGGTTACGCTTCAAAGCCTTTTCCGCCCACCTCCCTGCTCTTTATGCGGCGTTTTTAATGCAATGTTAAGGTAACCTCTGCCTGAATAGAATTGACAGGTTGGGATTGGAGGGGAGAGAATAGGAAGGGAAGTAAGGGTTTTGAGTATTGCGTTTTTGAAATGATCGAGTTAAAGAAGAAGCCTGAGGTCAATTGGGTAACCTCCTCTCTGCAAACAAGTAGAGAGGGTCTCATCATTGGATAGAATAGGGAAAAAATAAGTATGAAGCTATCCTTTAGAAGTTTCCTTCCTCTGCTCATCGGATCGGGTATCGCCCTGATCGTTTATTTCTCTGTGGGGTGGTGGGGCTTCCTCTTCCTTGGATTTTGGGTTGGCGGGTGGATCACGGTAGGGAGTTTAGTGGCCTCCCATCGAAAGGGATTGAAACGTGATTTAGGAAGAAGAATTTCCATTCTCATTATCGGCTTAACCCTGATGGTCTTTCTGGGTGTGATAGAACATGAAAACCTCCAGCTCGAAGAGAATATCTTTTACCTGGCCTACTTCCTTGCCGGAGGTGCTTTTACCAGAGTCCTTATCCATTATTCAGTCGCCAAGGTTTTCGGTCCTCTTCTCTTTCGCCGGGGATTCTGTGGGTGGGCCTGCTGGACAGCCGGAATCCTGGAATGGCTGCCGATCAAGGCCAATCGGCCCATCCCTAAGAAATGGACCTACCTCCGTTGGCCGGTGCTCATCCTTTCTTTGTTGATACCTTTGATGCTCCTTTATACCGGATATGATTATAGGACCCTCCACATCGACAAGGCTTTCGGGAAATGGGGACAATTTCGTTGGTTTTTGGTCAGCAATGCCCTTTATTTTGCCAGCGCCATCATCCTCGCCTACCTCTTCCAGAAAAAGAGGGCCTTCTGCAAAATTCTTTGTCCGGTCTCTCTTATCATGAAAGTCCCTGCGACAATTGGAGTAATACGGAAAAGACCTTCCGGAGAAGAATGCAATGAATGCGGCGCCTGTAACAAAGTCTGCCCGATGGATATTAATGTGATGAGTTATATCCGATACGGGAATAAGGTCGATTCCACAGAGTGCATCCTCTGCCAGCAGTGTAAAAATGTTTGCCCTGCCAATGCCATCGATTAATCATAAAATCTTGGAGGACACTTGATAATGGACTCGTTCGAAATTATTATTATTGATAGAAACTTATGATGAGAAAGGAGAAGTAGCTATGGGACTGAAAGGATCGAAAACTGAAAAAAACCTCTTGATGGCATTTGCAGGAGAAGCTCAGGCGAGGAACCGTTATACGTATTTCGGCAGCGAGGCGAGAAAGGATGGCTATATTCAGATTGCGGACATCTTCGAGGAGACGGCAAATCAAGAAAAAGAACATGCCAAGCGATTTTTTAAATTCCTCGAGGGAGGTGATGTGGAGATCCAGACCACCTTTCCAGCCGGAGTTATCGGAACAACAGCTTCGAACCTTAAGGCCGCTGCTGCTGGAGAACACCACGAGTGGACGAATCTGTATCCATCTTTTGCCAAAGTTGCAGAAGAGGAAGGTTTTGAAAATATTTCAAAGATCTTTAAGGATATTTCTATCGCTGAAAAGCAACACGAAAAACGGTACCTCGGGCTCCTCGCCAATGTCGAGGCTGGCAAAGTCTTCAAAAAAGACAAACCAGTAGTCTGGCGCTGTCGGAACTGTGGCTATCTCCATGAAGGCAAAGAGGCCCCACAGACCTGTCCCGCTTGTGCTCATCCACAGGCCTATTTCGAAGTGCTGGCCGAGAACTGGTAGTTAATGCAGCGGGTAAACAATTCTGTAGTGACGGGCCTTGTGCCCGTCCATTTACGCCCATTAAGGGCTACACTACGTATCAGAGGAGACCTCAATGGAAGAAAAAAAGGGAATCGTAACAATGAGAGGAAATCCACTCACCTTGGTTGGAGATGAAGTGAAGGTTGGAAATCCGACACCCGACTTCATCGTCCTTGACAACAATCTCTCCCCGGTGAAGTTTTCGTCATACCGCGGCAAGATCTGCATCATTTCGTCTGTCCCTTCGCTTGACACTCCAGTCTGTGATATCGAGACAAGGAAATTCAATGAAGAGGCTGGCCGCTTGGGTGAAGACGTTGTGATCCTGACCATCAGTATGGACCTTCCGTTTGCGCAGAAACGCTGGTGTGCCGCGGCCGGTGTCAATAGAGTTCAAACATTGTCCGACCACCGCGATGCCTCCTTTGGCACCTCCTATGGCGTCCTGATTAAGGAGCTAAGGTTACTGGCGAGGGCTGTCTTTCTCGTGGATCGAAAAGGCATCCTTCAATATGTCCAGTTGGTAAAGGAGATTTCAAAGGAACCAGATTATGAAGAAGTGTTGAATGCATTAAAAAAATTCTTATGAAAGGAGATGAAAAGATGAGAAAGTTTTTTGCCTCTTCACTCGCCATTTCCCTCTTGCTCTTAGGACCTGCCTTTTCTCTGTCCGCCGCTGAAAAACCCCCTGAAAAAGGCGGAGTATTGCCAATGATCAACCTCCCCATTCCAAAAAGTCCTGATGAGAAAAGCTACCTGGGACTATCTGGCACTGGTTCTTTCAGAATACCAAAAATCAAGGCCAAGGTGGTGATCGTCGAAATTTTCAGCATGTACTGCCCCTATTGCCAGAAGGATGCGCCCAAGATCAATGAGATGTATCGAGTGATCCAAGATAACCCAGACCTTAAAGATAAGATTAAAATGATCGGTATCGGCGCAGGGAATTCTCCCTATGAAGTTTCGGTATTCAAAAAAACATATGCTATTCCTTTTCCCCTGTTTCCGGATAAAGATTTTGAGATCCATAAGGTTTGCGGGGAGGTGAGGACTCCGTACTTCATGGGCGTCAAAATCAATGATGATGGGACCCACCAAATCATTCATACCCAACTGGGCGATTTTCAGGGGGCTGAACCATTTCTGGAGCTGATTCTTAAGGCTTCCGGATTAAAGTAGGAGGCTGATGAAAAATATCCATCTGTCCCGCGTCTCGAGGATGACCCTCCATTTTGATTTTGGATTTCGGAATTCGCAATTTTCAATCTGCAATCCACAATTCGCAATCTAAGATTACCTATTAGGAGGATTCGCCATGAAGAAAAAAAGATTAGCCAATCTCATCTTGATTATCGTAGTTATATCTGTTTCCACTTATACCTCCATGGCCTACGCCATTTCAGAAGCATTCAAGGAAAATATTTATCAGGTGGGGACGCTCAAGCCCATTGACAGCGTTCTCAAGGTGAAGGTCGGGACCCGAGCTCTGGACTTCACCCTTTCTGCCGTTTCGGGAGAGAAGATCTCTCTGAGCCAGTACCGGGGGAAAAAGAATGTTGTTCTCTCCTTTGTTCCCGCAGCCTGGACGCCCGTCTGTTCCGATCAGTGGCCGGGTTATAACATTATAAAAGATGTTTTTGACGAAAATGATGCCATACTGCTCGGGATCACCGTCGACAACATCCCTACCCTTTTTGCATGGACCAACCAGATGGGTAAGTTATGGTTTCAAGTGCTTTCCGACTTCTGGCCCCATGGAGCGGTTGCGAAAAAGTATGGGGTATTGCGTTCGAACGGGGTCTCCGAAAGGGCCCTTTTCGTAATCGATAAGAAGGGGATTATTCGTTATATCGACGTCCACGATATCAATAAGAGACCCCTGTTGGAAAACCTTGTTAATGAGTTGGAAAAGCTCAAATAGAACGATGAACCATGAACTATGGACAATGAACTACGACCAACAAACAATGCACGATGTACGATAGACAATGGACAATAAACTGTAAACATGGATAACGAACATTGGACAACGAACGGAAGAAAGCATTATTTCGATTTAGACGGTGGCCGGTTTATCAGGCGGCTAAATCTTTCAGAAAGAGGATTAGGGACCTGGCAAAAAGGCTACCTGAGAGTGAGAGATATCTCTTAAGGGATCAGATTTCACGCGCGGTGGATTCGATTTGTCTGAACATCGCAGAAGGGTCGAATAAACTATCAGATATAGTCGATATTTGAATAACTCTGAAACCTCCTTGGAAGAAGTGGTTTGTTGCTTAGATTTTAAAAGATGGCCACATTACAAAAGATGAGTTTGACGAATACCTCAAAGAGGCTGAAACATTAGGGGCACAATTGATCGCATTTGGGAAAAAAGTGCGCAAAGATGGAATTCGGCTTTGACTTTCAGTTTAAAGTTCATCGTTCATTGTCCATCGTTCATAGTATAAATACGAGGTTCATCGTCTATCGTCCATCGTTAATTTTTATGCAAAAAAGAATCCTCGGCAAAACGGATTGGAGACTCTCTACCATTGGGTTCGGAGCAATTAAGTTACCCCAACTTAGCCAGAAAGAATGTGATTCTCTCCTCAACCGGGCCATCGACCTCGGGATCAACTTTGTGGACACAGCTGACTGCTATGGTGACAGTGAGGAAAAGATCGGAAGGGCTTTGAACAGGAGACGGGAGGAATTTTATCTATCCACTAAGATTGACGAGCGAGATGGCCCAGGAGTTTTGAAAAAATTAGAGCGCTGCCTCCGACGGCTCAAAACTGATCGGATCGACCTTGTCCTATTTCACGATGTCCGGGGCTCCGATTATGAGAGGATCTTTGAGAAAGACGGCCTTGACGTCTTGGAGAAGGCAAGAGGGCAAGGTAAAATCTTCCAGATTGGAATTAGCATTCATCAATCTATCTCTATGATGAAAAAGGCGATCGAATCAGGAGTATTTTCGGTCCTCATGGTGGCCTATAGTGCCATCGATGAAGATCGTCTGACATCAGATCTCATTCCATTAGCCCATAAAAAGGAAGTGGGAGTGATTGCCATGAAACCGCTTGTCGGTGGGAGATTGGCTGAACCTCTGAGAGGATGGAACCGAAAATATTTTAAAGGGGAATCTCCAGCCCAGATTTCCCTTCGGTATATCCTCACCAATCCTCATGTCACCTGTGCCATTCCCGGGATGACCAATTTGAAAGAGTTAGAGGAAAATATAAAGGTTGCAGAAGACCCCAGGGATTTAACTCCGGAAGAGATTGGTCTGTTCATGGATTGGGTGGGGGAAGTGGGAAAAGGGTTCTGCAGAAATTGTGGCTATTGTCTTCCGTGTCCCGAAGAAATTCCTATCCCTGACATCTTTCGATTTGAAGGTTACTATGAGCGCTATGGTATGAAGAGATGGGCCATAGAACAATATCGCCTCCTTCCGGTGAAGGCAGGGCATTGCTCTGCTTGCGAAGAATGTGTCCCTCGCTGCCCCTACGGAGTGGCCATCCCAAAACGCCTCCGGGAGGCCCACCAAATCCTGGGAGTTTCTTAGTCGTAACGAGTAAGGTGTAATGTGTTTTCCCTCTGTGCTCACAAACCATCCAATGGACTTCTTACTTCAGAAGGTTTCTTCCATATCACATGGCTGTAAATCATGGTCGTCTCAACGCTCTTGTGTCCGAGGAGGTTCTGGACCTCTCTCACTCCGTTGCCTCCCTGGAATGATGGAGATGAAGCCGTAAGGCTTCTTCTGCCTGCCGTACTTGCCAGTCTAAAATATTAGTAACGTTCAAAAGGTGAGGCATAAATGTTTTCCAATACATCCTTCAAGATGAGTAAAGACATCCAGCAAATCTCCCCTCCACCGGTGGGAGGGGATTCACCCTGTTAAATGGAAAACCTGATCTAATAAGGGCCAAATAAGAAATCCTATTTAACAGGGTAAAGGGGAGGGGGAAATGATTTAAGTAGTTTGAAATTCATAACTTTTCCACCCCCACCCTCTCCCTCCCCCATCAAAGGGGGAGGAGAACATACTGTGGGTTTCAGATTACTTGAACCGGTTTTTTAATTCGTGCCTCACCTTTTGAACGTTATCAAAATATTTTTCTTTGATTTCAAAGAATAGAGAAATTCCGGGACAAGGGCATCTTGATCTAACTGTCTATTTTTATTTGAAAAGGCGAGAAACTTGCTGACCCAGTGCGCATAAAAAGAGACGTTCTTTTCAGGCACAATTTTGCGCGAAAGTAGAAAGTCCTAAAATTCGGGTAGAACACCATTTATTGTCATATCTGCCAACTACTCGGTGATATACGAAGTTCGTTTTTATCCGCCACTATAGAGCAAGGCCAAAAATAAGGCAGCAGAATAGCTCAATTCCTCAGATTTTTTCTGTTGTTTTTTTAAAATGCTTGTGATATCCTGACAAAAAAGTAAATCCGTATACTCATCGTTGGCAGTGAATGATGAAAGGATAATCCATGCCGGAGATTTGCAGGTTTTTCGGAATTATCATTAGAATGTTTTTTGATGAGCATGCCCCTCCCCATTTCCATGCCGAATATCAGGGGAATAAGGCGGTTTTTGATTTCAACGGCAACATTATGAAAGGAAACATGAAATCAAAGACAGCCACAAGACTCGTGAGAGAGTGGATAGACCTGCGCCTCAACGAACTTGAGGAGGATTGGGAACTGGCAAGGGCCGGTAAGAAAATAAAGAAAATTGCTCCATTGGAGTGAGGTGAACCATGTGGAATATGAATGATGTGATCAGCATCGAGTATAAGGGAGGTTTTGTCTATCGTGTTGTTTTCGATGACGGCAGAAGCGGCAACATTGACTTCTCAGAGTACATCGACAGAGGTCCTGTCTTTGAGCCTTTGCGAGATATGGCCTTCTTTAAGAAAGCAACGATAGAGGGTGGAACCATCTCTTGGCCAAATGGCGCTGACGTGGCTCCCGAAACGTTATACGAAAAAATAAGCTGCCAACAAGTTGCTCCACCGGATGCGAAAAAAACCGCTCCCCGGTGAGCTTTGCGTTAGGCTATAACAACTCGATAAGGATATGCACTTCGAGATTCTTGGTAAAATCCAGTGGACCGAAACAATTGCCTCGGGTCATAGTATTCGTGAGCTGCGGAGGCTGAATCGCATTTATGGGAAGACGACCTGGAGAAAACGGAAGGGAATTGCTAAGATTAGATTGGAAGAGGGGACAGCAAGGCTTGCAGAACTCCACTGGTATGAAACCCACGGCAAGGGAAGAAAGGAAACTAAAATCAAAAAATACCTGGAGTAAAAAACAATGAAACAAAAATTTCTGCTTTGCATTGACAACGAGGGTTACGAGGCATCCTTGGAGATGCGAAAGTTGTATGAGACGATTCCAGACAAGGAGGCTGAGCGTCACAACCAGGTGAGAATCATTGACGAGTCTGGAGAGGATTATCTTTACCCCTCCGGGTTCTTTGCACCTGTCAGGCTTTCAATGCAAACAAAAAACAGAATTATCGATAAAGCAGCCTAACAAATCATCCAGGGACGTCCAGGGGGACGGGGACGTCCAGGGGTCCGGGGGGACGTAGTTGAAAAATAGCACTTTAGAGGCGTATAAATGTATGGAAGTGATTCGTCAGGTACGATATCATGGGAATAAGAACATTGCATCAAGGAGTGCAAACAGCTGCATCGAGAGAGGATGATCATTATTTACTTTCGAGCCAGCAGAAGGAGCGTTTTTTAAAAAACTGACTTTTTCTACAGACTCGTTAACCCCAATCGTAATTGATCTCAGGGCAATAGAAAAATGACTTGACAAGGTATTCTATTTGGGGTATTTTTGGAGTATGAAAGTCAAGACATCTATAACCTTGTCTGAAGATCTACTGAAAGCTATCGATGAATATACAGGAGAATACAAAAACCGGTCCGAATTCATCGAAGAAGCTGTGCGGACTTTTATTGTACAATCGATCCAGAGGCAGCAAGATGCCAGAGACCTTGAGATAATCAACCAGCACGCGGATTATCTAAACCGGGAAGCAGCAGATGTTCTTACCTATCAGGTCGATCTGTGAAACGTGGTGACTTGTATCGTGTTGCTAACCCTTCAGCCAAGGATCCGAAAAAATTTAGAGTATTTGTTATTGTAAGCCGCCAAGTTCTCATTAATTCTCGCTTTTCCACGGCAATTTGCGCCCCGATTTATTCAACTCACGACGGTCTTTCCACTCAAGTACTGGTGGGTGTGGATGAGGGATTAAAGCACGATAGTAGTATTCACTGCGATGAGCTTATCAGTTTGCCTAAGTCGCTTCTAACCCACTTTGTCGGATCGCTCTCTCTAAAAAAAATTGAAGACCTCAATAGGGCTCTAAGCATAGCCTTGGATATTCGAGATTTAAAGGGCTAACGAGTCGCTGAACCGGAGGGCGGGGTGGCGGTGAATGACAAGGGTTCAAACGGCGCTGGTTTTGAGGCGGATCTCAGTCTCCACTATTTTAAATCTTGATGATCTCACCCTCGATCTTCTCTCCGATATGTAGGATACCGAAAGTGCCCTGATGAATAAAAGAACGGGTGGGTGAACCAGGATTAAAAAGTAAAATATTTTTTACCAGATGACTGGCCGGGGTATGGGTATGGCCATAGACAATCGTATCGACTTCATCAAATTCCTCTCTGACTCGTGACTCTATCCCAAATGGGGATCCACCTCCATGAATCAGACCGATCTTAAATCCCCCCAGTTCGATAATTCTCTTTCCAGGAAAGGCCTTTCGAATCTCATGGGAATCCATATTGCCGCAGACAGCGATCATTTCTTTCTGACTCGAAAGATACTCCACAATGCTCCAATCGACAAAGTCCCCCGCATGGAGAATCTTATCCACTCCCTTGAAATGGGTCTCGATGATCTTTTTGAATTCTGCGTGAGGTTCTTTCAAATGGGTATCCGAAAGCACACCGATCTTCATCATATCTATTCATTTCCCCCTTATTGTCCTGTTGGATCTTATCCTCACCAAAGTCTTTTTATGTCATCCTGAATTTATTTCAGGATCTCTTGTTTCAGGTGCTCTTATTTCACCATCTACACTCAAATCCTTCCAGCCCGGATTGAAACGCTTTATTAGATTTATCTTCCAATCCCTATGCCAATTCTTTAACTGTTTCTCCCTTTCAATTGCACTCTTAACATCTTGCGTTTCCTCAAAATACACCAATTTCGTAAGGTTATACTTGTTTGTAAACCCGTCTACCATCTTGCTCTTATGCTCATACATTCTGCGCCCAAGATCGTTTGTGACTCCTACGTAAAGGACCCTATTGGACTTGTTTGTAAGGATATAAACATAAAATTGTTTTTCCATCGTCACTCTATCTCTAGAACCCAACCCGAATCAAGTCCAGGATGACATTAATTGATTGAAGGCAAGGCTCAGGATGACAAGGAAAAAGTTTATTTTGCCAATTCCACGATGGAGTAATAGATTCCGACCGCCACCTTTCTCATAAATTCAAAATCAAGTGTCTCCACCGTATCGGAAGGAAGATGGTAATTTGGGTTCCTTAAGAATGCAGTGTCCGTGACCATGAGCGCTGGAAAACCCTGTTCCCAAAAAGAGCTGTGATCACTCAGCCTCGTTTCCTCCATCCCCTCCCCATTTCCGGGGACGAGGAGGAATTCTGAAGAGAGTTGGGGGATATAGGTCCTAAAAAACCGGTAAACCCTCTCCAATAATGCCTTTGACCGCTCATTCCCGACAATGGCGATGAAATCGCCCACATTGGGATAATGTTTGGGGTTGAGGTACGGAGGATAATCCTGCCTGGAGTTAGTGAAACCGACCATCTCTAAGGAAATCATTCCGATGATCTTCTCCCCTACCCTCTTCGCTCTCTCTGCATAATGAGCACTTCCGATATATCCATATTCCTCGAGACCGAAGGCAATCAACTTCACAGTTGGACCGGAAGGGACGGCGTGAATATTTCTCCCCACTTCAAGTAGAACGGCAACAGCGCTGGCATTGTCGTCGGCCCCGGGAGATCCAGGAACGGTGTCATAATGAGCTCCTAAGATTAAAACCCTGTCCGAAGAGGTTCTCCCCTTTTTTTCTGCCACAATATTTTTATAAGATCTCCCTTCCCATTGAAAGGAATCTTCTTTCACCTCCAGCCCAACCTTCAGAAACTCTCTCTCAATATATTGAGCAGCCTGCTCCAACTCGAGAGAGCGGTCATAAGGATTCCGATCAAAATGGAGATTCTTCACATGCCCGACCAGATTTTCTAACAGAATCGCGCCATTCATGTTGAACGTCCTGCTATCCCCTGCCAGAAAGAGGGATAAAAGAAATAGAGACAAAAATGTGAAAGAACACCTTTGAAATCTCATGACACTGCAATAGTTGAACTTATGTTATTTAAAAATAAATCCTCTGTCAATCTGGACCTCTTTGCTGATGGGGCAGGAATTGTTCTAACTGGTCAATCACAATTCATTTTCATTTTTCTTTTGATTTGATTTATAATTAAATAGGTGATAAGGGTGGTCATTGGTCGGAAGAAGAAGGCTCTTGTCCATATTGCCAAGGGAGACCTTCATCTCGATGATGAGTCCTATCGCCAGATTCTTAAAGGGGTGGCAGGGGTGGAGAGTTCAACGCAATTGACGAGGGAAGGATTTGAAAAGGTCATGAAGCGGTTTCAAGAGATGGGCTTCAAAGGTCTCCTCCCACATCCCTACCAGCCTGTGCCAAAAGGTCGACTCATTCCCTCCGGCAGCCTCCAAGGTCTTGAACCGATCACCTCGAGCCAACAGGATTTCGTCTCTTATCTTTTAGAGAAATTGGACTGGGACGATGGGCATTTCCATGCCTTCTGTCAACGGATCATTAAGAGGCCTGATCCCCTGACCAAGCGGGACGGTCAAAAGATCATCATCGGTTTGATGGCGATATTGAGAAAAAAAGCAATTTCCCCCGCCCCTCCCTCCCCTGAGGGTGTGTCGTAATGATCAAGGAGGGTAGATTCTGCAAGTGGGGAGGGAAAAAGGAAGGGGAAGAGGAGAAATCCATGGGAAGATATTGGAAGATAGGTTTGGCGGGGGCTTTACTTGTCTCTTTGGTGCTTGTCTCCAATGGTAAGGAGACACTTCCTGCCTTCATTGAAATGGAAGTGAAGGGGGTCAAGCTTGATGCCATTGGACAAAATCCAGTGGTCATCCTTGCCGATAAGGATGGTAAAAAGGCCCTCCCCATCTGGATTGGTCTTCTTGAGGCAAATGCGATCGATAGGGAACTAAAAAATATCACCTCCGTCAGACCCATGACGCATGATCTCATCCATTCAATTCTGACACAGACTCAAGTTAAGGTGAAGGAGATAAAAATTGTCGACTTAAAAGACAATACCTATTATGCGACACTCTATCTAACATTCAACAAGGGTTTAATCGAAGTCGATGCCCGTCCCAGCGATGCTATTATCATCGCATTGAAATCTAAAACTCCGATCTTCGTCTCCGCCAAAATTCTCCGCGACCAGGGAATCGTCCTCGCCAAGAAGGAGGCCTTTGGAGAACGATATGGGATTCGAATTCAGGAACTCACCCCTTCCTTAGCCTCACACTTTAACTTCAAAGGTTCAAAGGGCGTATTGGTTTCAGAGGTCCTTTCAGGTAGTGCCTCAGAGGCTTCTGGAATCAGAGCAGGGGATATCATTACCCAAATCAACCTCAAAGACATGGAAAGTGTTCAGGAATTTGAAGAAATCTTTGATACGGTCAAGGCAGGTAGTTCACTCCAAATCTTACTCTTTAGAGATGATAAATTCCAAGAAGTAAATTTGCCCTTAAAACCCTAAACGAATACAAAGGCACTAGATTACCGCACGATCAACTCAGCTGTCGAGGCGTTTCAGGATTGGAACTTTAAGAAATGGAACCCCTTCTTCTTTCAACAAGGTCTCCTGGTCCGGGGTGGCGATCCCTTTGATGTTCCTCTTTTCCGCCTCTCCCCAATGGATTTTAAGAGCCTCCTTGGTGAATTCAGTTCCTACGTCTTCAAAATGCTTATCCAGATAATCCTGAAACAGCCGAAGCGCCCGAGAGGGATTGTCGGGATCAACCTCCTCCTTCTTCCTCTCCTCCTTCTTCTCCTCATTCCTTTTTATTGCAAATGGGGAGAAGACCTTTTCCACGTCACTGTCGTTACAGACCGGACAGTTGATGATGGCAGAGGATTTCTGTTCCTCATAGGAGGCGCTGTCCCTGAACCAACATTCAAATATGTGGCCGTTTGAACAGATGAGGTCGTATGCGATCATTTTTAAGCTCCGAATTAATCTAACACCTTAACACTTCTCTGACAAGGGGTTTTTCTCATCTTTTTTCCCATTAAGGATGACTAAGATGGAACATAGGAGAAAGCCAATCAAGGAAACAATGAAGGTCAATTGAAAGGTCCCTGTTAGATCTTTTAAGTAACCCCCTAGGGTTGTCCCCAGGAATTGTCCGATGCCATGGATCAGAGTAACCAATCCATAAACAGAAGCCCTTTTTTCAACCACCTGATCCCCAACAGATGCCGCAATGATCGTGACAGTTCCTAAAAAGGTCAATCCAAAAAGAAAGGCGGAGAGGGCGAGGAAGGGAGTCTGATGTAATAGGAGAGGAAGAAGAACGGCCAATGAGATCATCCCGTTGTTCCAGAGCAGGGCTTTTCGTCTTCCCAGACGGTCTGAAATAAATCCCCAGATCAATCCACTCCCCGTACACATCCAACCGAAAATGGCCCAGATATCTCCCACGGTTTTTTCTGTAAGTCGAATTTCTTCAACCATGTAGGCAACAAAATAAGTGGCATAGATGTTGTAAGCGAAACCGAAGATGAAATACATTACAAAGATGGTTCGGATGGTGAGCCCATCTCTTCTCACCGGGAAGACAATGGTTCCCATATCTTCACTGATTTCTAAAGAATGCAGGTTCATTTGGCTGGGCTTCTCTTTCAATAGGAAGAAACCCGTGACAGAGACGATGAAGGTGATCATGGCCAGAAGGAGCCAGCATTGTCTCCATGCCTCTTTACCTAAATTGGACAGAAGATAGGGAAGCAGAAGACCTGTGACAATAATGCCGAGGCCTGTCCCGCCTGTCACGACCCCAAGGGCCCTGCCCAATTTACTCTCTTCAAACCATGCCATGGGTAAAGTGGTCATGGAAATGTGAGCCCCGGCACCCCCTCCTCCCATTGCGAAGGTAAGGAACAGAAGGGGAAAGAAACCTGAGAATCGACTGATGAAGAACATGGAGATCGATCCGCAGAGAAGGGAGGCGATCACAATCCTTTTGGGACCGAATCGTGTTGCCAGCATTCCGCCAATAAGAGAGAAGAGAAGGTAACCCAGCATGATGGATCCACTCAAAAGTCCCATCTCGATATAATTGAATCCGAGTGATCCCCTCATACTGGGAATGAGCATGGGATAAGCAAAACGGCCGAATCCCAGACCCGCCATCTTAACAAGGACGCCCACTCCGACAATGACCCAGCCATAGTTGATCGTTTTCATCGCCCTGAACTTTAACCTTTAATCCAGAGAATGGACCGCAGAGCTTATCTCCCCATTGAATCACAGAACCTTAACTTCCTCTATTGACGAAGTCAACCCTTTCTGATATGGATAATTTTAGGGCACAAATGAAATGAACCTTGCATGACGGTTTCGTCACCCGCGAACCATGAAAATTGATAATCCCCCCTCACCCCCCTTTAGAAAAGGGGAGGTGTGAAAAAATCTCAAAACTTATAGAGCGGGCAGGGGGATGTCGGAAAAACTGTAGAGCGGCTACCTTTTTCAGGCTTAATGATAAGAACCGAAAACCATGCAAGATTGATAGCTTGGACTGACTCATGACCTAGACATTCTCAAAGTCCGCGTTCTACAGTTTTGGAGATATCCCTCTGGCCGCTCTGCTTCCCCTAATTTTTTCACAGCTTCAGGGGGACCGAGGGGGATGAGCTAAAACCCATCAGGTATTCCTTAAAAGACCTTCTTAGCCTTTTTCAGAAGATCCTCTGGGAATTTGATCCCGATCTCATCAGCCGTTTTTTGGTTAAGAAAGATATCAAAATCCTTTGCGAAAGCAACCGGTATCTCCGATGGTTTTCCTCCTTTGATGATCCGGACCGCCTGCTCGCCAGCCATTCTACCCAGATTGAAATAATTCGTCCCCACCGTGGCCAGACCTCCCCGCTCCACACTGGGTGTTCCTGGGACCAAAACGGGAATCATATTTTTATTGGCAACCTTGATGACCGATTCTAAGGCTGAGACCACCGTATTGTCTTGGATGACATAGATTCCATCTACTCTTCCGACCAATGTCTGGGTGGCAGCAAAAACCTCCCCACTGTTGGTGACGGTGGCATCGACCAGATCGAGTTTCAACTCTTTGGCAACACCCTTGGTCATCTCTACCAGGACTCTGGAATTATCTTCTCCGGCATTGTAGATGATTCCTAATTTTTTAATCTTCGGCACGATTTTGAGTAACAGCTCGATCTGGGCTTTTACTGGGATGAGGTCGCTCACACCGGTCACATTGTTTCCTGACGACCCAACAGCCTTGACCAATCCGGCCTTGACAGGATCGGTCACCGCATTAAAGATGATCGGGATGCTTTGAGTCTCTTTGACCGCTGCCTGAGAGGCGGGGGTGGCAATGGTGTAAATCAGGTCCTTATTGTCACCCACAAACTTTTTTGCAATCGTTCGAGCGACGCTCATATCCCTCTGGGCATTCTGAACATCTAATTTGGTTTTTTCTCCATCCTTAAATCCAGCTTGAGCCAAAAAGTCGATAAACCCATCTCTGGCAGCATCTAAAGCGGGATGGGAGGCGAATTGAAGAACTCCGATCTGAACGATCTTTTGCTGGCCGAAGGTCGTCCCAGCGAAAAAGATACCTACCATTAAAAAGGGGATAAAAATAACGGTCCATTTTTTCATAAAGATACCTCCTTTCGACAGTGTTAAATTTATTTGGTAATGCTATAATGATTTTTATTTTACAATGTTATCGAATCAGGTCTATCATAATTAAAAAAATGGATGATTTCAATATCATAATTCTTGGTGGGTTGGAGGACATACTTGTCCAAAATAATATTTTCACCGCGGAGGCGCCAAGGACGCGGAGAAAGAATTTTTTGTTTGGCGGAGAGGTACCGCCAAACAAAAAAGCTTCCGTTCTTTTCGGACAAGGCTCTTGATAGGCTCCAGAGCCATCAAAGAAGTAAGATTTTAATCCCGAAGGGACGGAGTTTCTGATCCAATCGTAGTCTCTCGATTGGATCAGAAAAAAGATCTCTCTCAGCGATCTCTGCGTCAGCGGTGAACCTGATTTTGGGAGAAACGAATGTTAATCAAAAAGTCCAATGAAATCAACCGAAGTAGCTATCAGTTTCACAGTTCTTGGACAGCAATGGTTGGAGGATTAAGAAGATGGAGCCTCCCGCCTGAAACAGGACAGGGGAGATAGGTCACGTTGCCGTTAATTTTTAAAGAATCCCAGGAGGTCACGAATGGCTGAAATGGTCAGTGAAGGATGTAAAAGAGGAATACCCGGCAACCTCGAATTGCCCCTCTCGGTAGAAAGATTACCCAATGGGAATACGTTGATCACAGATGGAGGGGACGAAGCAGGGCTCGGTAGCGAAGTGATCGAGGTAGATCCATTTGGGAACATGGTTTGGCAATTTGATGATGATGGGGGCCTAAAGTTTGCTCACAGTTCACGAAGAATGCGTCATGGTAACACCCTGATCACGGATACCACCCACAACCGCCTTCTTGAAGTGACATTGGATAAAAAAATCGTGATGAATTCGGATGATTGGGAGGGAGGGACAGGGAGGCTTTCGGATGAATCTCATCTCCATTATCCCAATGAGGCATTTGAGTTGGAAGATGGGACATTTCTGGTGACAGACCGAAATAACGATCGATGCCTTCAGGTTGATCGAAAAGGCAATGTCATCTGGTCATTCGGTGAGAAAGAACTTCATCATCCTCATAATGCGAACCCGCTCTCCAATGGAAATATCCTGGTTTCAGATTCAGATGGCAACAGGATCATTGAAGTGAATCGGAACAAAGAAATCGTCTGGACCTATGGGGATGGCTCGATCGAAATGCTCTGGTGGCCCCGAAGCGCCATCCGTCTTCTGAATGGAAATATCCTCATTACTGATACAAAAAATCACAGGCTTTTAGAAGTAATGAGAGAAGGAAATATGGTCTGGAAGTTTCAAACAGAGCATGTCGATACGTTTTATGTTACCTATGCCACCCCTCAGGGGACATTCCTCACCTCCTCTGCAGATGGACACCACCAAGTCATTGAGATTGACCGTGCCTGCAATTATGTTTGGACATTCAGAAATTATCGAAGGCCCTTTCCGCTCTACTCCCGTTTAACCAATGGATTTTTTAAAAACAGATCAGAAAATGGTCAACCAGAGCACTGGACTTTTGCGACGCGACTCTCCGAGGGCGGAGGAAAACTCCTTTGGGACGAACAGAACAAACCGAGACCCTGTCCCGGGATTGAACTTGAAAGAGAAGGGGCTCTATTTTTGCAGCAGGCCATCGCTATGGAGCCTGGAGCACTCTATCGGGTAGGAGCAGAAATCAAAACAGAGGGTGTTGAAGGAAGTGCTTGTCTGCAGATGGATTTCTTTGATGCTTATGGAGGCTCCATGTTTCAGGATATTACGAAAACACCTATGGGAGAAATCTTTACAGGATTCAGTGATTGGACAGCAGACTCTTTTGAAATCAGGGTTCCCCGTCATGCTACCTATGGAGAATTGAGATTGTTTCTTAACAATAAAGGCAGGGCATTTATTAAGAACATGATGTTGAACAGAATTTAGCAATTTTCCCAATCATTTCATTGTATTCCTAATTGTTTCTAAATAGAAACTATCCATTTGAAAACCTAAAAAGCCGCCAAAAAAGGAAAGTCTTGTAATGCATCACTGAAGCGTGGGTGAAAGACTGTAATCGGGCAGGAATATCTCCGAAAATCTTATCAAGCGGATGATCTAAGGTTATGGTTGGCAAAGGTAACTTCCCTAATCAGAGCATGGTCCTTGTAATGCTCATGGCATTCTTGTAGTTGGGGGACAAGATAAGGTTTCCGCTATAAGATTTTCTCCGACATCCCTGCCCGATTCTGGGAAGTTTCCCCGGAAGAGTGATGCATTACAAAGTCTTCAATTGCTTTCTTGACATTTATTTATTTCTATGTATAAATATAGAAACCCGAATGACAATGCCACTGCGAAAGAGATTACCTTTGTATCTCCAAATTGAGGCGATTCTCAAATCGAAAATCCTCACAGGTGAATTGAAGGAAGGCGACCGTCTTTCCCCGGAGAATGAACTCTCAAAACAATTTGGAGTGAGCCCGTTAACAGTGCGACAGGCCCTATCCTCCTTAGTGGGAGAAGGACTGCTGGATCGAAAAACAGGGGTTGGAACGATTGTTAAAAAAAATCTGGATGAAAAAATAGTTCTAAAACTCTCAGGGAAAATGGATGAACTACTGTCACTCGGTAAGGAGACTAAAACGACGGTTCTCCGTTCAGAAGTAATTCAAAGGCTTGACAAGCCCACCCGGAATTTGAGGTTGAACCAGGGAGATCCGGTGTTTTTTGTTGAAAAGTTGAGATATTGGAAAGGGACTCCCTTTATGGTGGTGGAGGAATATGTCCCTCAATCGTTGATTGGGACTTTACCAAAGAATAAAAAGTCTATGAAATCTTTGTACTTTACCTTAACTCAAAAAAAGGGGGTTGTTCTGAAGGAGGCCACACAAACGATCGAGTCTTCCACGGCAGACCAGCGAATTGCCTCTCTCCTTCAAATTGAAATGGGTTCTCCCTTGTTCTATATGGAGAGGGTTTTTTTTGATGAGACTAATCTTCCCATCCTCTTTCAAATCACCTTTACCCGCTCTGAACTTTTCAAATTATCAGTCCATTTGGGCCGAGAGCAAAAAGAACAAGAGGTCAAATGGGTTGTTTATTGAGGCTTTTTAAAGAGGAAGAAGGCTTACCGAGAGTTGGAAAGCACCTCTTTAAAATACAGAGAAAGCATAAAGTTTTTGGAGGAGATTATGGCAGAGATTATCAGCCCAGGATGTCCAAGGGGAATCCCGGGGAATTTGGAGATGCCACTTGCAGTCGAGAGGCTTCCTAACGGAAATACACTTATTGCCGATGCGGGAGACGAGGCCGGTTTCGGGAGCGAAATTGTGGAAGTTGACCGCGTGGGGAATATCGTCTGGAATTACAACGAAGGACTCAAGTTTGCTCACAGCGGACGCCGTTTGAGAAATGGCAATACTTTGATCTCGGATACCACCAATAATCGATTAATCGAGGTGACTCCCGATAAAAAGATCGTGATGAATTCTGACAGTTGGAGTGGGGGAACAGGAAAATTGTCAGATGGATCTCATCTTCATTATCCCAACGAGGCCTTTGAACTTGAAGATGGGACTTTCTTAGTGACGGATCGAAACAATGACCGTTGTATTCAGTTGGACCGAAAAGGGAAGGTGATCTGGGCTTTTGAAAAGGAGCTTCAGCATCCTCACAACGCGAATGCTTTACCCAATGGGAATATCTTGATCTCGGATTCTGACGGCAACAGGATTCTTGAAATTAATCGGAACAAGGAAATTGTATGGTCTTATGGGGATGGGTCTATCGAGACTTTATGGTGGCCAAGGAGTGGGATCAGGCTGGAAAATAGAAATACTCTGATCACGGACAGTAAAAACCACCGAATTATCGAAGTCTCTCCCGAAGGGAAACCTGTCTGGACATTTCAAACGGAGCATGTGGACAGGTTTTATATTACACAGGCCACAAAGGAAGGTACCTTTCTCATCGCTTGCACGGGTCATCATCAAGTGATTGAGGTGGATCGAGCTGGAACCATCTTGTGGCTTTTTCGAAACTATCGAAGGCCTGCTCCTATCTTTTCAAGGTTGACTAATGGATTCTTCAAAGAGCTCGGGAAGGATGAAATTCCAGAATACTGGGTATTGGCAAGAAGGCTCTCGGAAGGCGGAGGGAAAGTGATATGGGATAATGAACACCGACCCCATCCATGCCCTGGATTAGAATATGATAGACAGGGTGCACTTTTCCTTCAACAGAGTATTGCTGTGAAACCTGGAACTACTTATCGGATAGGAGCCGATATCAAGACAATAGATGTGAAAGGGGCTGCCTCCCTTATGATCGATTTCTTCGATAGCCATGGAGGAAGCCTTTATCGGGATATCACTTTGATCCCCTCGGGAGAATACTTCACTGGCACAAACGATTGGACCCATGACCTCTTTGAAGTCAGAGTGCCACTCCGAGCCACCTATGGAGAACTCCGGATTTCGATCAATCACAGCGGTAAGGTCTTTGTAAGAAATATCATGATGAACCCTATATAGATGTAGCGTTTTCGACATTATAAATAAAGGGGTTGTGGTCCGATAACGTATTGATAATTCACCTCCTCCCAGTATCGCATGACCAAAAACTCGGTAGGGAAGGGCTAAAGCGCGAAGAAGAGAATTGTCACAAAGATTGACATATTGATTGTTTTTTTTATTCATGTGCGAAGGGTGAGGACTCACGGAAGTGGGCGCCGGAAAACCGGCAAGGTGTAGTGGATGAAAGGGCCATCCGGTCAAGGAATAGCAACCCACACCGGCCCCGAGTCATGCGTTGTTACCCGTAAGGGTGAGGCCGAAGCGTTGACAGGGGTACGCATAGGTTGCATATGGAGCCACGAAAATAAATGCAGACTATTTTATGATCCAATTAATAAAAGGCTGACTACGAAAAATTTACACGGCCTCGTGAGTTGTTGAATAAGCTCAACTATAATAGGAGGGAGGGCATATGAAGACAAAAGCAGCTATTTTATACGGACCTAGAACATCTTTAGTAATTGACGAAATTGACCTCGAGGGTCCCAAAGAAAAAGAAGTTTTAGTTAAATTTATGGCTGCGGGTTTATGCCACACCGATTTGTCAATAATCAATGGTGTCTTTTCTCCCGCACCATTCCCTTTGATATTGGGGCATGAGGGAGCTGGCATTATTCAAGAAATTGGGGCGGGTATTACCAGAGTCAAAGCAGGTGACCATGTTGTTATGACATTGATGCCCGTTTGTGGCCAATGCTATTTTTGCCTAAGACAGCAACATCATTTATGTGCGGATAGAGACAAGGTAAGAGGAGGTACCATGTTTGATGGAACATGTCGATCAAAAAAGGGAAATCAAAATATATACGTCTTTTCGGGGCTCGGATGTTTTAGCGAATACAATGTGGTTAATGAGCAAAGTATTATTCCCATAGATCCGAGTCTACCATTTGACAGAGTAGCATTGTTAGGGTGCAGTGTGGTAACAGGGGTCGGCGCTGTTATAAACAAGGCCAAAGTTAAGCCGGGGAGTAGCGTGGCGGTAGTTGGTGTTGGGGGTGTTGGACTTAATGTGATTCAGGGGGCCGTATTGGCTAATGCGGCAAGAATTATTGCAATAGATAGAATAGATAGCAAACTCGAATACGCCAAGAAGTTTGGAGCCACTAATGTAATCAATTCTTCTAAAGAAGATCCCGTCAAAAAAGTGATGGAATTAACCAGTGGAATTGGGATTGATTATGCTTTTGAAGCAATTGGAGGTATGGAGACAGCCCTTACAACATACAAACTTATTCGTAAGGGTGGCACTGCTGTTATCATAGGCGTTGCGGGGCCGGAGGCAAATATTGCTATTTCCTTATTTGAATTACCAGTTATGGACAAAAATGTTCTAGGTTCTTTTATGGGTTCGGGTGACATAAGAATTGACTTATTAAATCTCATCAATCTTTATAAAATAGGCCGTCTTAAATTAGATGAGTTAATAACTAAACGATATAAGTTGGAAGAAATAAATACAGGTTTTAAAGATATGGAAGCAGGCAAGAATGCAAGGGGGGTTATCTTATTTTGAGGGGAGAATAGACTTGAAATATTAAGAAATCGGGGTATCGGCTTGACTCCCCCAAAGATAGAGTGTTGGATAGTCCTTTATGGAGGACTATCCAAGAACATTGCTTGAGTTTGACCAGCGGTTTCGTACTGAAGAAACATGCTTCGAATATTTGTTCAAGCTTCGCTGGCCCGGGGGGTTTCGAGGGTGAGGGATCGTGCAGGGAGTAGGGAGGTTCGGTTAAGGAGCTATGAGCGGTTGCAGGAGCCTCGGGGTGGGATGAGGGCGTATTGAGGCGGATTCTTCAAAGGTAGTGGGAGTTGTGCGAACAAGAGGGTTGGAGCTTCACGATCAGGGCCGATCAGACGGGCCCGGAGGACGATTCGTTGAGCTATGGAGAGGTTTGGTATCAGCCGGTTCGATGGCCTCCGGGCATAGCGGTATCTGGTTCGCCATGAGAGGAAAGCAGCTAAGGGCAGGTAAGGGGCACCTTTTGAGGTCTTGAGCTATTCGTATTATGTAGTGTTGACGAACCGTTTACGAATGAGTTTTTGTTTCATCTTCCAATGGAGAGATTCATGCGCAACTGGGTTTATCTTCTGTGTACCCAAGTGGTCTATAATCTGTCGCTTTGGACAAGGGATTTGGTATTCCCTTTTATCGAAAGAAGCACATTAAAGCGAATCCGACGGACCATTGGGTTGATTGCGTCGAAGGTGACCCATGGGGGACACAAGGTTCAGTTGAAGATCTCGGTGCTTCATCGATGGTGGCGAGACTTCGTCTTTGGATGGCAGAGGATCCCAGAGTTGCAAGGGGCAATTGGAGGCGGATAGATGGACTCTGTTTTCCTTCTGGAGCAGTGCAGGGCAGTGAGAAAAGAACGTGCGAGGGCGAGCTGTCCCTGCTTACGGTCTAGTTGCCTTTCCCCTCCAGGAGATCCCCACTTTGGAGTCCAGGAGAAGGTCATAGTTTGGAAGTTGAAGGTGTTCTCAGATATCAATATACTACCCATAGTTCATTTTAGCCGGATAATTTTTATCTTTATGCGCTTATCGCTGGATTAAGGTTTCAACCAAAAATGGGATTGACTCTCGGCACATTGTAGTTCTCTATAATGTTTCTGAGCCACTATGTAGGGTAACAGAGGGTATCTCGAAGCATGAAAGGGGGTGAGAAAAGGTGGAGAAGATACTGGCCATTGTGGCCTCAGATGAGGTATTAAGAAGTGCAAGAGGTTTAGTTACTTCACAGGAATAATTAATCTCTCGTTACAACAAACATTATACCAGGAGGTTAAAAATGAAGCGAATACGTTTATTAATCGTGGTGTTAAGTCTTACAATTTGTATGGTGAGCGGGGGCATCAAAGAGGTTTTTTCGCAAAAACAGGAAAAGTTCGACCTAAGTTTTACAGCAAGTTATATGGATAGACATCCGACCGTACTTAACGGATTTGTTCCTTGGATGAAGGCATTGGAGGAACGCAGTGGAGGGAGATTAAAACTTCGATATTTCAATCCTGGAACACTTTGTCCTGAGAGAGAAATTCCGGAAAGTATCGAATCCGGAACCATTGACATTGGTGGTTTTTATACTGGCTTAAGCCCAGGTAAATTTCCTTTAAATGAGTTAATTGGGCTACCTTTCCTTTTACCAGGCGCCGAGGCTGGTAGTTTGATCGTTTGGGACCTTTATCAACAATTCCCATCTTGGCAAGCAGAGTTTAGAAAAATAAAAGTGTTATGGCAATGGACAAGTGCCAGTTATCAACTACATACAACAAAAAAATTGATTCGTGCCTTGGAAGACTTGAAGGGCATGAAGATTATTGTCTGGTCACCTACCCTAATGGATATTGTAGCCAAATTAGGGGGTATCTCTTTGATGATCCCTGGTAGTGAGACCTATTTGGGACTTGAGAGGGGGATGGCCGATGGTGTACTTTCCCCTTTGGCGCCAGTCAGATCATTTAAGATCTCTGATACCGCAAAATACACAACTATAATTGATTGTGGGGTGGGTGCTTTTTGTGCGGGCATGAATTTGGATTCATGGAACCGCCTTCCCGCCGACCTTCAAAAACTTCTTATAGAAACCACAGGAGCTAAGATGAGCAAGATTTGTGGGGTAACCCTTGATACTGGAGCCAGGGAGGATGCTAAATTGTTGAAACAACAGGGCAACAAATTTTATGTTTTGCCATCTGAGGAGAAAAAGAGGTGGGTAAAAGCAGTCCAGGCTATACATGATGAGTGGCTAAGGAAAATGGAAGGGCTTGGTTATAAAAATATTAAAGAGATTTATGACACAGCCCTCAAGCTATCTGATAAGTATGAGAAAATTACCGGCAGAGGGTATGAAGAGTAATATTATATCGGATGCATATGGCCTTTGGCTTTTTTTTGTCGCTTAATCTAAAAACAGAAGTTGATCATTTAAGTACTGGTCGAAGGATCCGAAAAAGATTCGCAAAGTCAAGAATTTAGTGCACTAACGTATGGGGGACAAGTCCATCCCTACCTGAATATTCCATTAATTATGGTAACTCCAGTTTCACACCTTTTTGGCGGCTATGAATTGGTCAAGAGGTAATGGTCTTTCTCTGAGGGCAAGGAAGGGGTCCTCTAACGATGATCAAAAAATAAGGTTGACTGCAACATCTGAATACCACGAAAAGCTCCTTTGCCAGGTTGACAAATGAATGGGGAAGTTGTGATGAATTCATCTAAGCTCTTACCTTCATTATTTGGAATTGAATTGATTGCCATCTTTTCATCCAAATAACACGGTAAGAGCTTTCTATTTTCAACTACAAAGGTGCAAAGGTAGAGTTATGGTAACCAATTCATTTCATTAAATTTAATAAAAAAAGATGCAGTTCCCCTCACTCCGAAAGAAGCTAATAGAGATCGTTTTGACGGATGACGATATGCTTGTACATTTAATTTCTGTGATTAACTTTTTTGAAAGATTACTTAATCAATTAATTGAAAGAATCCATTTTATCAGTTGCCTTATTGCCGGGTTAATGCCTTTGCCTATTTTCGTCGATGTAACATTGCGTTTTTTCTTTAATAGACCAATGCGTGGAATACTCGAAGTCGAAGAATTTATGTTGGTCTTGCTGGTCTTCTTTGCCATCGCTTACATACAAAAGAACAAACAGCACATCATTATCGATGTATTTGTATCCCGACTTTCAAAAGAATCTCAGCTTATCATTGATACTTTCAACTACCTGCTCTCCTTTATCCTTATTACCATGATGTCATACCAGACAATTTTATATGCACTCAGGAAACTTACGGTCACCAGTGGCGCTCTCAAAATACCTGTCTCCTTTTTTGTGTTGCTCGCTAGTTTCGGTATATTTCTTTTAGGCGTTGTTTTATTCCTGCATCTCCTTCGCTACATATTGGATATTGTTAAACATGGAAAGAGTCCTTGGCTCATTCTTGTTCTGTTTTTCGGATTACTAATTTTCTTTTCTCCCCTAATGTTAAAACAATTGAGATGGGGAATAAGCCCTACGGCACTAGGTGGGGTAGGGATGTGTTTTCTTTTCTTAATGATGCTTCTGCGAATGCCGATTGGATTTGCAATGGCTTTGACCGGATTTCTAGGTCTTTCGATAATTCACCCCAGCCTCAAACCGCCCATGAGTGTCTTGGGGATGGTCCCTTATTCTACTGCATCCTCCTTTATCCTGATCGTGGCCCCCTTATTCATATTAATGGGAGAGTTGGTCTTCATTTCTGGAATCAGCAAAGACCTTTTTGCAACTGCAAGTAAGTGGTTTAGCCGCCTACCTGGGGGGGTGGCTATGTCAGCCATAGCTGGTTGCGCTGGTTTTGCTGCTGTCTGTGGTGACAGCCTGGCAACAGCGGCCACTATGGCCACTGTAGCGCTTCCAGAAATGAGAAACAGAAAATATAGTTTAAAGTTAGCCACTGGCTGTTTGGCAGCAGGTGGGACATTAGGTATCTTGATACCACCGAGTGTAGGGTTTATTTTTTATGCCATTGTTACAGAAGAGTCTGTGGGAAAGTTATTTATCGCCGGCATCCTGCCTGGTTTACTTCTTGCCACGCTCTTTTGCCTAGCAATTTACCTCATAGTCAAAATAGATCCAGACGCCGCTCCAATTGGTGAGAAAACAACTTTAATGGAGAAGATAATTGGTCTAAAAAACATTTGGGCAGTGTTGTTCCTGTTTATTTTTGTGCTTGGTGGTATTCTTGCAGGAATTTTTAGCCCCACAGAAGCAGGCGCCGTGGGAGCAATGGGAGCCTTTGGCTTCACTTTGTTAAGAATACGCATTACCTGGCAAAACCTCAGAGTTGCCATGCAAGAAACTGTGAATATCACATGTAAGCTTTTAACCATTCTAATTGGCGTCGGAATTATGAGTAATTTCTTAGCAATAGTCCGTCTGCCTAATACATTAGCTGAACTTGTCGCCAATTTAGAGGTAAACCGGTATGTTATATTTTTTGCTGTGGTTATCATTTATATTATTCTTGGCTGCCTGATGAATGTTATTCCAATGGTTCTATTAACATTACCATCTATTTACCCTACGATAAACGCATTAGGCTTTGATCCCATTTGGTTTGGCGTAGTGACTGTGATACTCATGGAGATGGGGCAAATAACTCCTCCTGTGGGCGTAAACGTTTTCACTATTAGCAGCATAGCCAGTGATGTCCCGATGGAAACGATATTTAGGGGAATTTTTCCATTTTTTATTTGCATGATTATCTGTATCGGAATCTTGGTCATTTTTCCAGAAATTGCGTTATTTCTTCCCAAACTGTTTTTTAGATAGTATGTTAAGGAGCGGAATATTGCAGAAGCCTTGGATAAACATGGGAGCCAGGAGAAGGGGGAAGAGAAGGAGGTTCATTACTATCAGGAGGGAAATTTAAAAATCATCTATCGGGAAAGGGGCGACTCATGGGAAATGTATGATCTCGAATCCGACCCGAAAGAGCAAACCAATATCGTTGAGACACACCCCGAGGCAGAGAGGATGAAAGAAAAGATCAGGCCGAGGGTTAGAAGATATCAAAGATTAGGAGGCTAAGAGATGGCAATCGACAAAGAAATTAGTGAGAAGAGAGAACGACAATGTACGAAACTCATCGAGATCTCCAAAGATATCGTCAGGCAAGCTTTTGATCGGTTTAAACCGAAGGATCTCGGTATCACCTGGACGGGTGGGAAGGACAGTGGTTTAACCCTCTGGATCATTAAGCAGGTCTGCCAGGAGAAAGGTATTCCATTACCTAAAACAATGATCATTGGTGAGGGAGATGAGTTTGAGGAGATCGAACAGTTCGTGGAGAGGATAAAAATGGAATGGAACGTTCCTCTTGAGTTTTGTCGAAATGAGGATGTTCTGAAGGCAGCCAATAATACCTTGAATGCCTTTGTCAAGGTGGAGGAATTAAATGAGCGAAACCGAGCGGAGCTCAAGCGCATTGGGTTTGATGAGGAGGAATTTCCATTTGAGGCAGAATCTTATGCGGGCAATCATTTGATGAAAACGGTTGTATTTAATCAGTTTTTGGAACGAAATGGCATTAAGGGTATCTTCCAAGGCCTTCGTTGGGATGAACATCCGGCTCGGTTCAATGACGAATATTTTGAAAATAAGGAGGGAGGTTATTTGGTGCCTGAACATACCCGAATCCGTCCCATCCTCCATTTCACTGAAAAAGACCTCTGGGATACCTATGCCGCCTTTAAGATTCCCTATTGCGTGCTTTATGAGCGTGGTTATCGGTCCTTGGGAGCCAAGACGACCAGCTTAATATCTGTTGAAGGTGTCCCAGCCTGGGAACAGGATCTAGAAAATACTGAGGAGCGAGCTGGGAGGCGGCAGGACAAAGAAAAGGCCATGGAGCGGATGAGGAAATTGGGATATATGTAATTCTTTATTCTACTCATCAGGAGCTGGTTTCTTCGGGGCGATCCAGTGGGATCGCCCTTCTTTTAGGGGACATCATGTTTAAGAAAGTAAGCCAGATGCTAACCTCCACTGGCTATTTCCTTCATACCCTCAGTCAGGTACAGGCGAGATGGGAATTAGAGACAAGTACCCTTATCCTTTCGCAAAGGAAGAAGACACTGTTCATAGCCTTACTCCCTGTCCTTTGTGCCATGGGGCTGGAGTTGGCATTCGCTGAAACCATTCCATCAAAGATCCCAATCCTCGGTGGATCAAAAGCCTATATCCCTGCCTTTGTAACACCGACCATGTTCTACGGGTCCATCCTTGTTGGTCTTCTTGCCGGACTCATCACGGGTGTTATTGGAGCCGGGGGTGGATATGTTTTAACCCCTGCTCTGATGAGTTTCGGTGTCAAAGGAATCATGGCAGTAGGGACAGACCAATTCCACCTCTTTGCTAAGGCGATTATGGGTACGACTATTCACAGAAAATTGGGGAATGTCAACTTCAAGCTTGCAGTCTGGTTTGTTGTGGGTTCCTTTTTCGGTGTTACCTTGGGTGGAATGATCAACCGTACCGTCTACCAGTTTAATCCTGCCCTCAGTGATGCATTGATTAGCAGTGTATATGTAGTCGTATTGGGCATTCTTGGCTTTTACTCCCTGGCTGACTGGCTCCGATTGAGAAAGAGAGAAGCTGCGGCTATACCGGCTAAGGAGGCTACCACTGGCTTTGCCAAGGAATTGCAAAGCATTCCTTGGAAGCCGCGTGTGCGGTTTGACGAAGATATCATCATAGGCGGCCGGAGCCTCTCTGTTTATCCTGTCATCCTCTGTGGCTTCATCGTCGGGCTGGTCGCGGCCATTATGGGCGTGGGTGGCGGTTTTCTCACTTTTTCGATGTTCGTTTATGGCCTGGGGGTTTCTACCTTCACAACTGTGGGTACGGACATCCTGCAGATTATCTTTACAACCTTCTACTCCTCGATCTTTCAGTATGCCATCTATGGGTTCGTTTTTTACACAGTGGCGATGGGCATGCTCCTTGGCTCGTTGGTGGGCGTTCAGATTGGTGCAATCGTTACCAAGATGGTAACGGGTTCAGTGATCAGAGCCTTTTATGCCCTGACCATTCTGGCCGGGTTTTCAAATCGTGTTTGTGCACTCCTCAGGAAACTCGCTGAAACGGGTTATATCTCGCTACCAAGAGAAATTACTGTGCCAATTGAGATGACGGGTACGATTGTATTTTTTTTGTTGATAAGTATCTTTGGTGTATGGATTCTGTTCATCTTCTTTAAGAACCTTAGGACCATCCGCAGCTACCAAATTTAAACTGCGCTGGTTTATAGATAAAGTTATCTTCAAGAGCACCGGCAATGATTTTTCAGGTGTTGCCATAATGATAGTGAGAAATAAGAAGAAATTTTTAACTGGTTTGATAGGGCTCCTCTTTTTTTTGATCGCACTCACTTTTTGGATCTTTCCAGTGGGAGATCATAAGCCAGGACTTGAATGGGCTGACGACCTATTCAATCAACTCGCCAAGAACTCTGCTTATTACATACCTCTGGTACCGAAAAAGGCCGAGAAATTTAGAGGAGTAACCGTAGATTTAAGTGTCAATCCAAGATGGCCAGGCGCCGATAAGTTAGTCGCAAAGATTGTGACTACCAATGGAATTTCAGCAAGCGCGATTGGGGACGGAAGAGTAAGAATTGAGGGCGATCTTGAACTCTTGAGCCTCGCCGCTTCGACGGATGCAGCTCTTCTCTTTAGGGGTAAAGAGGAGGTACTCCAGAACAAGTATGGGCTGAACGGAAAGGAGGTCATCTATTACTGGTGGACAGCCTTCGATGATCTGATCAGGCGATACGTCCAGTTGAATAGGCCTTCTGAGGCCGAATTCACGAAGTTTATGACAACGAGGATCCTTGAGCCTTCTTATAACTTTGCAGGGATAGAGTCGAAAAATATTTCTGAAAATATTGGTATCGTTGCATTCCTTTTAGTGATCTACATTTTCTACACAGTTTGGTACGGGTTCTCCATCATGTATCTTTTTGAAGGATTCGGTATTGGAGCAACGAGAGCAGCAGAGAAAAAGGAGGCTTAGCCATCTTCTAAGATATATCAAGTCAAGAAAGGATTTGGGATATGACAAAGTTAGTGTTACCCCATGGTGGAAAACTCAAACCATTACTGCTTAGGGGGAAGGAGTTGGTGGAAGCCATTGAGAAGGCCAGATCTCTTCCTGAGATTCAGATGACAACCCGGGAGAGGGATGACCTGATCATGATGGGGATCGGAGCCTTCAGTCCTCTAAAAGGGTTTATGGGAAAGGCCGATTGGCAGGGTGTATGCGATGAAATGAAGATGGCAGATGGAACCTTCTGGCCCATTCCCATTACGCTTTCCATAACAAAGGAAGAGGGCTCCCGAATAAGGGAAGGTCAGGAAGTGGCTCTCATCGATGAAGAAAATAAGAGGATGATGGGAAACATGGTGGTTCAGGAAAAATACTCCATTGACAAGGTCTATGAGTGTAGGCAGGTCTTCAAGACTGGTGATATCAAGCATCCTGGTGTAGCCAAGGTCATGGCCCAAGGGGAGCTTAACTTGGGAGGGTCAGTGAAGGTATTCAGTGAAGGTGACTATCCAAAAAGGTTTAATGGCATCTATGCCACTCCTGAAGAGACTAGGAAAATCTTTAAAGAGAAAGGATGGAAGACGATTGCTGCCTTGCAGTTGAGAAACCCGATGCATCGGTCCCATGAGTATATTGCCAAGATTGCTCTGGAGATCTGTGATGGGCTTTTCATCCATCAGCTTATTGGCAAACTAAAGAAGGACGATATTCCAGCAGACATTAGAGTGAAATGTGTGAAGGTTCTTGTAGAAAATTATTTTCCAAAAGATCGAGTGCTTCAAAAGGGATACCCTTTAGAGATGCGCTATGCCGGACCCCGAGAGGCATTACTCCATGCTCTATTCCGCCAGAATTATGGAGCAACTCACTTGATTGTGGGACGAGATCATGCTGGGGTTGGTGATTATTATGGCCCTTTCGAAGCCCAGGATATTTTTGACCAGATCCCATCAAATGCTCTGATGATCAAGCCACTGAAGATTGACTGGACCTTCTACTGTTACAAGTGTCAGGCCATGGCGTCACCAAAGACTTGTCCCCATGGGAAGGAAGATCATCTGACTCTGAGTGGCACAAAGCTCCGGAAGATGCTTTCTGAAGGTAGGAAGCCTCCAGAAGAATTTAGCCGGCCAGAAGTGCTGGATATCCTGATGGATTATTACCAGCACCTTGGGGAAAAGAGAGACGTCAATATGCAGAAGGAGAGATAGAACAGGACTGCTGACGACCGATGGAAAATACAATATGGATAGCCTTACCTATTATTGGACTAATGGGTGGCTTCCTTTCTGGACTTTTGGGATTAGGAGGAGGGGTGATCCTATTACCCCTCTTAACATTCGTCGGAAGAGTTCCTTTGAAGCTTGCTACAGGGACGACGCTGATACAGATATTCATTGCCGCCGCGATAGGTGTGCTTCCCCATTACCGAAGAGGAATGGTTGATTTAAAGGCTGGCCTTTTACTGGGGATTACAGGAGTCACAGGAGGGTTAGCAGGCTCCTTACTATCAGTACCCCTGTCAATACATATCCTCGAAATCATCTTTCTTTTTGTGGTCGGGTTGGCCATGATTCTACTTTTCATTCCTCTGGAGCTCGAGGATAAAAACTACAGGAAGGGGAATTTCAATAAGGCTTTTGGAATTACAATAGGTTTTGGAGTGGGTATCCTTGCAGGCCTTTTGGGAGTGGGAGGGGGGTTCATTGTTATTCCCCTCATGACTTATTTTCTTAAGATTCCTCTTCGGGTGGCGATCGGGACGTCTCTGCTGATCATTCTGATTTCATCCTTTGGGACGCTTGGAGCGAAGTTTAAAATTGGGCATGTCAATTTACTGATTACCCTCCTCGTTATTTCAGGTTCGGTGATCGGGGCCTTCCTCGGTGCTTTGATCAGTCGAAGAACCCACGTGAAATCCCTCCGTCTGGTTCTCCTCTCTATCCTGGTTCTGATCTTTATCACCGTCGGGTATAAAACCTTCTTCTAAGGAATCCTCCTCCCCTCCTACTCTTAAATAAAAAGAAAATTTTCTTTTACAAAGGGTTTTGTTCGCAGAAGCAGCCGAAGGTTCCAGTAGGACAACAAGCAGGCATCTCCTCGAGACGGACGCACCTTCCGCAGAATTCTCCGGGTACTGTAACTCCCTGGCATGGAACAATCATCCCAGGACAAACATAATCACATCCACGGCAGAGACGGCAAGTTTCGGGTCTAACTTCAAAGGGCATACTCACTTTTCTACCCATCCCTCTTCCAACAAATCCGAGCGCCTTTCCGTCCATCTGTTCATAACACATCCGGATGCAGAGACCGCAGAGGATACACCGATTATCTTCCATGGGAAATCGAACTTTGAGAAGCCCCATCCGGGCAGCAATGTCCTGAGCTATCTTCACATTTGGAGCGCTGGCCACCAGAAGTTCAGCTAGCATCTTCCTTGCACGGATGATTCGTGGGGATTTGGTCTGAATCACCATCCCCTCCTTGACTTCGTGTGTGCAGGAGGTATCTATAAAAGTCTTACTCCCCCCATCATAACCAATCTCTACCACACAGATCCGACATCCACCATATGGAGAAAGGTGGTCCACATAACACATGGTTGGGATGTGCATTCCAAATTCACGGGCTGCCAGGAGAATGGTGCTTCCCTCCTCTACATCCAACAATCTTCCATCTATCGTAACATTGACAGTTCTTCTTTCCATCTCTGTCTCCTAATTTTAGATTCACCACCACCCCAAGCACCACGTGGGGTGCATGGCTGTCCTGAACCTTAAATGGTTCAGGGCTCACCTTCCCCCTGCCCGCCGGCAGCCATCAAGGGGAAGGTGGTCATCTCGGCTATTGCACCATCACTGCGTTCGCTTTACAGACATCTTTACAGGATCCGCATTTTGAACATACTTCTGCAAGGATAGAGTGGCTCTGTTTTTTCTCACCTTTGATCGCTTGGGTGGGACAAACCTTTGCACATGCACCACACCCTGTACAATCCACTTCTGATATCGAATATTCGATGAGAGGAGTACAGACACCAGCCGGGCATCTCTTTTGAGAAATGTGAGCCTTGAATTCGGGACGGAAATATTTCAAGGCAGAGAGGACCGGATCGGGAGCTGTTTTCCCCAACCCACAAAGGGAAGTATCCGCCACCACCTCGGCGAGTTCCTCGAGGAGTGACAGGCTTTCTTCATCTCCCTTCCCTTCTGTAATGTTATCTAAAATCTCTCCCATCCTTTTTAATCCTTCACGACAAGGAAGACATTTGCCACAGGATTCTTCTTGCAGGAAATGGACGAAATATTTTGCCACATCAACCATGCAGGTCCCTTCGTCCATGACGATCATACCGCCGGAGCCCATCATCGAGCCAACTTGCGAGAGGCTTTCAAAATCTACCGGCAGATCGAATAACGAGGCAGGGATACAGCCCCCTGAAGGGCCTCCTGTTTGCACCGCCTTGATTTTTCTCCCATCTTGCTGGCCGCCTCCAATATCAAAGATGATCTTGTTGAGGGTGATACCCATGGGTACCTCAACTAATCCAGTATTTTTTACCTTTCCAACCAGAGAAAAGATTTTTGTCCCTTTGCTCTTCTCAGTGCCAATAGAGGAAAACCACTGACTGCCTTTATTGATGATCAAGGGGACATTAGCCCAGGTCTCTACATTGTTGAGGTTCGTAGGTTTTCCCCAGAGCCCTCGGGTCACGGTGTGAACCTGTTTACTCCTCGGTTCTCCAACCTTTCCTTCGATTGAGGCAATCAAGGCTGTCGATTCTCCACAGACGAAGGCTCCACCCCCTTTTGCAATCTCTACATCAAAACTGAAACCGGAGCCTAAAATATTATTCCCCAAGAACCCAGCCCTTCTGGCCTGCGTGATGGCAGTCTCTGCATTTTTACAAGCGAAGGGGTATTCGTGCCTGACATAGATATACCCTTGACTCCCTCCAATAGCAAAAGCACCGATGATCATTCCTTCCAAAACAGAGTGTGGATTTCCCTCCAAGAGGCTCCGGTCCATATAAGCTCCGGGATCTCCCTCGTCGCAGTTGCAGATGATATATTTAATGTCCCCCTGAGCCTTCCGACAATCCTCCCATTTTTTACCTGTCGGAAACCCTGCACCTCCTCTCCCCCTCAGAGCGGATGCCTTTATCTCATCAATGATCTGCTTAGGTTTCATTTCAAAAAGAGCTTTTGGCAAAGCTTGATACCCGCCGATTCCAATATAATCCTCAATTTTTGTGGGTTCGATCTGACCATTATTTCCTAAGACCAACCGATTCTGCGCTTTATAAAAAGGAATATCTTTCTCCGAGGTAACTTTTCGTTTTGTAATCGCATCCTCATAAAGGAGATGTTCCAAAATCTTCCCATTCTCGACGGTCTCCGAAAGGATAAGGGGTACATCTTTCTCTTGCACCCTCTGGTAGAAGATTCCCTGTGGCTGAATGGTAACGATGGGCCCCCGCTCGCAGAACCCCCTGCATCCTGTGAATTTCAATCTGATCTTCTTATCAAGACCATTCTTCTTAATCGTTTTGGAAAGCTGGTCTCTCACTTTTTTACATCCATAGGCATGGCAACCCGTCCCTCCGCACACAGAGACAACCATCTTATCCTGCTTCTGTCTTGATAAGATATGTTCCCTCCATCTTTCTAAACCGAATACAGATTCTATTCTCCTCATGACTTCACTCCGTTCCTCTTCTTATTTTTATTATTTTTATTGATCTTCTCAATAATTTTCTTTGCTTTGACTGGATTCATCTCACCATAGAATTTTCCATCGACGAACATCACAGGGCCAATCGCACAGACTCCCAAACAGTTCACCACATTTAAAGAGAACTGTTTGTCCGCAGTCGTCTGACCGGGTTCGATATTCAATTGTTTCTTCATCTCCCTTAAAATTTTTGGTCCCCCCCTCACATGACATGCGGTTCCAAGACAAAGGGTGACAGAATGTTTTCCTTTAGGAATGAGGCTGAAAGATTTATAAAAGGTAGCAACTCCATAAATGTCATTGAGGTCCATTTGTAACCTTGAAGCCACTTTTTTCAATGCCTCTTGCGGCAAATGGTTATATCGATCCTGAATTTCATGGAGGATGCTGATGAGAGCCGTCCTTTTTTCCTGATATTTGTCAATAATTTTTACAACATGTTCGAGATCCATTTTCACCTCCAAGATAAATTTAAATTAATTTTTTTATTATGAAATTTATTTTCACTTAATTTATTAAGCAAAAAAATTATTTGCTAATTATTACTTAATCTTACCACCCCCCTCTCGGTGGACTTAGAACCCATAAAAGAATCGCATCTCCCTTTCCTGTATTTACCCATTTAGAAGGAAAAATTGATCCTATATAAAGACTGTCTCCCTGCTTCAATAACTGTTTTTCATCCTGAATTTCAACCTCTAATTCCCCTTCTACGACATAGGCGAATTCATCTCCTTTATGACTATAAAAATGCCCGTCGATAATCGCACCCTCTTTCATGATTAAAAGGTAAGGTTCCATTCTTCGGTTAAGCACATCGGAGACCAGAAGTTGAAGTTTCACCTCTTTACCCTTCATCTCCTGAAGATGAATATCTTGCCTCTCGTTTGGTTTGATCACCATCTTCTGCAGAGGTCCGCTTTCCCCATTCGTCAGAAAATAAACGGGCTGGGTATTCAATTTCTCGCTCAATTTGAGAAGGGAATCGAGGGAAGGACTGATCAAGTTCTTCTCCAATTGAGAGATAAAACTTGGGGTCAAACCAACCTGCTCAGCCAATTCCCTTTGGGTCATTCCCAATTTCTTCCTCAATGTTCTGATCTTATCGCCCAGGTTGCTGGGCCTTCGGCCTCCAATGGAGGGAAAGATGACTTCCTGATCCCATACTTCATAATGTTTTGGGAGGAAGGCACTTCTTGAAAACCTCCCTTCGAGTTTGATCACTTTGAAAAAAAGCTCGCCGTTCTGCTTCTCCAGTTCAATCGCCACCTGGGTGATATGTCTTAGATTGGCTTTAAATGATGGCGTGTGTGCCTCTTTCTCTAAGATCCAATAGGCGACAGTCTGAAGATCATAGAGCCGAGGGCAGGAGTAAGTAAAGAATTTATAAGTAACATTTTCATCGCCCCAGATATCCTGCATTCCTGTGAGACTATCGAAGATATAACGGACACCCGCTCCCTTATCAATTTCAATCCGATCCAAGGCAACACGAAATTGTGAAAGGTCTTTCGGGTTTTCAACCTTGACCACACTCCCTTTAAATCCCTCTTTATCCTTCTCATAAAACTGGGTGAAGAGGGGATCATTGGTCCCCTTTCCAGAAGTAAAGCAATCTAAGATGGTTAAATTCTCTAAATTGGGAAGATAGTTTAAACGTTTCGTGAGGGTTGAAGGAGAGACATTGAAACCGACATAAACGACCTTATATCCATTTTTCAAATTATGTTCAATAAACCGTTGAAGAAAGATCTCAATATAAGTCCCAGCCTCAACTTCCCAGATGACATTATCACCGGTTTTAAGAAAACCTAAAAGGTGGTCCAAATAACCAATTCCTGATGAAATTTTGCCAGTCATCTTAAACCTAACTTATTTAAATTGATAAATAGTTAATTTTTAATTAATTTTTGGCATTATTAATACCCCTTTAGGATTAAAATGTCAACTAAAATTTAACTGGAAAAGATTGCGTACTACGGAGGGTGGAAAAGAGAATCTTTCTATTTCAAACTGGATGATCAGAAGGATTAAACTGAACCTATTCTTTTAAAAAAGCATTCTTCAAACCCTCTAACATAAACTGTTGCCAAAACACAGATGTAATTTCTTCTAACGATATCTTTCATCTTCTCAAGCATTTTTTCTTACCTACCATTATTTTTTTTAAGGCTCAGTGAAGTTATAATAATATGATTAATAGGAAAAGAATTATGGAAAAAATTAAATTGGGTATCAGCACTTGCTTGCTGGGTGAGAACGTCCGTTATGACGGTAGTCATAAACTGGATCGTTTTCTCACGGATACTTTAGGACAATATGTGGAGTATGTTCCTGTATGTCCTGAGGTTGAATGTGGTCTCCCCATTCCAAGGGAGTCCATGCATCTGGAAGGAAATCCTGAGTCTCCCCGGTTAGTCACCTCACGGACGAAGCAGGATATGACCGAACGCATGGTCGGGTGGGCTAAGAATCGTGTTGTTGAGCTTGAGAAAGAGGGTCTTTGTGGTTTTATTTTTAAGAGTGATTCACCGAGCAGTGGCATGGAGCGAGTCAGGGTCTTTAATGAAAAGGGGATGCCGGTCAAAAAGGGAGTAGGCATGTTTGCCAGAATATTCACGGAACACTTTCCTCTCCTTCCGGTAGAAGACGAGGGGCGTCTCCATGATCTAAAACTTCGTGAGAATTTCATCGAACGCATTTTTACTCTAAAAAGATGGCGAGAAGCTCTGGAGAGAAAAGAGAACCAAAGAAACATATTAGATTTTCATACAAAACATAAATCGCTGATTCTTTCCCATAGCCCAAAGCATTATCAGGCAATGGGAAAGTTGGTAGCGAGAGCCAAAGAGCTTTCATTGAGAGAGCTTTACCAGCAATATCAGACTCTTCTCCTGGAATCTCTGGAGTTGAAGACCACACCGAAAAAAAATGCCAATGTCCTGCAGCACATGATGAGCTATTTCAGAGGACAGCTCTCTTCCGGCGAAAAACAGGAATTATTAGAGGTGGTCGATCATTATCGGCAGGGTTACATTCCTCTGATTGTTCCTGTTACCCTCATTCAACATTACGTTCGAAAGTATAATCAGCCTTACCTTAAAGAGCAGATCTATCTTAATCCCCACCCCTTAGAACTTCAATTGCGGAACCACGTTTAATAAAATCATCAGGGAAGTCACCATTTGACAAAAAAATATCACCTTGATATACGTTTTCTATCATCTCTTCCTCTCGAAATAGATTCGTAAACATGCTAATATGCATGCTATGAAAGAGAACCGAGCGCTAAACGAAATCGATTCACGCACGAGTCAGGCCGTCGCTCATTATTGGACTACAAGGGCGGCACAACAGAAGAAACAACAGCAAAGCGGCCGTCTGGATCAGGGGCTTCGAGGCGCAGTTACCGGAGGCGCCCAGATGGACGGTTTTATCCAGCTTTTTACTGACCTTATTACAGATTCTGGCCTTTCCCCGCAATCCATCTACCGGAAGAAGGCCCTTGAGCTTCCTGGCTTCTTCCGCCCGACCAAAGAATGGGACCTTCTCGTTATTAAGGAGGGGACCCTTATTGGAGTCATTGAGGCGAAATCACAGGTTGGCCCTTCCTTTGGAAACAACTTTAACAACCGAACTGAAGAAGCCATGGGCAGTGCTTTGGACCTCTGGACCGCCTACCGTGAAGGTGCCTTTCTGTCAAGCCCGCAGCCATTTCTGGGGTATTTTTTCATGTTAGAAACCTGTCCAGCTTCTAATACTCCTGTCCGAGTTAAGGAACCGCACTTCAAGGTATTCCCGGAATTTGTTAATTCATCGTATATAAAGCGCTATGAGCTTTTCTGCAGGAAGTTGGTATTAGAACGCCATTATACATCCGCGGCTTTTATTATGTCTGACCGAATCAACGGAGAGCGAGGCACCTATGAAACACCGGCAATGGATCTTTCACTTGAAATTTTTGCAAAGTCTCTCGTAGCCCATGCATCTAGATTTGTATGAAAGATATGGCAAAAACAAGCCACAAACTAATTAATGGAGACTCCAGGGACTTGTCTTTTATTCCTGATGAATCGGTACATCTCATTATTACATCCCCTCCGTATTGGAACCTCAAAAGGTATAATGACATACCTGATCAAATGGGGCACATCCAGGATTATGAAGTTTTTCTCGGTGAGCTCAAGAAGGTATGGCTGCATGTATTCCGCGTACTTGTTCCAGGAGGACGGTTGGTTTGTGTGGTAGGGGACGTTTGTGTTGCAAGGCGTCGTTTCGGCAGGCACCTGGTATTCCCCCTGCATTCGGATATTAGTGTGATATGCCGAAAAATCGGCTTTGATAACCTCAACCCCATTATTTGGCACAAGATCGCAAATGCTTCTTACGAGGTTCCAAATGGATCAAAGTTTCTGGGGAAACCGTATGAACCGAATGCGATTATAAAGAATGATATCGAATTCATACTCATGCAACGTAAACCTGGAGGCTATCGCAGGCCGACGGAAGAACAAAGACGAAAAAGCATGATCGAGAAAAAGGATTTCGAACAGTGGTTTCAACAAATCTGGAATATCCCCGGAGCCTCTCTAAAAAAACATCCCGCCCCATTCCCTCTTGAACTCGCCTCTCGATTGGTACGTATGTTTTCGTTTATTGGAGATACCGTTCTAGATCCTTTCTGCGGGACAGGGACTACGATGGTCGCAGCGCTCAAGTACGATAGGAACAGCATCGGGGTTGAAATTGACCCTGAGTACTGCCGGACAGCAGCAAGTTACCTGAAGGCAGAAAGTTGTAATTTATTTAGTGATGTTGAAATAGCCTTTGAGGAGGCAATTTCCGAAAAACCAGCTTTCATGGTTAAAGAAGACTCTGTCCTTTACCAAGTCAGACCAGCACGTAGAAGATTGGAATAGACCAACAATAGGTTGAGTACGCGAGTTGTAAAGTATCTTTGCTCGAGATGCCACCATTCTACCCCCTGAGCAGGGGGTTTTCCATTCATCGGTCTCTTATTGAGTTTTTACCGTCCGTATTTTGGTCAGGAACGCTTCATAAGCCCTTAACATAATAAAGTCCTAAATTACAAAACTTCGGTATAATAATTAAACCTGAAGCATTACACCGAAATTATGCCCTCCATCCAACGGTTTTGAGCCAAACAATTGCTTGACAGTTTTCTTTTACGTACATATAATCCCTTCGTATATAGAATAGACTTAAAATATAATGTTAGGCTTTGCAGCATCAAGAACCACTTTAAACGGAGCGAAGGGGCAGTTCTTTACTTCAGACAAACATCGGACTAAGGAGGTACAAAACAGTGAGTAATTCCATAACCATAAATTGCGCGTTGCCAGCTTTACGCATGGGTCAGCCAACTGAAGGGGATGGCTACATGATTGTTGCGCGCGATCTTTTGCAGGGGGTTGAGGCACTCTCCACTTTGCCGAATGTTTCTTCAAGGAGCTGCGCATTAATTGCCGCGCACGCTTTGGAGTGTGCACTTAAAGCTTTCTTGTGGCATAAGGGAAAGAAAAAGGAGATTCGGGCACGCGATGTTCAACATGATCTGGTAGCTCTTTGGAATATGGCATACAAGCAAAAAGGTCTGAGTATTCCACAAGTGCCGCCGGATTGGGTCGCGATACTTAGTTCAGGACATGGGCCGAATTTCTATTTTCGGTATCAGAAGGGGGGAGGAAACACTGTAGTTCACGGCGGGCAAACGCCCGCGTTGATTCCCATGGCGGTTGCATTAAAGAATCTGATCGAAATGGTGGGGCTTGCCGTTAAGGGCTAAGCTATAAGCAGGAAAACGGGGTCAGTAACATTAAATGCCTAACTCTGCATTCGAGCGGGACGGCCCAACAGCGGATTGCTCCCCAATTTGAACGTTAGCCACAGAAACGAAGAGGAATCATGTTGTTTCCCGAAAAGAAGTCGGCGCTTGTTCGCTTATCCGACTGCATCAAACTCGGTATTGGCAACTGCCTCGATACTACAAACAATCTTATTGACCTTCATGTAAGATACGAGGAACCTCTTCGGAAAATGAGGGCCATCGCTAAAGATATTTTGGAAGATAGAATCCCTGCAGAGGAAGGGGAGAAGGAAATGGTCGAAGTGAACAAGAGCATCCCCGAGGAACACGCAAGGCGTGCAGTGTCTCTGCAGGGTCGCCTGCATTCGGAGTGTCTCTCTGTTCTCCTGAACTGCTGTTTTGCGCTTGAGTCGTATGTGAATTCGTTGGGATATCATCTACTGCAAGAGAAGGATTTTCTCGGCCTATTCCACGCAGGCCATGAAGCAACAGCAGAAGTGCTCATCGACGCCATAGAGAAGATGAGCACTCTCACAAAATGGGAGACCATAGGAAAACTTAAGAAGGGCAAAGGTTTTGATAGATCAAAAAGCCCCTTTCAAGACTTGAAAATCCTGTTCAACTTTCGAAATGACATTGTCCATGACAAAGTGGCTGACTACTCTGACGACAGAGAGGACAAAAGGTACAACAAGAAGTTGCCGGACCCTGTACTTGGTTTCTCAACGCTTCGTCATGTTGTTTTCGCAGCCGACACCTACTGGGGGATGATTTCCGAGATTCATAACATCTTGGGTACTGACATGAAGGAGTTTCATCGGCATTACAACCTGAAAGCTTGGTTTAACAACGATTTTGAGCAAGAAGTAAGAAAGGCCAGTGCGTCTTATGTCAAGGCGGCTGAACAGACTGGCTAACAATTCGTCGAAGCGGACGGACGAATAACGGGGTTGATTCTTTCCAGTCCCTGTGGCGCCTGCCGCTTGACTCGGGCGTTAGCTCTCAAGGAGATTAACATGGGCAAGAGAGGGATGTATATTACGGAGAATGCGAGAAACGAAACCCCAGATGACATAGACAAAATTCGTGTGAATCGGCCTGAAGAACTCCAATTGCTTAGTAATACATTCAAGTACTCAGATGGAAATGTATTTCTTTATGGGCCGAGAGGTGTGGGAAAAACTTTCCTATTAAAAATGCTCGAAAGAGATCTAAGATCGGGGTCAGCAGAATTCTTTCCTTTTTGGTTCCCTATCACAATGAAGCTAGGCCATATAGGGGCGAAATACCCGGACAAAACAGCATTTCCGATTTCATTTACGCTGGATATGCTCTCATGTGCGTGGAATTCTTTGAAAAAAGATTTGATGCCAGGCAACGGTAATTAGGTACTGCATAGTCCATAATCTGCTGAAGGTGCACAGATATAGTCCGGGGTTTGCGTGAAGGGATCAATGGATGGGTATTGCGGTGTGAGCTATATCATGGGAATAAGAATATTGCACCAGGGAGTGCAAAAGTTTCAGCGAGAGCAAATGATAATTTCTTATTTTCGAGCCAGCAGAAGGAGCGCTTTTTAAAAAATTGACTTTTACTACAGGCTCGTTATATGGCAAAAACAAAGAATAGGTTACCACAGTAAGTTATCAGGGGGGCTACATGAGGCTCATATTTGAATGGGACGAGGTCAAAGCGAAGGCCAACTTAAGGAAACATAGAGTGAGCTTCGAGGAGGGCAAAACGATTTTTAACGACCCCTTCCTATTTACCTTTCCAAATGATAAGCATTCTGCAAGCGAGGAACGTTATATAAATATTGGCCTTTCTGCCAATGGGCGCGTTTTGATTTTGACTCATACTGAACGACAGGGTAAAATACGTATTATCAGTTGCAGGAAGGCGACACCACGCGAAAGGAGATTTTATGAAGAAAGCAGTTTTTAAAGAAATATCAGAGAAAGAAGATATGAAATCGGAATACGATTTCTCCAGCATGAAAGGAGCAGTGCGGGGAAAGTACTATAAAGCATATCGGGCTGGTCACAAGGTGGTGATTCATCAAGTGGACGGGACTACTTCAATCCAATATTTTAGGCTTGAGGAGGGAGCAGTTATGTTAGAGCCGGACGTCAGAAAGTATTTTTCAAGCTCGGAATCAGTCAACAAAGCGCTCCGGTCATTAATTGCAATTATTCCCTCGAAGAAGCGAACATCTGCTCACACCAAATGATAATAGCTCCACCGTATAACATGTGAAGAAATTTCAAAAGAACATAAGCGAACAGAAGGTGCAATACGGTCACGATTGATAAAATTGGGTAAAATCAGTCCTCCAGATATCGGATAAAATTAGCTTATAAATCATTCCAGCGGACGGTTGATAGCCGCCGATGATTTTAGTCATTACGCCTTTCAATCATACGAAGAGTCTTTGTAATGATAAAAGAGGTGGTGGGATCGAAAAACTACAGTGTTTGGTTGGGGATGCTAAAACGACTCGTTCCGCATGGCCGTACTCATCGGCTTTCTGTAGTCGTTGCCAGCATGCTGCAAGTAGCATACGAGATAGCCCAAGAGAGAGAAGAATCGAATGCAAAAGCAAGGCAATTGTCTTCTATTTTCGAAAGCGCTTCCGAGCATGATGAAGAAAATGGGATTGAACCACTTTTGAAGATAACAGAGCAAGTTTTTAAAGACGCCGGAGTCGGGTTCAAACGGGTTAATAGAAAGGGGCAGGGTTATAGTATAGCCGAGGAAGCTAT